>TARA_B110001454_G_C12723220_1_pt1 | contig 26835 bp, 29 predicted proteins | sample TARA_B110001454 | Tara Oceans TARA_B110001454 (sample SAMEA4397004) | marine metagenome | biome: Polar Biome; feature: [MES] marine water layer (ENVO:01000295) within the mesopelagic zone...; material: water (ENVO:00002006), including particulate matter (ENVO:01000060) such as...... | reverse complement strand
GATTTTAGATAGCACGTTTTAAATTCACTTGATTTGACGATATTTTACTGGCCTTAGCCGCAGGCTAAGGGGCCAGTTCATGACATATATTCCTGTCGTTTTTACATCATTGAGGACCTATCCTTGTGGAAACACGGGATAAACGGTAAAAAATGGCATGCAAGAAATCGACAAAATTCGTTCAGAGATTGACCAAATTCACAAGGAACTAGCTAGCCTTTTTCAACGTCGTTTGGTGCTTGCAAAAAAAATCTGGGAACTGAAAAAATCCAATCAATTGTCTTTTGTTGATCCTAAACGTGAAGAGCTGATTGTTCATAGTTTTGATGATAAAATTGCCGACGCTGACGAGCGTGCAGCCGTACAAAGTTTTTTTAAATCATTGCTACTTGAATCGCGAAAATATCTAGAGGCAAAACTAAAATGATGACGTCGGATTTTGAATTATTGTTACCAGTGGGACAAAAAGAAATGGCCGAAGCCGCTATTCAAAATGGCGCAGATGCCATCTATGTTGGTTTCCCGGGATTCAATGCACGTGGCCGTAGCTATGACTTTGAATTAGAAGAATTAAAACAAATCATTCAGATGTGCCATTTAAATGGCGTTAAAGTAAATCTGGCGTTTAACATCGTTATTTTTGAAAATGAGTTGCCATCCATCGTCGAAGCTATCAAAAAAGTTCTGCCGTTAAAACCAGATGCATTGATTGTACAGGATTTGGGTTTAGTCAGCATTGTGAAGGAAATGTGCCCAGAGCAAATTGTGCACGCATCAACACAAATGACTATCACAAATGATTTAGCGATTCAGTTTTTGGAAAATTTAAACATTAGACGTTTTGTGCTAGGTCGCGAAAATTCATTGCAAGAAATCAAATTGATTGCTGAACGTACAAAAAAGGAATTGGAAGTATTTGTTCATGGGGCCTTGTGCGTGTCCTATTCGGGCCAGTGTTTTACATCTGAAACCCTGGGCGGTCGTTCCGCCAATCGCGGGCAATGCGCGCAAAGCTGCCGTTTTAGTTATGATCTGATCGTTGATGGTGAAACTAAGAATCTGGTCGACAAGACGTATCTTGTGTCGCCCAAAGATTTATGCGGTATTGCAGAAATTCCTGAGTTAATGAAGCTAGGCGTGAAAAGTTTCAAAGTCGAAGGTCGCTTGAAAACTCCTGATTACGTGGCACAAGTAGCTAAGTCATTCCGTTCTGCTATTGATAAGACAGTTCAAAATAACTCCTTAACAGAAGAGCAAGTTCTAAAAGAAAAAAACAAAATGGGCGTGGAATATTCACGCGGTTTTTTCCCAGGCTGGTTGCATGGCGTGAATCATCAAGAACTAGTCGATGGCCGTTTCGGATCACATCGCGGTGTTGAAATTGGTCGGGTAGTCATGATCCAGAAAAGTTCTATGACGATTGAACTAAACAAGAACAAAATGGATATCGAGAATGGGGACGGCTTGTTATGGTTCGAAAATGATCAGAAGAATGGTGCTAATATTTATTCAATTACTCAGGCTAAGAACGCCATTACGGTGGAATTTTCGAATTCGACGGTGATTAAGCGCGAAGCGATGGGTTCGACGGTTTATCTGAATCATGACAGGAGTCAAAAGCGTGAAATCGAAAAGTCACTAACAGATAAGAACACGTTTAAGAAAATACCAGTATCAGTGACGTTAGACTTAGTCGAAGGCCAACCACTATCTGTAACGGTACAAGACGATCGCTTCCAATTAAAACTAGCGTCAGACAGTCTTTTATCAAAAGCACAGAACAAGCCATTAAACGACGATGGACTGTTTGATGAATTTTCGTCATTAGCTAACACAGTGTTCAAGCTAGAGCGATCGTCATTTAAAACAAATTTGGATTCAGGCGCGACGCTTTTTTTAAATCACAAAGAAATAAAAAACCTAAGACAAAAACTATTCGCTGAACTAACAAGATTGCGAGCAGAAAACAAAATCGAGTCGGCAATAGACGTGGTCGTTTCTGATTATGTCCTAATCAGGGCGGAAACGGCGACCCCAGAACCCCGAACGATAGCGGTCGGCCTCAACGTCCTTCTGAGAAACAAAGACCAAGTCCGCGATCTAATCACCGCTCTAACTGATGGCACTCTTCGACCTAACAATCTAAAGTCAGTGTGCTTAGATTTTGAATTCGGTCGTGACTACAAAGATTCTGTAGAGGAAGTCAAAGCCCTGGGAATCAAAGTTGGTATCGCAACGACTCGTATTTTAAAACCGCAGGAATATGTAAATCTAAAAGTCATCCACGCAATGAATCCTGACTTTGTCCTGGTTAGAAATTTGGGTGCATTGTATTATTATAAAAACATTCAGAAATTCACCGGTGAATTAAAGGGTGATTTCAGCTTGAATGTTACAAATCACAAAACGTTCCAGTATCTTTTGGGCAACGGACTGGATTCTGTCTGCTTGTCGTACGATTTAAATCAAGATCAAACAGTTGCCTTGCTAAAAAATATCGATGCCAGCAAAGCAGAAGTGACAATTCATCAATCCATGCCAAGCTTCCATATGGAACATTGCGTGTTCGCGGCGTTCTTAAGCAAAGGAAAAAGTTATAAGGATTGCGGTAAACCATGCGAAAAACACAAAGTGCAATTAAAAGATCAATTTGGCCATTATCATTGGATTAAGCCAGATCACGAGTGCCGAAACACGATGTACAATTCTAGCGCGCAGACTGCATTGCCTTATTTATCAGATTGGAAAAACCTAGGACTCGGCGAGATCCGTTACGAAGCGTTACATGAATCGGGTGAAGAGTTAATTTCTAAAATCAAAAACTATGTGGATGTATTAGCAAATAAAAAATCTATAAATGAGGCACTAGCAGATCTTCAGACAAAAGAATTGTATGGTCTATCGCCACGCCAATTAAACAAATCAGTTGAGTATCAAGCACGTAAGAAGGACCACAGTTTTTTATAGTCAACTAGACTAGACCATCGTCAATTAAAGATTCTTTATAGTATGGCGATAGGCTGGTCATGCATACAAAAAACGCACTCATTATCGAAGTAGAAAATGGCGCCACTTTCCCAGAGTATTTTTTGGATATGTTTAAATTCCAAGAAGTAAATAGGATGTTCCTTCGGGATGTCACATCGGGATTTAGAACCGACAAGTACGATTTTGTGCTGTATTCGTGTGACTGTGTGAATGAACGCCAGCTTAGATGGATATTGCCATTTGCGAACAAAAACCCGCGGTCGCAGTTTATTATTTTAACAGAGCAGATTTCTATCCACGCCTATAAACAAGTAACCGAAATGGGAAACATCATCACGTTGCAAATTCCATTAGGTGACCAAGTTATTCAGGCTATGATTAAACATTTGGTACAAGATAGTTCAATGATTGCAACACAGCGGTTTCCAAGATTCATTACCGATGAACCCGTTAGAATGGTGGTGATGGAAACGGGACTACTCATACCAAGTCGTATGAAAAACTACTCGGCCAGCGGTGCTTTTATCGAATATAAAGGCATGCATTTACGAGTCGGTCATACGCTAAAAGTAAATTTACCCAACCAAGAACATCCTCCGACGAAAAAATCGTTGCAACTGGATGGTAAGGTCGTTTGGGTTCGCAGTAGTGAAGCCCATTCGGGTGCTAGCTGTGGTATTGGGGTTCAATTCACTAGCCTAGAAGCTGCTTAGGAACGTTAGTTGAATCCTTTAGAGGTACGACCGCACGTTTAAGTCCACGTTGCTCACGATAGATATGCACACAAATATAAATGCTAGCAATCGCCGCAAAGAAGCACCAGACCGAGGTCGTCGCATATTTCCAAGACGACAGCGTAATTAGCAATCCCGCTAATATTAAATAGCCTGTCGTTTTTACCCACTTTATCGACGAGATAAAAAATGGCAGTACCGTAGACGAGAAATAGAAAATTGCATGCATGTTGGGCGGAAAAAACGATGCGGTGTTTTTTTCAAAACCGTAATTCAAACACTGGCCAACGATTTCACTGCGAGGATTTCCAGTCCAGATAACATACGTCGCAACGACAGCAAAAAATAATCCCATCGATTGGCTGACATACAAAAGTTTTTTTCTTAGCGGAACTGTTTCCATTTTAGAAATAGCCCACGGAATCCATGCGGGCCATAGGGCAAACGCAATAAATATAAATGCGATCACGGCACCCAGTTGGAACGAATACAAATTGCTATCTTGTAAAGTTAACCACACCACGCCTTCAGCGGCTTGCTGTGCACCGAAGATAAACGGCAGGGCCACAAAGCCCCGTTGATGGGGATATTTATTCAAAGCGAGGGCGGCGGCCCCGGTTGTGGCAAGAACGGCGGCCGAAGTGAAACTGGCTGAGGCAGAAAAGCACATAGAACCCCCCAAAATTCAATTTAATCGAAATTGATATTTCAGAAATACATCTCGAAATTTGTATAAAGCAAACGTCGGACCCGAAGTTTGCAAAATGACAACGAGGTTTAATCAAATGTTTGACTGATTTGAACCTGCATTTTTTGTGAGTGTGTTTAAATCAGCACGTTCAATAGCAGAAACTAATCTGTATTTCTGTCTACAAATGACTATTGTAAAATCTGATTAATTTAAATATATTATCGAAATAACTAATAGCATAGGGCCGGTATGAGTTTATCATCAATTCAATTAGATGCATTTTGGGCGTTATCCAAAACCGGAAACTTTTCAAAAGCGGCACAATCTCTTCATATTACGCAATCGGCACTTTCCCAGCGTATTATCAATTTAGAAGAATCTGTGGGAACTACATTGGTCATTCGCGATTCAAATGGAATCAGGCTAACATATACTGGCCAGGAATTGCTTCGCTATATTCAAAAAAAGCAAGCGTTAGAGGAAGAGTTTCAAACCCGTGCTGGGATGGATGCCAGTGGCTCACAAGTCAAACTGTCAGGACGCATTCGTATGGCTTCACTCTCTAGTTTAATGCATTCGGTATTGTTTCCGGCGCTGGATGAAATTTTAAATTCTCATCCTGATGTTTTGGTAGATACATCAGTCGCTGAAATGCGGGATTTAGAAAATAAATTACGCCAAGGCCAGGCCGATTTTGTAGTGACCAACGCGGAATGGAAAAAAGAAGATCTAAAAGGTTATAAATTAGGCGAAGAAGAAAGTGTATTAGTGCGTTCTAAACTAAATAAAGAGCGTGAAAATATTTTTCTAGATCATGATCCACAAGATACGACGACCGAGGATTTCATGCGTTTGAATGGGCAAAAAGCGCGATCCTTTCGGCGATGTTATGTGGACGACATTTACGGAATTTTGGAAGGTGTTTCCCTAGGTTGGGGCAGTGCCATTGTATCCAAGCACTTAATTGACTCTAATCCCAAATATCAAGATACAATTAAGGTCGCAAAAGGTTATGTGCCATTAAAGACGCCTGTTTGGCTTTATCATTACGAACAGCCCTATTACACGCGATTAGAACAAATGGTCATCGATAGCCTATGCGAAAATGTACGCAAGATTTTGGGATAGATAGACGGGCATGGATAAATATGTCAGACTTTTTCAAAAGGGGAGAATGATGTCGATTAGTGTAGCTGACTATCTTTTTAAGCAAACTAAAAATAAATTCTTACGACGGTAAAAACTAATATGACTGGCTCATCGGATGGGGTTGAACATTTTAATAACACAGATCCCGTATTGTTGAGCGAAGCAGTTCATGATGTTCTAGGGATAAATTATGAAGAGTTCAAGGCGCTGATTAAAATTGGCGCTATCTATGTAAATAATCATCGACAATCTAAAGACAAATGGATTTTAGAAACAAACAGCGTGTTTAGAGTTCATACTAAACCGCGACGATTTTCATGCGATTACGATTGGAAATCACGAGTTGTTTTCCAAAATGAATCATTTTTGGTTTTAAACAAACCATCAGGCCTTCCCAGTCACCCTGCTGTAGATAATGCGTTGGAAAATGCGCTAACGCAAACAAGTCTGGTGTTGCAGGTTCCGCTTTATGTGACCCATCGTCTGGACACACTGACTTCGGGATTGATTGTTTACGGTAAGAAAAAGCAGTTTGTGAAAGATTTCAATATTCAAATGCTGGAACGTAAGGTTCAGAAGAAATATGTGGCGATCATTGAGGGGAGTCAAAATTTTCCAAAACACCTGACTCATTATATGGACACGTCACCAGGAACGCCAAAGAGGTTATCTGCAGAGCCACGTGAAGATTGGGAAATTTGTAAATTAGAAATTCTTGATCAAAATGAAGTGTCGCCAGGTAAAAGGTGGGTGAAAATCAATTTATTGACAGGTCGAACCCACCAAATTCGTTCTCAAATGTCCTTCTTAGGCGCACCTATATTGGGTGATAAGTTGTATGGGGCGAAAACAGAATATCAGAAAAATGCCATAGCATTGCGATCATATCAGATTGAGTTTGTATTTGAAGGCAAACCGGTAAAGTTTGCCTTAGAGGAAACATTTATTCTGTAATCTTATTTTTAAAATAAAAAAAAGGAAAAGGCCCGAAGTATAGACTTCGGGCCCTCACTATCGTTGGATGTCAGGCGCGACACTGACTAGGTACCGGAGCAGTGTGAACTGTACAGCCGGCAGGATTGCACCAGTGTTAGCCTGCTCGGCACTCCCTCGGTTCCGGTGATGTGATAAGTCACATCACTGCTTTCCGACTGGTCACAACGTAAACGACCCGTGTATTTAGTACGGGTCGCTGGGTAATTTAATGAATTGCAATTCAAGCGCCTAGATACACTTCGACGTATTACGATTTTAGATAAGAAAAGTTCCAATTTTCCCTATTAGCACGAGGCAAATAGCTTTTGCTTGGTCTGGCATAGATATTGAAATCTTTTTTTGTATGCCTAAATATTTTAGAAAAAAAATGGCCGTTGCTCCTTACACAATGTCAGAACATTTTAATAGTTATTCACTTTTTTTAATTCTTTCGCAATCTAGTCAGAAACGAACTTTAGTAAGCACAGATCGATTTAAACGGGAACTAACTATCAAAGTGGCTAAAAAAAGCAATCGTTCTGAAAAATTAGACTACTGGATTTTTGAAGTTCCTGAAGATGGATTAATGAGTGAAATACAGTCGCAGTTTCGCCAAAGTGGAATCGAAATCACTATTCCTAAAAAAATTAAATCAATTGCAGCGTCCTAAAACGAAAAAAGGCTATGACGTTCCGTCATAGCCCGTAAAAACTATGTTTTCTTGTTATAATTAAGTGGAACAGGTTGAAACACCAAATATTTTGTACAGCGGACAAAATCCGACTATGCCTGTGAAAATTGGAATCAGCCCAAGAGCAGCCCAATTGCTTTTTGGACCCCAGAATAAAAGTGATATAATTCCAATACCTAAAATCACTCTTAAAGTTCGATCTGTGTTACTTTCATTCATTTTCATATTTTATCCTTTAAATCTAATGAAGAGGATTTACTTGCAGTTTGTTTTCTACGGTTGAAACCCCGGGAGCACTCCAGGCCGCCCATTTTGCATTGTCCATGTCAGCAAACGATTTAACATCACCGCGTAGGGTAACTTTGTCTCCGGAGACTTCTACTTTTATATGGTTAGCTTCATTTTTGGCTTCGCGCTTTAGGGCGTCTTCAATTTTTTCAACCACCGCTTTGACACCGCCCACGCGCTGAGTGGCTTTTTCAGATGCCAGTTTCTCAATGAAACTAGGAACTCTACCAGACAAGGTTACGATTCCGTTCAGTATCGAAACACCAATGTGTCCATGAGAGATATTTGGATCCCAATTTAGTTGTTCCAAAACATCGGCTTGGATTTGTGAATCTGATTTCATTTTTAACTCCTTTTAAATGCGACCGATTAGGCACAGGTATACCAAAAACTGGTGCATCAACTGGACCCACTTCAATTAAAGTAAAATTATACCTGAAATATAAATCACGACATAATGTCCAATTTTTTGTCATTTTGTCTTTCGCTATTTTGTATCGCAAGCGCAAATTGATTTAGAATTTTTAAAAGGTTTTCTCGCGTCACTGGTTTGGTTAAATAAGCAGAGAACTCTTTATCTGGAGTTTGATTTAAATCGGACGAAATTGCATTAGCCGTCAGCGCAATTATGGGTTTGGTAAAGCCCATACGTCGCAGGCGTCGAGTGGCCTCGTTGCCATCTAATTTTGGCATTTGTATGTCCATAAGAATGATGTCATAAATTTCATTTGTTGCTTTCTGAACGCCGTCTTCGCCATCCCATGCGGTTTCTAGCTCGAAACCTGAATCTTTTAGGAAGTAGTTTATAATTTTTTGATTATCAAAAGAATCTTCAACTAAAAGAACCTTCAAGTTTCTATTTAGTTTATTACACCCGGGTTTCTGAGTTACTGGAGTTGGATTTTCGGGACTTGGGTAGTCCGTTAGTGCATAGGGCAGAGAGATTCTAAATGTGCTTCCTTTATCAACTTGGCTTTTTAATAGCACGACATCACCTTTAAGTTTTTGAGCCAGCTTTTTAGATAGATCCAATCCTAAACCAGTCCCCCCGTGCTTTCTAGATAGACTGACATCACCTTGTTCGAAGGGGTGAAATAGTTTTTCCTGATTTGAAAGAGTTATTCCAGGACCCGTGTCTTCAACGTCAATGATGAAAAAAGGAACATCATTAACGTTTTTTTTCAAACATAAGATTTTTATTGAACCTCGTTCCGTAAACTTAATGGCATTACCTAAAATATTGTTTACGATTTGTCGGACTCTAAGTGGATCAGATTTAAGAAACTGCGGAATTCCTGTGTCATACTCTAATGAAACTGAAACTGGCTTCGAAAGATACTTAGAACGTAGATCTTGGACTATCTCAGATAGCAATTTTCGCCAGTCGAAAAAGTCTTCCACAATTTGAATATGATCTGCTTCAATTTTAGATAAGTCTAAAATATCGTTAATCAGTTGAAGTGCACTTTCCCCATTTCTCTTAATAAATTTCAAAAAATCTTTTATTTCGGTTGGTTCATTGGATTCAAGTGCTAAATCAGTAAAGCCTAATATAGCGCTGAGTGGAGTGCGTATTTCATGGCTCATATTAGCCAGAAACGCACTTTTAGCGCGACTAGAAGATTCCATTGCACGTTTTTCAGATTTTAGTTTTTGATTCTCTTCAATTTTCTCCTGATCTATAGCACGCTTAATGCAATAACGAATAGAGCGTTCTAAAAGTTGAGGGGTAATTTGATCCTTGGATAAAAAATCAGAAGCGCCTTTGTTCATGGCGATCACGTCGACATCGCGGTTTCCCTGACCTGTTAGCAAAATGATGCATTTTTTAACGTCATATTTTTTTATTTCATCTAAAATATCTAAGCCCGTTCTATAATCAATGCGATAATCCACAAGATATACATCAGCCGACTGATTTTTTAAGGATTCAATTCCCGAGGTTGAATCACTGACCCAGCTTAAATTGTATTTTGTTCCTTTAACTTCATTCAAGAGCGATTGAATTAAAAAATAGTCATCTTGATCATCGTCAACTAAAACGACATTTATAGTATTATCGTTCATTCATACCTTACCTGTATTTTACAAATCGAAAGTGCAGACGAAAGGCCACAGCCAAATCAAAAAAAATACTAGCAGACGAGCAAGCCGAGACGCTTTGGCTATAGGAAATGACAAAGTGGCAAATGGGTCATCTTGTCATAAATTTTATTTAATATCATTTTTTATCGAAATACTTAATTTAACAATGGCAGACGGATCACAAATTCTGATCCCTCGCCTAATTTACTAGTGGCAGAAATGTGTCCACCCCATGATTCCACAATTTTAAATGAAGTCGCCAAACCAAGGCCTGTGCCTTGGCCTATTTCTTTGGTAGTGAAAAATGGTTTGAATAAATTTCTTTGATTTTCATCAGAGATTCCACAACCTGTGTCCTTTACAGATAGTACGACTTCATCATTTTTTAATTCTGTTCTGATGATCACGTCGTGAGGCCGTGTCATTCCCTGTTTACGAGATTCATCAATAGCGTGAATAGCGTTGATGAGTATGTTTAGCAGTACTTGCCCGAGTGGGCCGGCTTCTGCCTTTACCATATTTGCGGCCGACAATTTTTTAATCAAATTGATATTGTTTCGCTCTAGTTCATGTTCGATCAAATTTAGAACGTCTTGAATAACTTGATTTATATCGACTGAGGCACCGGTCTCTGATTTCTGTTCACGCGCTAAATGCAGTAGGGAATTTACTAGTTTAGTAATACGATCAATTTGTGTTACAATTGTAGCTAGATCCTTTTTTAAAGCTTCATTACTTCCGGCTTTAGATTCAGCCAATTCAGCTCGACTTCGAATAATTCCCATCGGAGTACCAATTTCGTGTGCTAGGCTAGATGCAAGAAGTCCCAGGGATGCCAATCTATCTTGTTGAATAATTTGCGCCTTACTTTCGCGCAATTCTTCCATGTCGTGCCGTTGCTTGATGGCATAGCGAATGGATCTTTCCAAAAGAGGACTTGTCAGTTGTCCTTTGACCAAATAATCGGATGCCCCGACGTGCATGGCTTTAATATCTAGTTCAAAATCAATAAGGCCTGTCAGAAAAATGATGGGGCAGGAAAACATTTTGCCACGTGATTCACTTAATAATTCCAGACCGGTTTTCTCGCCCAGTCTATAATCTAATAGGCACGCATCGAACGTCTGTTCGTTCAGTGCAATTCGACCATCATTGTAATTTGATTTCCAGGTGACTTTGTATTTTGATGACATCACATCATTTAATAAATCGCGGATATGCAAAAAATCGTCTTCGTCATCATCGATCAATAAGATGTGGAACTCTGTCATTTTGTAACCTTTTTGGCACAGTTGGGAAGGGCTACTATTTCAAACCAGTACCGGCCAACATCACGCATGACTTGCACTAGCGATTCAAATTCAATGGGTTTGGTGATAAAAGAATTGGCGCCCAGGTTGTAGGATCGTACGATGTCTTCTTCAGCCTGTGACGTGGTCAATACAATCACTGGAATTTGATATAGATGAGGATGTTTTTTCAATTCAGTTAGTACTTCGCGACCATCCATTTTTGGCATATTCAAATCTAGCAAGATCAAACCGGGCATTAGATTTTGACCGTCTTGTGACTGAGCCCATTTATCATGAAGAGTTTTTATTAGCGCTTCTCCATCATGAACAAACTGAAGTTCGTTCAACAATCGACTTTCCGTTAATGCTTCACGAATCATTTCGCAATCATCTAAATCGTCATCGGCCACTAGGATTGGTATTGTATTATGGTCTCTCATACCGGGATCTCCGTCGTTTGGGTTAGTGGAAGCAAAATAGAAAACGTGGCTCCTTGGTCAGGTTCTGATTTTGCCGTTATTATTCCACCATGACGGTCAACAATTTTACGGCAAACCGCTAGACCGATACCGGTTCCTTCGTATTCATGCCGTCCGTGAAGGCGTTGAAAAATTGTAAATATACGATCGACATATTTTTGATCAAATCCAATTCCGTTATCGGTTACGGTAATCAGGCACGCTTTCCCTGGTTTATTCAGCGTAGATGATTCTAAAATAGAGGCCGAGACCGTGACTTCGGGTTTGACATTTGGTTTATGAAATTTCAAAGCGTTGCTTATCAAATTTTGGAATAACTGATGCATTTGAGTTGGATCGGCTTCGATGTTAGGTAAATCAGCTATTTGTACAGAACCGGAGGTTTGTTCTATGCGAACTTCTAGATCAGATTTAACTTGGTTTAAAATTTTATTTAAAGAAACGACTGAAAAAGGATTAGCTTTTGTCGTTACCCGTGAATAAGTGAGTAGGTCATTAATTAAAATCTGCATACGCTTAGCCGATGCCTGAACTCGTTCTAAATAGTCGAACGCTTCACTGGAAATAGTGTCCTTAGACTTAACCTTAACACGATCGGAAAATGTTTGTATTTTTCTAAGAGGCTCTTGTAGATCATGTGCCGCTATAGACGCGAAATCTTGTAATTCCTGATTGCTGATCTCAAGTTTTTTCGAATAGATTTTTAGGCGTTCTTCCGCCAATTTACGTTCTGTGATTTCGTAACGGACGGATACATACTGTTCGGGTTTGCCTTCGTTATCCATAAATGGCACGATGGTCGTATTAACCCAATAGTAGGTGCCGTCTTTAGCTCGGTTCTTGATTTCGCCTTCCCAAGTTTTACCTTGGGAAATAGTTTTCCACATATCAATAAAAAATTCTTTAGGGTGATGATGGGAATTGATAATTCTGTGCGTGTTTCCTAAAAGTTCTTCTTCTGAATATTTGGAAATAGCGCAGAACTTTTTATTAACGTACGAAATTTTTCCGCTTTTGTCGGTGATGGCAACGATGGCTGCTTCGTCAATTGCAGATTTTAAATGTAGGAAGTCTTCGCTGGATAGACCCTCAGTTGTTTTTTTCATGTAATTCTTCCGGTGGTTCAGGGGTATCATCAGACACCATTCCATAAATACGTTCTTTTCTGTATAAAGTTCTGCGACTGATACCCAGAATTCGCGCCGCTTCGTCTTTTTTATTTTTGGCTTCACCCATGATCAGTTTGATATAACGTTCTTCCAGTTTTTCCAGAGTCGGCCGGTCAGAATGAAGTTGATCAATATTTTGCTGAGCTTCCTCTAGAGCACTACCAAGAATGACATTTTTTTCTATTAGTTTCCCAGTACTTAAAACAATTGCGCGTTCGATTACGTTTTCAAGCTCGCGAACATTTCCCGGCCATGGGTGGGCCATCAAGACACTCATGGCTTCAGGTGTAGCGCCTTCAACGGTAGATCCATTTCTAATCGCAAATTTTTTGATAAAAGAGTCGACCAACATAGGAATATCTTCCAGCCGTTCACGCAGCGGTGGAACACGTATAGGTACGACATTTAATCGGTAAAATAAGTCTTCGCGGAACTTGCCGTCTTTCGCCATGATTTTTAAATCCCGATGAGTCGCAGCGATAATGCGAACGTCAATGTCTTTATGAGTATTACTGCCAACGGCCCGTATTTGACGATCCTGTAGAACGCGCAGTAGTTTAGCTTGCAGTTGCAGACTCATGTCACCAATTTCATCTAGAAACAAAGTGCCGTGATTAGCTTCTTCAAACAGCCCTTTTTTATCGGATACGGCACCTGTGAACGAGCCTTTCACATGACCAAATAATTCACTTTCTAATAAATGTTCCGGAATGGCCGTGCAGTTAATTGCAATAAACGGTTTATTTTTTCTGGGGCTGGCGTTGTGTAAAGCACGAGCCACCAATTCTTTTCCAGATCCACTTTCACCGGAAATCAAAACGCTTGCGGACGCAGGTGCCACAACTTTAACGAGTTCAAAAACAGAATTGATGGCAGGACTTTTTCCAACAATAGAATCAAGAGTAAAACTTTTAGTGAGTTCCTTTTTTAAACTCGCGTTTTCTTGTTTAAGAGAAACCCGCTCGCTGGCCCGTTTGACCAGAAGTTTCATTTCTTCGTTTTTGAATGGTTTTACAATATAATGATAGGCGCCCAGTTTCATGGCCTCGATTGCAGTTTCGATGGACCCAAACGCGGTCATCATAATTGAAACAATAGATGGATAATCGGTTTGAACCTTTTTAAGAAACATCAGGCCATCGATTTCTTTCATTTTGTGATCGGTAATTAAAATGTGGGGAAGGTCGGTTTTGAATTTAAATAAGGCTTCCGCTGCCGACGTATACTGTGTGGTAATGTATCCTTCAGCTGAAAGAAGTTCCGCTACGACTCCGCCCATTTCTTTGTCGTCGTCAACAATTGCTACTTTTATCTTGTTTGCCATATCTTTCCTAATACGTTTGTTTGCTTATGTTAGCCCATCAACCTAAATGCCAAAAAGCCTGACCAACGACATTTTGGGAACCCAAGTATAAATGCTTAATTTTATAAGCAAAAATAGATCGCGTGTTTAGGATAGGTGTAATCTGAAATGCACCTAGTGACAACTTGTCTGCTATTTTAAGCGAACGATGACAAGTTGTCACAAAACTATCCGTAATAGAGCTTTATATTCTTTTTCGCCGTTGGCGAGGCTCTTGCGAAGATATCTTAACAAAGTACCCAAGTTCGTGGGTCAATACGGAGAATAATTTGAAACCCTCACCGCACATTCAAAAGTATATGACTTTTCTGCCTAAAACTATCAACCACGATCAAACCATCGGTCATGCCATAAGTTTAATGAAAAAACTCCATATTCGGCATCTTCCCGTAATGAAAAATAATAAACTCATGGGCATCTTAACAGATCGAGATATCAGTTTAGTATTGCGGTTCATAGCGTCTAACCCAGACAAAATTCGCGTGGAAGATGCCTGTTCGCCGCATCCCTATACTACCAGCCCAGGTACTCCGTTAGCAGACGTCGTGAGTTATATGGCTGAACATACCATTGGATCGGCCATCATCGTTGATAATGGAACCCTCGTGGGAATTTTCACCGAAGTCGATGCATTTCGTGCCATCGCTGACTTACTGGAAACCAGACTTAAAGCATAAACAAAATGGGAGGTAGCATGAAACTTGTAGATCGAATTAGTCACGTGTTGATGGATAGTTTAATTGTAACGTCTATTGCCTTTATCGCTGTTTCTTCAATGGCCTTTTCAGGGAAGCAATCAGAGTCTATACCATTTCAAGAGTTTCAAGATGATATGCGCAAGGAAGGTCAGTTCCTAACGGTACATTTGTCGTTGGGAAATCCAATCCGAGTCTTTATTGTTGGTAAGGAAGAAGCAAAAATCGACGTATCTAAATTAGATATCACCATAAGACGCTTAAACCCCTATCCTGGGAAACTTCTAAAGTTAGATAGGTACGATAATTACGTTGTAGTAAATGATCTTGGTGAAATGCAGAAGGACGCGGAACTTGAAATCAAATTAAAATCTAACGACAAGACTGAAAATTTTAAATTTAAGTTAAAACAAAAAGTCCCTTAAGGAGTACGCTTTGGATGGAAAGAAAAAATTAACGATACAATTCTTAGGAGCGGCCAGTACTGTTACAGGATCAAAATATTTAATAAGTAATGGCACCAACAATTTATTAATCGACTGTGGATTATTTCAAGGATTAAAATCGTTACGCTTAAAAAATTGGGATGAATTTCCGATTGACCCATCTAAGATTGATGCCATCTTGCTTACCCATGCGCATTTAGATCACTCCGGCTATATTCCAAGATTAATAAAAAGGGGATTTCGAGGAAAAATTTTCTCGACGGCGGCAACCAAAGATTTATGTCAAATCTTACTAACCGATGCCGGCTATCTAGCCGAGGAAGAAGCCGAATATCTAAATAAACACAAACGCTCCAAGCACAAACCGGCACTCCCCTTATTTACTTTTGAAGATGCGCAGAAGTCGATTGAATATTTTCAAGCCGTAAATTTTAATTTCGAATTCAATCTAAATGACGAAATTAGCTTTCAATTTAGGTATGCCGGACACATTCTGGGAGCCGCATCGATTATTTTAAGGGTCGGCGATATTAAAATCGGGTTTACGGGGGACATTGGTCGACCGCAAGATCCGATTTTTTATTCTCCCAGAGAATTGCCCGCAGTGGACTATCTTATCACTGAGTCCACCTATGGAAATAGGAAACACGTTGATAGCGACCCAATAAGCGAGCTTGAGAAGTGCATTGTAGAAACCGTAGCACGCGGAGGCAGTGTCATTATACCTTCCTTTGCGGTCGGGCGGGCACAAAGTCTGATGTATTATTTATGGAAGTTAAAACTTGAAAATAAAATTCCCAACATTCCGATGTATCTAAATAGCCCGATGGCTACTAATGCGAATGCGGTGTGGACGCAGTATCACGAGTTACATAGACTGAATGGTCAAGAATGTAAAGATGTGTGCGGAATAGTAAAGTACATTCAGGGCGTAGAGGAATCTAAGGCATTAAACGAGCAAACGACACCGATGGTGATTATTTCTGCAAGTGGTATGCTGACGGGTGGACGTATACTACATCATATAAAGCAATTTGGTCCAGACGAGAAAAATACAATTCTGTTGACCGGGTTTCAAGCGGCGGGCACTCGAGGCGAGGCTCTGCTTAACGGTGCTAAGCAAATTAAAATTCATGGTGAGTATGTGGATATTAAAGCAAAAGTTAAAATGCTAGATAATATTTCTGCCCATGCCGACTATTCAGAAATCGTTGAATGGTTTAAGCGTAGTCAAATATCGCCCAAGCGGGTATTTGTCACCCATGGTGAACCTACGGCTGCGGATGAAATGCGAAAACGATTGAATGAATCCTTAAACTGGAATTGTATCGTTCCGCTTCTGAATGAATCCTTCACATTAGAATAAAAATGATTTTTATTAGTGTCTCGTTATTGTTTATGCCATGCGGGTGTAATCATGTGATGTGTGTCGTTCTTTTGTACCTACTTGGGTACGACAGAGGTTGCCAAGACGATTAATTTCATTTCCAAGGAGTGCGACAAGGTCGTCCATCGATACAACTCCTTTTATTTTTTCGTCCTGGTCCAAGACCAAAAGTCGTCGAACTCGATTTTCTTCCATTTTTTTAATCGAGTCTTCTATTAAAGTAGTCTCTGTTACAGTGATAAGAGAAGTATTCATTATTTTTTCGACTTTTTCTATTCGTGTGTCGATGTCGTTCTTAATGCATTTGATAACGATATCCCTATCTGTAACTATACCTACTGGTTTACCTTCAGAATATCGCTTAGTAATCACAACCATGCCTACACTTTTTTCGTCCATGATTCGTGCGACATCTTGAATTGTCGTATCCTCGAAAACAGTGACGACGTCGCTGCCTAAAAATTTTTTAATCATATACTTTCCTTTGTGCATAGATCAAATAAGCACTATTTGTGCCATTGTCATAGTGGTTGGTGTGGATTGCTATGAGACACGATGGACAAAGCGACAAGGTGGCGTGACAAAATGTCTCGTAGTTTTGGTTCATTGCGTTTTAATGAGACTTCGTAGTGGTCCGGCGGTTGCTGTTAGGAGAAACATACAAAAGGATATGAAAATGAAAATGAATGTTGGAATTCACTCGTCCCACAACGTGGTGTATGTAAATCGATTAGATACGTTGCAAAAGGCCTATCACCTGATGACCAAAATTTCGACTCGTCATCTGCCGGTAGTGGACGAGAGTGGAATGGTGATTGGGATGTTGTCCGATCGCGATATTATTCGCGCGATGAAAAAACCAATCGGCAGCGATTGGTATGCGGTACCATCCAATCCTGAATTTAATCCAGATGAAATTGTACAAAATTATATGAGTTGGCCGATCGGAACGATTGATGAAGAAGCATCCCTGACTCAAGCTGCGCAGATAATGCTAGATAGAAAAATTTCTGCTTTGGCTGTGACACAAAAGGATCAAGTCATTGGAATTGTAACCACTGAAGACCTTTTAAAGGCATTCATCAATGACCATAAGACTTCTCTTAGCGATGTAAAAGATAGAATCGTTGGTGCCGTCTACCGATCACCAGTTGGAAGTATCATTCAAAGTTTATCAAATGCAGGGATATAAAAATTATGAAAGGAAAAAGTATGTCAGATTATATTGTATGGTTGGATTCGGAAAAAGCTCATGTTTTTGAACTTAATGCTGAATTGAAACAATCTAAATTACAGAAAGAAAATTTCGAACACCAAATTAAACATAAAAAAGGAAATCATGAACAGCACCTTAATGAAATTCTTTTTAAAAAGATCGCAGAACGCCTAACTGAAAGTAATAAAATATTACTGATGGGGCCCGGCCTAGCAAAAAATCAGTTTCGTGTTTACTTAGATGAACATCACACTCATTCTTTGGGTAAGCATGTGGTGGGTGTTGAAACATGCGATCATCCAACTGATAATCAAATATTGGCGATCGCGCGTAAGTTTTTTGCTCATTATGATTTATTCAATGAACCAATTTTAGCAACTGGATCTAGGGATTAAAGCGATGAAAAAAGCAGCTCCAAAAGTTCAGAAGTATATGACTCAGTCACCAAAAAGCATTGGCTATGATCGCCCACTGTCTCAAGCGATGGGTGTCATGAATGAAATGAGAGTGCGCCACTTGCCTGTGTTAAAAGAAGGTAAACTGATTGGGATTTTAACCGACCGGGATGTTAAACTCGTAGCTAGTTTCGAAGAAATCGATCCAGACAAAATTTTGGTGGAAGAAGCATGCACCTATGATCCGTATTGTGTTGCACCAACGACTGACCTAAATGAGGTCGTTGATCACATGGCCAGAAAAAAATATGGTTGTGCCGTAGTAATGGATAGCGGTAAGCTGGTCGGTATCTTAACAGAAACGGATGTTTACAAAGCATTTGTCGATGTTCTTAATCATTAGCTGTATAGACTTAAACGCCGTGGGTACTTCTACACGGTAGTTTCGATTAAATCGGACAATTTGTAGTAATGGCACCTATTGAATAGAGTTGCGAGGTCGATCTCGTTGACATTCTTTCCAAGAGTGCGGTTCAAATGGCTGAGACGCATATGACCAAGCGGCGCACAAGAGGATTTGTTTTGGAAGCAAAAATTGAGGCCTCAATATTGAAAAGTTTAATCATTGATGACTTATTCACTTAAAAAGTTGCTTGTGCTTGTTCATACAGTGACGCTGCTGTCGTTAATTTTGACATATGTCGAAAGTGCTACAGCAACTCAGAGTACATGTGTAGAGCTTTACCAGGCACAAAAACAAGGGGCAAGAAATCCATTGTACTCATGGCTTAGCCAAAGAAAAGAGAGGCATCCTCGTCGGTGGAACACGATAACGCAAATAACAGTAAGTGGTAAAACTTATCACGAACTCACTAGTCTTGGAGATGGTGGCGAGGGAGAAGTTTATTTCGGCCAAAGCAATACGGGTCCAGCAGCAATTAAAGTCTTCCACAGCCGGGAAAATTTTAAAAAAGCGAAAAAAGAATATAAAATCTATGCACGGTGGCTACCAAAGTTAATAACCGCTGATGAAGCTACACACACAATTGTCATGGAATATAAAGAAGGTATAGATGTGTACACAATTGTAAAACATGGTGACGAGTTCGGCATCAGCGACAAACAAATAGAAAGTATAAAGCTGCGTTGGGAAAAATGGGCTGGAGAACAAAAGACTACACTTTTTCCTTTGTTTCGCCGACGTCCCACTTTTCTGTGGCAAAATGTAATTTACTCTTTTACTGAGGATCGATTTTATTTGATAGATGCTTTTTAACCCTACGTTAATTGGCACTGAACAATCTGCGCTTCTCAGCTTTTCCGACCAACCTTTACAAAGGTAATTCGAAATTTCTCTCCTAATATCAAAGCGAAAGTTTAGCCATTGTTTCAACTGCAATCAGACGAAGTCGAAATCGCCTTGCGAGAAGTGTCAGGTCGATTTTAAGTTTATACTCACTAGTTTAATTCTTTCTGCAGTCTTCAAAAAAAGCACGTTCTAAATTTTCCCGATCATCTGGATGGGCCAGTTCTGTAAGAGCTCGTGCTCGTTGATGAATTGACTTTCCGAACAGATTGACGGCGCCATATTCTGTTACGATATAGTGTACATGGGCACGTGTTGTAACGACCCCTGCGCCAGATTTTAAACTAGAAACTATTCTTGATGTTCCATGTTTTGTTCTAGAACTTAATGCAATGATGGGTTTTCCTCCATTAGAAAGTGCGGAACCACGAATAAAGTCAATTTGTCCTCCGACTCCTGAAATCACTTTGTGTCCAATAGAATCAGCGCAGACCTGACCGGTTAGATCTACTTCTACGGCTGAATTAATTGAGACCACTTTGTCATTCTTTGCAATAACGGTAGGGTTGTTCACATAGTTGGCTTCTAGTAGAATTATAGAAGGATTATTATCAACAAAATCAAATACGTTTTTGCTGCCCATTACAAATGTAGAAACAGTTTTGCCTTGGTGAATCTTCTTTTTAGAATTGTTAACGACTCCACTTTTTAATAGCTTTAAAGCGCCATCTGACCACATTTCTGTGTGAATACCTAGGTCCACATGTCCGCTAAGGCATGATAGAACGGCGTCAGGAATAGTTCCGATTCCCATTTGCAAAGTAGATCCATTTTCAATAAGTTCCGCTGTGTTTTTGCCAATTTCAAGTTCAATGGATGATAATGCCTTGGGGTGCGATTCAAGCAAAGGTTCACTGTGTTCTACTAAAAAATCGATTTCATTAATTGAAACCAGTGCATCTCCGAATGTTCTTGGCATTTGTGTATTCACCTGGGCAATTACAATTTTCGAATTAGCAATGGCTGATTTCACTACATCCACGCTGGTACCCAAAGAACAAAAACCATGTTTATCGGGTGGGGAGACTTGAATTAACGAAACGTCCAATGGAATGATTTTATTCTTGAATAGCGTTGGCATTTCAGAAAGAAAGCAGGGGATATAGTCAATGCGATCAAAATCTATATAGGGGCGAACATTAGATCCCACAAAAAGATTCATGACTTTAAAGTTAGCACTATATTGCGGTTTTAAATAATCCGCATCACCGTGAGTGTGCAGATGAACTAACATAACATTTGTCAGACGGTCTGCTTGGCTTACTAATTCTTTTATTAAGAAATTGGGGGTGGCGCAACCCCCGTGAATGAAAACATTCTGAAATGAATTGATATGGTTGATAGCGGATGAAGCAGAACATTGTTTGGGTTCTTTATAAGTACCCATTTATTGTGCTACCCATCCGCCATCAACCACAAGGGGATGGCCCGTGACGAACGATGATTGCTCAGAACACAACCATAGTACGGAAGACGCAACTTCTTCGGGCTGGCCAAGGCGGCCGATGGGTTCGCCATTTACAAATTGATTTCGTATTTGCGCTTCGCCATGGGTAAATCGGTCAATCATGGGGGTTGATATGACGCCCGGACAAACTGCATTAATACGAATATTAGATTTGGCATATTCCAAAGCGGCGGTTTTGGTTAGTCCAATCACTGCGTGCTTGCTAGCTACATAGGCCGGGATTCCGGGAAAGCCAATTAGGCCAGCTATTGACGAGCAATTGACAATCGCTCCGCCACCTTGTTTTAGCATTCGAGGAATCTGATACTTCATACATAGCCATACGCTTTTCAAATTCACATCCATAACATGATTCCAATTATCTTCGCTGGTATCTGCCGTAAATGACTGAGTCCCTTCAATGCCTGCGTTATTAAATGCATAATCAAGGGCCCCAAATTTATCGACGGTTTGTTGGATTGAATTTTTCACCTCTTCACGTTTAGACACATCGGCGTTAATAAAAAGGCCTGTTCCACCTGCTTCGGTCATTATATGCAACGTTTTTAAGCCATCGTCGACATTAATATCAACCAGTGCCACGCGTGCCCCATAGCTAGCAAATGCCAGAGCTGTGGCGCGACCGATACCGGTAGCAGCACCTGATACGAATGCGACTTTGTTCTTAAAATTATAAGCAATTTGTGTGTTCATTTTGTCCCCTATCTAAAAGACGGAAGTGTTTGAAGATTTAAATGTTGATTACCAAACTTTGGTAGCAGCAGGTAAAGAACACCATTTAGATAAATAGTTTTAATTCCTTTTCCACGAGGCACCGCCCGAAAAATAACTTCCTTGGTTCCAGAATTATCTTTTTGGCTTTCTATCAACAATTGCTTTTTTGTTGTCACGATTTGAGTTGCGATGGCTGGTATAGAAGGAATATCTACTGCCACCAAATAATGAGTATCAATTTCAGCTAATGAAAACAGTGCTGGATTTTTTTTTGATAAGTTTTTGAAATTGAATGTGGCTAATCCTTTTTTACCCATTTTTCCTCCTAGTATTTTGATAAAAATTTTAAATTGCAATGTATAAGCCAATCGAAATATGCGGATAGTACCGACAGATAACATCTGATTGATCTAAGCTGAGTCATTCTGTCACGTGTGCTGGACGAAACGTCTCAGTAATTGGATCTAAGCCTAGAATTTGAGGTACTTGCATATGGCCTCTTGGATGCTAGTTGTTACACGCAAGGGGGTATTGTGACACTTGATCAAGAAAAGAAAAACAAATTTAAGAACGGTTTTATAAAACGTTTACCACTTGCGATTTTAGGGATGATTCTTTTAACCGCTGGCTTAATCTTCGATAGATGGTGGTGGCAGGCAGGATTTGGATTCCTATTTGTTATAGCCATCGAGGCCTTGTTTTTATATGTAGTTTTAGATTGAGCCAGTTAATGCACCTTGCTGCAAGGTGCATTAACCGGTATCTAAGAAATCTGTGAGGGCAGTACTAAATCCGAATCAGAGCTAAATCGTAATTTAGCTTGTTTTCTTCTTGCCGATTCTTTTTTGATATTTTTAGATAACTGCGGTTTGTGCATCACAAGTACAGGGCAAGGCGCATGTAGCAAGACGTCTCGCACTGTGCTTCCTAATATAGAGCCGGCAACTAATCCGCGTTCGCTGGTCATCGCAATTAGATTGGCATTTGTTGATTTGGCAGCGGAAATGATATCAAAACTTAAAAGTTTTCGTTGCCGTTGAATTAGAGGTACTGCTTTTACACCTAATTCAGATAAATATTCGACCCATTTAGCACCTCGGTTATGTCGTTGATCCTCTGTCGTTTTTTCAAGAGACGGTAAATCAAGGGTCGGTGCGTATCCAAAATACAAAGGTGAATATAACGACATATCCGTCCTTTCAACCTGATTGAAAATTTGAACTTTGGCGTGATAATTTTTTATTAATGACGCCAAGATCGTCAGGGCCTTTCTTGAATCACTACTGAAGTTAGTCGGGAAAAGAATAGTATTCAATCGTGCTTTAGTTTTCACTTTGTCATTGATAAGCAGAACGGGAATTCGGGAAACAGCAATCAGTGTTTCGGCAAAGCCTCCCAGTCTTAGCGGATTCCATGATTGTTTAGCATGAGTATTTGCAAAAATCATCAACGCGTTCGATTGTTTTGAAAAAGTCGACAGATCCAATGCCATTTGACGATTTGACGCTTTTTCTGAAAAAACAATTTTTGGTTTTAAAAATCCTTTGGCCTTGGCTTTTTTCAAATAATTCTCTGCTGCGGAGTAGGCCGCTTTGGGAAAATCTCCATTAATCGACGATGCGATCTCTAAAGGATATTTTAAAAGTGAAGTGGACACGATCGCAACTGGTTGTACATCGCAATCGAGATGCTTTGCCCAAGATTTTAGTTCGGCAATAATGTGTTTTGCTAATTTGGGATTCTGGAATGGGTCAACGGCCCAATGAATTTGGGCTCGTTTTTCAATTTTTGAAGTTGGATTCATATTTACTCCGATATTTTGAAGTGCATGTTATTGAACTTTGACTTCTTTTGCTTTGGTGGCTTCTGTTTTTGGCGCCACGATCGTCAATACACCGGCCTCATAGTGAGCTTGGACTTGATTTTCATTAATGGCCTGAGGTAATGAAAACGATCTCATAAACGATCCATAGTACGTTTCATTGAGTGTATGCTTTGCGTCCGATTCATCGCGTTTATCTTTGCGTTCACCGCTGATAGTAATTTGATTTGCCTCGACTTCAATTTTAATGTCTTCTTTTTTGATCCCTGGGACGTCGATTTGAAAACTGTATTCTTTTTTGTTTTCCTTAATGCTGCAAGCGGGAACGAAAGCCGCATCTAAGTTTTCGGGCATTAAAGCAAGATCAAATGGATTTTGACGAAACCAACGGTCCATACCGCTTTCGAAATCATTAAATGATTTTAGCGGACTAAAAAAGCGATTACGTTGGCTTGGCAATGTCATTTTTGAAACTAAATTTTTCATACATACTCCTTTGTGTGAACGTGTTCGTTCTGGTTGGTTGTATGGAAAAAGAAAGCAATAGTAAGGCCAGGTTTCTATCTGCGATAGAATTAACAAGAAGAAAATTGACAAGACAACTCGACTCAGGACATTGACAATCTGTCATGATTTTTCTGATTTTAGCCTATTAAGATCGACTTCCACTTTTTTAACTTCGATTTCTAAAGCAGAAATTTCGGGAGCAATCAAAGCGGTGACTAGAAAAGCCATATAGGACCAGACAAATAAAGTTCCAAATAGCATCATCGAAATTACGGTAAGTTTGCCTCCGATGGTTTGGGGCGCATAAGTATTATATCCGATTGAAGTTGTTAAGCTTGTGCTCCATAGTAAACAGTCTAGGTAGTCTAATTTATTTGGAATTATTGGGGACTCGAAATGATATATCAAAAGGCTGCCTAATAATATGACTAAATTTCCAAGAAAGGTGAGTATCCAAAATAGTGGAGTTTTAAAAAGCGCCTTTATTCGAATTTTGTAGTTGTAATGTCTAAATCGATTCATTGATTTTTAGCCAGCAAATAAGATGCCTATTCTATTTTTTGAATTTTAACTTTTTGATACATTTTAGATATTTCATTTCTGCTTCCTAAGTTCATACCGGGTTCAAATAAGGTGGCTGCGGCGGCGGCAAGTCCTCGTTTTAATACTTGCGATTCGTCCACATAGTTTTTATTTAGCTCGTAAACCATAGCTCCTACCAAGGAATCGCCGGCACCAACCGTCGATTTTATTTTTATGTTAGGAACCTTGCCAAAATAGATATTTTTTTGTCCAACTAAAAGTGTGCCTCCTTCCACAGAGGAAACGCAGATATATTGAACGTCATTTAAATATCTTTTAGCTTTTTCAATTACAGAACCTATCGATTTAACGTGTGAACCAGTGAATTCTTGAAACTCTTCTAAATTAGGTTTGATAAGAAAAGGTTTTGCCTGAATCACGGCTCTTAATATTTCCCCGGGACAATCTACAACTGCTTTTATATTTTTTCTATGAGAAATTTTTAAAAGGTATACAATGTCTTTAGATGTAAAACCATTTGGAAGAGAACCTCCCAGTAACAAAAATGATATATTTTTTTGAGCCTCGTACAAACGAAACAATTTACTTTTTTCAGAGGCAGAAACTTTAGGCCCAGGGAAACTTAGACGGGTCTGGTTGTGATTTAACTCGTTGCCGACTGTGACATTGATCCGTGAAGGGCGTTTGATTTGAATAAATTCAGTATTAAGATTTTCTTTTTTCATCAAAAAATTAATCTCGTCGCCTGTGCTGCCGCCCAGAAATCCAGACAGGACCACGGTCGCCTTAAGACGACTTAAAATTCTTGCTGAATTAATTGAGTTTCCTCCTGGTGATCTAACAGCGTTGTATACATAAGATTTTTCATTCGGTTTCAGGTCTTTGACAAATCCACTAAGATCCAGTGCTGGGTTGGGAGTGATGGTAAATATTTTTTTCTTCATAAATTTCTCTACTTTTTACATTCAGAGTAATCCTTTTTCTTAATAGATCAATATGAGAAAATCATTGAGTCGAATTGTCTCGTAAAATTGAATTTTTTGACAACTTGTCTTTTTTTCTTGGTTAGTTTTCTCGTTTTGATACCTTGGGTGCTTTCATATTTGTTTTTACATTTGGCATACGGCCTGCTTTTTATTTTGGATGGAGGGTCCAATGAAATTCTTGGTCGTTTTCGCATCAAAGCATGGACAAACACGGACTATCGGTGAGTTTGTTAAAAGAACAATCTTATCTAAAAAGGAAAACTCGGTAGAATTTTTAGACCTGGGTTTGCGTGAAGATATACCCGAATGCGAAAGTAACGCGAATGTAGTCATTATTGGAACCCCTATTTATGCGGGCCGATTTCACGATTCAGTAGTTAATTGGACAAGAAAAAATAAAAATAGAATTTCTTCGAAACGCCTAGCGTTTTTCACCGTTAGTTTAAATGCCGAAGATAAACATCCCGAGGCTAGGGTAGTTGATGATCGCAAGCTAAAAGATCTTATTAGAAAGACAGGTTTAGTTCCAAATTTTGTGGCCAGTTTTTCAGGGGCATTGAATTATTTAGAATATGATTTAGTAACCCGTTGGCTTTTAAAACGTATCAGCAAGAAAGCTGGGGGCCCAATCGACACAAGTCGTGATTATGATTTTACGAATTGGGATCACGTAGCTGCTTTTGTCAAAGCAATTGAAGATAACGAGTTGAATTCTTGTTACTCTGTAAGTAGACGTCTACCAAGCGAAAATAATTTAAACAACGTGATGCCTGTGTTTGAGCAGGTTTGGTCGCGGACATTGAATGTTAAACGATCGCCGGCTGAAGTATTTTTTTCGTTTATGTCACTAAAATCTAGTGAGCTTAGAATGGGTGACGTATTGGCAAAAATAAGAAACTTGGGCCGAGAAGAAAATTCGACCGAGGATGAATTGTTCGTCACATCAACAGAAAAGTTTGGTGGAGTTGAACTGTATCGCAACGAACCTTACGAGGTAATTTCTGGCTTAGTTGGACAGTTTTGGAGAATAGATTTTGGTATTAAACATTTGGCCGCAGCCGAATTCAAAGAATTCGATGAACTTCATTATGCCAAGGTTGTTACACAATTGGTTTTTAGACCAGTGAATGAAGGCAGAGAATGCGAAGTCTATTGTGAAATGCGTGTCCATTCGACCACAGAAGCGGCCGCGCAACGATTCAAAGTTTACTGGAACTTATTTAGACCGGGAATCAATCTCTATATGCGAAGTCTTCTAAGGGCGATTAAACGTCGTGCAGAGCATGACTCTGATCATTTTTCGTTGTCGAATAAGGAAGTTAAGATTTTCTAAAAGCCAGAACTGGCTCCTTAGCTTGCGGCTAAGAAGCTAAAATCTATTGGAAA
>TARA_B110001454_G_scaffold11760_1_pt1 | contig 26958 bp, 23 predicted proteins | sample TARA_B110001454 | Tara Oceans TARA_B110001454 (sample SAMEA4397004) | marine metagenome | biome: Polar Biome; feature: [MES] marine water layer (ENVO:01000295) within the mesopelagic zone...; material: water (ENVO:00002006), including particulate matter (ENVO:01000060) such as...... | reverse complement strand
GGTCTTGGAGGCGTTGCCATGACCGGCACTGTATTGTTCATGCTTTTAGGTCTCACCTCATGGGCTGATTATGAAAAAAATGTAAGCTGGGGCGTGATTATATTGTATGCTGGTGCAATAAGTCTAGGCGCGGTTTTCAAATCTAGTGGAGCCGCAGCGTGGTTGGCGGATGTATTAATTGGCGGTTTGGAAGCGTTAAATATTAGTGGCGGATACGGACTAGCAATTATGGTTGCATTAATTGGCGCACTTATGACAAACCTGATGAGTGCAGGAGCGACTGTGGCAGTCATTGGCCCCGTTGTTCTAGAAATGGCAGTCCAAACAAAAACGAATCCGATTATTATTGGTGTTGCTCTAGCAATAGCAACCTCAATGGCTTTTTGGCTTGTTATAGGCACACCTGCTAGCTCTGTTGTATACTCAGCCGGATTATTAGACGCAAAAGATTTTATCCGAATGGCCACATTTGCATGGCCAGTTGCACTGCTTATTATAATAGCAATGATATTCTACTGGGTAGGACTTGGTCTACAGCCTCTAGAATATGTACCACCAGAGACATTAGGAGGTTAGCTATGGATAGTGGGATTATTTTAATTATTGTTCTTATCATTATCGGTTTTGCTATTACTTGGAGTAATCAGGGTCAGGTAGAGGAGGTTGAGAATCAACAAACACAGTTTAGTAGAGAACGGCAACAAATTGCAGATCATGATAATAGAAGTTCCTCAGAGGTGGATGAAGACCGTAATAAAATGATCAAAACATTAGAAGAGTCAATAACGGATCACCCAAAGCAATTAGAGCAGATGAAAGAGATCATCAATGATTGGGCAGACATGAAAATTAAGTCTTTTAAAGATCGAAGATCTTGGGTGAGAAATCCTGAAGAAAGTGATAATTAATTATTAAAAATCACTCGTTCTCCTTCTTTTATTGAGCTCCATACCTCAAATTTTTTCATTATTTTTTTAAAAATATCTAAACCAACTAACCTGTCCATCCATTCTGATAGATTTGTATATCTTTTTCTAAACCAGTTTATATCTACATGTGCAAACTGCCTAACAAAAGGTAATATTGCCATATCAGCAAGTGATAACGAAGAACCAAGGAAAAACAAATTATTATCTAATTTATTTTCATAATCATCTAATATTTTTTCACATTTTTCTCTGTAAAACTCAGTAGGATTTTCTGGGTATCTAGTGTGATACTTATATCTGTCTAACCATTTTTTAAATTCTAAATCGTTTCTTAAAATGATTCCGATCTGTTTATCTATATTATCAATAAACCAATGATCAGGGTCATTTAACGATACGGACCATTTCATAATGTCTATACTCTCATCGATCACTCTCCCATTTTTGAGATGTAATACTGGAACAGTGCCTTTTGGTGAGAGCTGAAATAATTCTATAGGTCTTTCTTTTAATAGAATCTCTCTATGTTCATAACTGACTCTAGCATAGTACAATGCAATTCTTGCCCTCATCGCATACGGACACCTTCGAAAGGTATATAGCACTGGTAATTTCATTTCATAAGAGCTAATTCTTTGGTGATCTAAAGTATCTTCTTTTTATCAATCGTTTTGGATCTTTTCTAAGTTTTTTTTGTTCAATTAGAGGCAAAGATGCAACATGTTCACAATCTTCAGAACAACACCCATTTAGTTCTTTCTCACATTCCTTACATTGTATAAAAAGTATATGACAGGCATCATTACTACAATCGCGATGAGTATCAGATGGCCTTTCACAAATATGACAGTTTGCTATTATGTCATTTGTAATTCTTTCTCCTAACCGAGCGTCAAACATAAAATTCTTTCCAATGAATTTTGATTCAAAACCTTTTTCTCTAATCTCATGAGCATATTGTATGATGCCCCCATGCAACTGTTTCACATTGCTAACACCGCTACCAATGAGAAAAGAACTCGCTTTTTCACATCTTATTCCACCTGTACAATAGAGTAATACCTGATGATCTTCTCTACCTTCTAACATTCGCCTTACTTCTGGCAATAAATCTTTGGACTTTTCCACTTGTGGAATTTCTGCATTTTTAAACCTTCCCACCTCAGTCTCATAGAAGTTGCGCATATCAATTACAGTAGTATTATTCTCTTCAAGCGCTTTATTAAATTCTTTAGGATTAAGATATTTACCTACTTTTTTCATATCATATGAATTATGGTTTAAACCATAGGCAACTATTTCTTTTTTTACCTTTACGACTAACTTATAAAAAGACACCCCGCCTGATAATGATTTTTTTATTGGAATATTTTTTAATCCTTCAATGTCATTTATATCATCTTTGAATTTTTTCCAATTATGAACTGGTACTGAGATCTGAGCGTTTATTCCTTCTGAGGCAATATATACTCTTCCTAATATAGTTAGAGAGTTAAGATAAGAATAAAAATAGTCCCTATATTCATCGGGACTATCTATAGGTATATAGTTATAAAATGAACAAGTAATTCGTTCAAAATCTTCAGAACCTAAATTCTTAACTAATTCATCCTTACTCTTTTTATTATATAGTCTTTTAACCACAGTAACTAATCTCTATATATATACTTAGTCCTACCTCCGATTGCTGTAAGCAAAACATACGGAGTACTTTTTATTGATTCTGCAATTATTTCCACAGGAATATGGTCTGATTTATTTTTACCAAAGAATAATACGTCATCACCAACTTTTGGTATTGTTTCACCAAAATCAACCATTAATTGGTCCATACAAACTCTTCCTGCAATTTTATACTCTTCACCTTTATAGCTTACAATCCCTTTTTCATACCAAGGCCTTGGAAAACCATCTGCAAAGCCAGTCTGAATAACTCCAATATAAGTATCATATATGGTAGTATATACGCCTCCATAACTAACCTGAGTTCCTTTTAAAACTCTACGAACATTTACTATGCTACCACAGAAACTCATGACAGGCTTTAAATCAATATCAATTGGGACTTCATTGGAAGGAAAAGCACCATAAAGCAACATCCCTACCCTGATCATGTTAAAGTAAGATTTTTCAAGATTAAGTATTGCTCCACTATTTGAACAATGAACATATTTAAACTTTATATTATTTCTCTCAGCCAAATCAACGACTTCTTTAAATTTACTTAATTGCATTTTCGCATAGGTTAAATCCCCCTCATCTGCTGTTGCAAAGTGTGTGTAGATACCTTCAGGGTTGACTTTTAATTCTTGGTTTATTTTTTCATATAACTCTTCAGCATCAGCTATATCTACACCAAGACGTGTCATACCAGTATCAAATTTGATATGATAACGTGGGTAATTTTTGGTGTCTTTGGCGTAAGATTTAATAATATCAATATCTTCTAACGAACTAAGATTTAATATAAGATCATTATTATATGCATGATCGATTGATTCAGGTTGTATTTTTGAAAAAACCATTATATCATTATGAATCTTTGATTTACGTAACTCAAGCGCCTCTTCAATAGAAAAAACAGCAAACTGAATATTATTATAATGTGAAATAGAATTAGCTATAGAAACCGCACCATGTCCATAGCCATCAGCTTTGATAACACACAAGAGTTGCCTATCTCCAACTTTTTTTTGAATAGATTTTAAATTAGACCTTAACCGGTCTAGATGAATAAATGCTTTAGGGCCGATTATTGACATACTCTATTCTTTCAGATAGATACGCAATTACTGTCTTAATTTTTTTCTCAATAACATACCATTAATAAATAACCAAGCTAGAGAAAGTAATATAGGAATTATCGTAAAATACCAATCAATAAAACCACTGAATAGATAAGATTGCATTGCCTTAACAATCATTGATATGGGAAATAAAGATAAAAGGTAATTTATTGAAGCTGGGAAAAAAGGATGCTCAATTATTAGTCCACTACCGAAAATAATATAAAAGATCAATATAATAATGGAGAGTAGGTAAGTAGATGGTTTATCTGCCAATATTGAAACAGTAATCAACAGATTACTAAATACTATTATAAAGATACATAGATAAGAAATCAATGAAATAGTCTCTACAAAGCCAAATGGATAAGGTGTGATAAAAGAATATATCAATAAAGAAACCAGAGTTATGATTATACCTTCGACAAGTGATACTATAATAAAGCTGGAAACAGTAAAGCGTTTTGAATAAGGAGAGAGAGACAAATAAATTAAAACCTTTCGATGTATTCTAAGATCAAAAATATCTCGAAAGATTGATGGTACAATGCTTAAACCAGCCGTTAAAAAAATCATGCCAGGATAAATCCAAGTATCAAATTTAATATCATAAAGACTTCTCACTAGAATCTTTCTAAAGGCAAGATTAGTAAAAATAAAAACAACTAGTGGAAATAAAAAAGTTAGTAAGATACTAATTGTTAAATTATTTCTTAATAACCAAATTCTTCTTTGCAATAAAGCGTTAATCAATCTAAGCCACCTCCAGCAAATTCGGAATCCATTAAATCTCTCAAACCAAGTTTTTTTACATTCAAGTCAATCATCAGACTTTCTGATGCAGCTTTAACAATATCAAAAAAAACACTTCTTTCTCTTCCATAAAAATGAAAAATATTATTGATTCTACTTGGAGATACAACTGTTGCAATATTACTTAATGATTTATACAAATCATCATTTAATATATCAAATTCTATTTGAAACTGATGATAATCAAGTGTGCTCTCTAATAGCTTATCTAAACTTCCATCCATGATTATCTTGCCATCTTTAAACACCAATATTCTGTCATGAGCCTGTTCAACTTCTGTTAGGGAATTACTTACATAAATTATTGATTTTTCCCCTTTTAATCTTTTTAGTAAATCCCAAGTTTGTCTCACTGAGGGGGCATCCATAAACCCTGTTGGTTCATCAAGCACAAGAATCTCAGGGTCATGCATAAGCGCCCTTACTAGCATAGATCTTTTTTGGATTCCATAGGAAACATGAGAGGCAATCTCTTTCAAGTAAGATGTTATACCCAGATTATCTGAATATATTTTTAATCTATTTTTATAATCTAAATCACTAACATTAAACAATAGAGAAGAGAATCTAATATTTTGCTCAAGCGTAAGCCACGGATCCAAGTCCGTCTCGTGAGGAACATATCCTATCAATTGGCGAGTCCTATTTTTCCTCTTTTGCATATCAAGACCATGAATAAAAATATTCCCAAAGTCAGGCCTCTCAAAACCTGAAAGTAGTTTTAATAAAACTGATTTTCCAGTATCGTTAGCGCCAATGATAGCAACTAAAGATCCTCTCTCAATTCCAAATGTCAGGCCAGCAACAATAGTCTTATCATCTATTAACTTTCCTACTTTTTTTAGTGTAATACTTGCTTCCATTTATCCAAATATATTAGTGTGCTTCGTACCAGTTATCCCCAACACCAGTGTCCACAATAATTGGTACTTTTAGTTGCATTGCTTCTTCCATAGAATTTACTACTATAGCAATTAGTTTCGCCTCTTCATCTTCAGGAAATTCAAATAATAATTCATCATGTATCTGGAGAATCATTTTTGATTTAAGATCTTCATTTATTATTTTTTTCTGAATGTCTATCATAGCAATCTTTATTAACTCAGCGGCTGAACCCTGAATCGGCATATTGATTGCTACTCTCTCAGCAGCTTTTCTTCTAAGAGAATTTTCACTAGAGGCATCCCAAATTGGTCTGCGACGCCCGCATATTGTTTCTACATAGTTGTCACTGCGTGCTTTATCTAGTGTACGTTCAATATATCCTTTTATTCCAGAATATTTTTTGAAGTATTCATCGATGATCTGCTGAGAATCAAACCTAGATATTCCGAGCTCCTGACTTATTCGGAAAGCACCCGCTCCATACATAATACCAAAGTTAACTACTTTAGCTGTTCTTCTCATCTCAGGGAGCAAATTATCTTGCGACATATTATAAATTAAACTAGCAGTCCTCGAATGGATGTCTAAATTATTATTAAATGCATTACATAATTCAGAGTCCTCAGATAAGTGTGCCATTATCCTAAGCTCTATTTGAGAATAATCTGCTGACAATATTTTCCATCCATTTTGTTGCGGGATAAAAGATTTTCTAATCTCACGGCCTTCTTCCGTACGTATTGGAATATTCTGAAAATTAGGATTTGTACTAGATAATCGGCCCGTTGATGCTATTGTTTGATTAAAAGTAGAATGAATTCTTTTTGTTTCCTTATTGATAGAAAGAGGTAGCGCATCTACATAGGTGTTCTTGAGCTTATTGAGCTTACGGTATTCTAATATAAATTCTGGAAGTTCGTGCTCTTTTGCTAATGCTTTTAAAACGTTTTCAGCCGTACTTCTTTTTTTAATTTGATTTAATTTTAAATCATCAAATAATATTTTCGCTAATTGCTGAGTAGAATTAACATTGAACTCAGAGCCAGAAATTCTGTAAATATCATAAACCAGAGTGTCTAGTCTATCCCCAATATTTATTGACATTTCGCTTAATATTTTTTCTTGTACATAGACTCCCTCTTTTTCCATATTCATCAACACAGGAACTAAAGGCATCTCAATATTTAGAAAAAAGTCCATCTGGTTGTTTTCTTCTAAACGAGGCCTAAATAGCTTAGCAAGCTGTAGGGCTATATCAGCAGATGCTGAAGCATAAAAAGTGACCCTTTCTAGAGGCACTTTATCCATTGTTATTTGTTTTTTTCCAGTGCCAATTAGGTCTTCAATAGGAACCATATTATAGTTGAGATACTCAAGACTTAAAGTATCAAGCTTATAAGACCTCGCTGCTGGATTTAGAATTTGTGCGGCAATCATCGTGTCAAAATATATTCCCTCAAGCTGTAAGCCATGTCTAGATAATATTAAGATATCATATTTTATATTTTGACCAACTTTTTTTATTTTACTATTCTCTAAGATTTTTTTAAGATAAGATAAAACTGTTTCAAGATCATCTTCGCCAAAAATATTTTTTTCCTTTTCCGGGAATAATATAGGAATATAAAATCCACTATCAGCCTCCACAGAGAGACTTATTCCAACAATATCTGCAGTCATAGGGTTTAATGAGGTAGTCTCAAGGTTTAAGGATAACAGTTCAGATGTTTCTATTTTCTTGATTAATTCAAATAATTTTTTCTTATTCGTGACTGCACTGTATTTTTTTTCAATCTTTTTATTTTGTTGAATATTACTCTTGGTCACAAGCTGCTTTAAAAGTGCATGAAACTCCAACTCTTCATATTTTTTTACCAAGTTTTCTTGGTTGTAGGAATGAATAATAAATTGATCTAAAGAGTATTCTATATCAACATCTTTAACGATAGTGACTAATTCTTTACTTAATAATGCTTCTTCCCTGCAATTAACTAATCCATCATGAACTCTTTTATTCGTTATTTTATCAGTATTGTCAAAAACCTTCGACAATGACCCATATTCTTTTAATAACTTAACCGCTGTCTTAACACCTACACCAGCAACACCCGGAACATTATCAGAAGAGTCACCCATGAGTGCTAATAAATCAATAAATTTTTCTGGCGGAATACCCCATTTTTCTTGCACACCATCTTCACCGTATATAGCCGGAGAGGAGTTTCGTTTACCGGGTGTATAAAGAAAGATATCCTCGTTTATTAACTGCATAAAATCTTTATCACCACTTACTATGTAAGATTGAATATCATTGTCCTTAACTGAATCCGCGATTGTTCCGATAATATCATCTGCCTCAAACCCAGGTTTTTTAAGAACAGGAATATTCATTGCGTCTAATAGTTCCCAAAGATGTGGTAGTTGTTCTTGCAACTCTACTGGCATTTCGGGCCTATTGGCTTTGTACTTTGGGTACATTTTATGTCTAAATGTTTTCTCCTTACAATCAAAAGCACAGACTAAATAATCTGGATTTTCATCTTGAATAATTTTGTTTATTTGATTAGAGAATCCAAATAATGCGCTAGTGTCTAACCCATAGCTAGTCACCAAAGGATTTCGAATCAATGCAAAATGCGAACGATATAAGACGGCATAACCATCAATAATGAATAATCTCTTTTTTGATTCTTTCATAAGGAAACAGTAAAAAATTACTTAATGAATGACTCATGAGCATGATGTTTTTAAAAATAAAGAAGCCCCTAATTGGGGCTTCTTTATTAAATAGAAAACAGGAAGACCTGCATGCGGGAATTACATCATTCCGCCCATTCCGCCCATTCCACCCATGTCACCACCTCCTGGCATTGGTGGCATTTTATCGTCTTCTGGAATTTCTGTAATTGCTGCCTCAGTCGTAATGATCATGCCCGCGATTGATGCTGCATTTTGAACTGCTACTCTTGCAACCTTAGTTGGATCAATGATACCTGCATCAAACATTTTTACATATTCATCACTCCTTGCATCATATCCATGGTCGCCTTTTTTATCCCTAATGTTCTGAACTACAATCGATGATTCAACTCCAGCATTTTCGCAGATTTGCCTTACAGGTGCTTCTAGAGCACGTGCCACAATATCAACACCAACCTGTTGTTCCTCATCAACTTTAACCTTTGAAAGAGCAGGAATAGCTCGAAGTAGCGCTACTCCACCACCGGGAATTATACCTTCTTCAACAGCAGCTCGAGTAGCATGAAGAGCATCTTCAACACGCGCTTTTTTCTCTTTCATCTCAACTTCAGTTGCGGCACCAACATTTATTACAGCAACACCTCCAGAGAGTTTTGCTAAACGCTCTTGAAGTTTTTCACGATCATAGTCTGATGATGTTTTATCTATCTGTACTTTTATCTCATTAATCCGTGCTTTGATAGCATCAACAGGGCCACTACCATCAACAATAGTAGTATTGTCCTTATCTGAGATTACTCTTTTTGCAGTACCCAGATATTCAATAGTTGCATTGTCTAATTTATAGCCAGCATCCTCAGATATTACAGTAGCACCAGTTAGAACAGCGATGTCTTCAAGCATTGCCTTACGTCGATCGCCAAATCCTGGCGCTTTAACAGCAAGTACCTTAAATGTCCCGCGTAACTTGTTCACAACAAGAGTCGCAAGCGCCTCACCTTCAATATCTTCGGCAATTATGACCACAGGCTTACCCAATTGAACAACTTTTTCCAACAAAGGAAGAAGATCTTTCATATTACTTATTTTCTTATCATGGATAAGAATATATGGGTCTTCAAGTTCTGCATCCATAGACTCTGAATTAGTTACAAAATATGGAGAAAGATAACCTCTGTCAAATTGCATTCCTTCAACAGTCTCTAAGAATGTTTCCGCAGTTTTACTGTCCTCTACGGTAATCACACCATCCTTCCCAACTTTTTCCATTGCCTCTGCAATCTTATCTCCAATTTCCCTGTCATCATTAGCTGAGATTGTGGCAATATTAGCGATCTGAGTTGAGTCAGGTAGATCTTTACTCTGAGACTTAAGAGACTCAACTACCGCAACAGCAGCGGCATCAATACCTCTTTTAATTGACATTGGGTTTGCACCAGCAGTGACATTCTTTAAGCCCTCTCTTACAAGAGCTTGAGCCAAAACAGTGGCAGTTGTTGTACCATCGCCCGCAACATCAGAAGTTTTTGACGCAACCTCTTTAACCATCTGCGCACCAATATCTTCCATTTTGTTATCAAGATCAATCTCTTTAGCAACCGTTACTCCGTCCTTTGTAATAGTAGGTGCACCAAACTTTTTCTCAATAACTACATTGCGACCTTTTGGTCCAAGTGTAACTTTTACAGCGTTTGCAAGTTTGTCCACTCCATTTTTAAGTGCACCCCTTGCCTCCACATCATATTTTATTTCTTTAGCCATTAGTTTTCTCCTTACATTATTGCGAGAATATCACTCTCGCGCATAATTATATAATCTGTACCTGCAACATTTACCTCTGTTCCAGAATATTTTCCATATAGTATCTTGTCCCCACTCTTTACTGACATTTCTACGAGAGTTCCTGAGTCACTTACTTTCCCAGGGCCTGTAGCAACAACAGTACCTTGTTGAGGTTTTTCTTGTGCAGTATCTGGAAGTATGATACCTCCTGATGATTTTTCCTCTGCAGCAGCTGGTTCAACTACCACTCTATCTGATAGAGGTTTTAAACTTAAACCCATTGTTAACACTCCTTCATTATTATTGTGTTGTTTATAATTAAATTAGTTATTAATAAAACAATATAGCGGTCGCGAAAATAATAATTAAATACCAATATTTTCAACACTTCTTATTTTTAACCACTTTTGCATTTAATGGCTTAAACATTACAAAAATTATTCCATACTAATATTTAACTCATTCCATCATAGAAGTACTATAAAATGAATGTCAATATGGCATATAAATGAAATTATTCCCCAGTACTTCCAAATCCACCTTCACCACGAGATGTGTCTGACAGATTGTCGACTAAATCAAAATGTATCTCTTCACCATTCATCGACACTAATTGAAATAACCTTTGACCCCTCTCAACTTTAAAAGGAAAATCCTTAATGTTGTCTACCGCGGCCATAATTTCACCTCTGTATCCTGCGTCAATCAGGCCCACAGAGTTCGAAAGTCTCAAGGGCGTTTTAGAAATACTAGACCTTGCCATTAGCAGGTATGGTTTCTTTTCCACATTCTCGCAAGAAATGCCAAGATGAATCTTAACCGTTGAGCCAGGATCAATAACCTGATCTTCTGTAATAAATAAATCTAGGCCGGCATCACCTTGATGAAAGTGACTGTGATTTTTATACATTGCATTAATATCATCGGAGAATGGTTTAATCTTAAGGTTCATTATACTTGTCTCTTTTTATAATAAAAAATACTCCAAAACTAATTATCATCAACCCCAAACCAATAAGCGATTCTAACGTCTGGAATCTGAAACTGTAATAAAGTATCCATAAATTTAATAAAATAAAAAAAGATGGTGTCCATGGATATCCCCATGCCTTGTATGGCCTAACAAGATCAGGCTCTTTATATCTTAAATAAAAAAGTGAACAAACGGTAACTGTTGACATAATAATTAGAGTAATCCCAGTATATAATAACACCTGCTCAAAGGACGACGTAAGTACAAAAAGCAAACTAATCAAAAGCTGTAGGATAAAGGCATTGTATGGTATACCCTGCGAGTCAGTTTTAGATAATACTCTCAATCTATCGAAGTCTTCTCCAATTGCCTGAATAATTCTGGGTCCTATGTATACATAACTACTAACTGTTGATATAAGTAATAAGCCAATGCAAAAAGAAACTAATTTAGCCAGACTAGCGCCAAACAAATGAACCCCTGATAAATATCCTACTTCCACCTTTCCAATTAGCTCATTGATTGGAGTAACATACAGAAAAACAAAATTAAGGGCAATATAAAGGAGTGTTACAATTGCGGTACCAACGAAAATTGATCTGAATATATTTTTCTCAGGCTGTACTATTTCACCCACAACATATACACTTGAATTCCATCCTGCATAAGCATATGAAACCCAGATTAAATTAACAGCAAATTCTGGACTTATAATTAGCCTTAAATCTGAACGGGTTGGTAAAAATGATATTAATTGATTTTCTTTAAAAAGAAGACCAATGATGATAAATATCAATATTAAACCTATTTTTAAAATTGTTGTACAATTCTGGAAGGCCTTACCCATAGAAAGATTTGTAGCGTGTAAAATATTTAGGCAAATGATAATGCCTACAGCTGTAATAGTGATGTTTATTGAAGGCAATATCGGAGCAAAATAATTCGCAAATGCAATCGCTGCTAAAACAGCAGGAGCAGAGAACCCCACAGTTGCAGAAACAATACCAGCAACAAAGCCAATTGAGGGGTGTATGATTCTAGATAATAAATAATATTCTCCACCAGATTTAGGCAGTGCTCCAGCAAGCTCACTATAGCTTAGTGCACCAAAAAGCGATATAATACCACCAACTACCCAAAGCATTAAAATAGTAAAAACAGATCGAATATCTACTAACTGGTATCCCAGGCTGGTAAATACCCCTGTACCAATCATACTGGAAATAACTAGATAGGTAGCAGTATTAAGTCTAAGGTGTCGATATGACTTAAGGCTCAAAGAGACTTAATCTAGTCTATATATATTTACAGCCAGGAGAATCCAACTAACTATAAATGCTGTCCCACCAAATGGAGTAATAATACCTAAATTAGTTAAACCCTTTAGAGCAATAAGGTATAAGCTTCCTGAAAACAGGAATATTCCAAAAAGCATAATAATTCCAGGTAATTTTACAACACTATCTGGCACGTTATAGGCCAAAAGACCAAACGCAAGTATACCAAACGCATGATACATGAGATACCTAGTTGCTATATCATAAACTATGAGTTGTTCTGGGGAGATCTTAGTCTTAAGGCTATGAGATCCAAATGCTCCAAAGACTACACCGATAGCGGATAAAGATGCGCCAATAATAATGAATGACTTCATTTCTGTTCATTTTTATGTATCACCGTACGCATAGGGAATGGTATCTCAATACCCTCTTCAGCATATCGCTTGTGCAATGTTTTAATAAACTGATGGATTATAGGGTTTTGATCACCATAACGATTACCTCGAAAATACACCATTAAGTTAATACTCGATTCTCCAAAATTTTGAAACCGCATTGTTGGTTCATAATTATTATTAGTCTCTTCCATAGATGACTGAATTTTTTCAATAACTTCCTTAGTGATTTTTTCCACCTTTTCTAAGTCAGAACTATACCCAACACCAATAGGTATTTTTACAGAAAAACTTGGGTCTCCACTATCAAAGTTTTTGATGATTGCTGATGAGAGCCTTGTGTTAGGGATGTGAATTATATTATTGGTTCTTTCCATTATAATTGTATTGCGCCAAGAAATATTTTGCACATATCCCATGTCACCCGTATCTAATTGGATAAAATCACCAACCTGAACTTTTTTACTTAGCAAGATATGAAGCCCCGCAAAAACATCGGTTAGCGTATCTTTTAGAGCTAGGGAAACCGCTAAACCACCAAGACCAAGAGCTGTGATCATTGGCGTGATTGAAATATTCAGAGCATCTAGTATGATTAACGTTCCAATAATATATATAGCAATGCGTACAAAATTTGTGAACATCGTTGTTGAGGGAAATCCTTTTTCCTGATCTCTTGCCCAAAAATCAAATAGCCTAACTGCAAGATTTCCAATGGCTAAAGTAATAGAGCCAATAAGTACAATAATTAAAAATTTTGAAACATAATCATTTAATATCTTCATCAGATATGTATTTTGAGGCTGAACTGCCTCTATAGTTGACATAGAGATTGATAAGGCACCAAGAAAAAACCATACTACAATGTGAGGCTCAATAGCTTCAAGCACAGCATCATCCCCTGCCCAGTTAGACCGCTCTGCTGCTTTTTTCAATCTAGAATGGACAAATCTTTTAAAAATAAAGCCTAGCAGGATACCAAAAACGATAATCAGAGCTGATGGGCCCAGAATTTTCATATTACTATTAAACCATTCCATTACTAAAAATTACTCGAAGCTAACTGAAACAAGTTTCGATACTCCTTTCTTCTCTTGTGTTACTCCATACATGTGGTTTGCTATTTCCATTGTTAGTTTATTATGCGTAACAATAATAAACTGAGTCTCATCTGCAAACTGCTTTAAAACTTTAGTGAACTTATGGATATTTATATCATCAAGCGGAGCATCTACCTCGTCCAAAATACAATATGGGCTGGGCTTCACTTGATAAATAGCAAAAAGAAGAGATATAGCCGTTAATGCTTTCTCTCCACTCGATAACAATCTTAAAGAAGTGTTTCGTTTACCAGGGGGCTGGGCCTCTATTACAATATCTGCTTCTAGTGGATCTGGGTCTCCGACTAATCTAAGATTTCCGTAGCCACCCTCAAAAAAAAGGTTGAACAACTTTTCATAATTTTGACTTATAAGTATAAATGTCTCCTGAAATTTTTTCCTGGCGATGCGATCAATCTTTTGGATTGTTTCTCTAAGATTCTCTTCCGATTCGATTAAATCATCGCGCTGTTTGCGAAGATGCTCTAACCTTTCTGAATCTTCATTATACTCATCCTGGACAGCCATATTTACTGGACCAATAGTCTCAAGACTTCTTTGAATTTTTTCTACTTTATAGGATAATTCTTCTTCAGTATCATCAACAATTAATTGTTTAGGGATATCTGATTCATAGCGTTCTTTTATCTGCTCATTTACTATCTCAATTTTTTGTTTTAGTTCACTAAGCTTAAACTCTGATATTTTCAAATTTTCCAACAAAGATTCCCTTTCTTTCTGCTCAAGCTTTATCTTTGTCTGAATCTGATCAATCGTATTATATGTTTCTCTGTAGACTGATTGTTTTAAATCTATGATTGATCTTTGCTTTTGAATTTCCGCATTTGTTTTTTTTAGCCTTTTTTCACCTTCAGTTATTTTTTGATCAAATTCATTCTTAGATGCAGCTAAAATCTTTTCTTCATTGAGAATACTATTTTGCATAGACTCAAGATCTTCAATTCGCTCATTTGCTGAGGATGTTTTAAAAATTAAATTATCTCGTTTTGACTCAATATTAACTGCCTCTATTCTACAATCCTGCAAAATCTGCTGCTGTTTATCTCTAACCTGCCCAGCGCCCACAACATCTTTATTCACCAGATTAACTTTCTCTTTAAATTTTGCTAAAATATTTTCAGCCTTTTCAATGCCAGGCTCTAATTTTTGCATCGCTTTTTTTGAATCAATTATAATTTTTTCAGTTTCTTCCAAGTCCTGTTTGAGAACACTGATATTCTCCAGAATTTGAGACTGACTTAGATGATTTCTCATTAAATTAGATTCCAACTTTGATATATCATCTTCTAGCAGTTTTACAGTTTCTCTAAACTTATTTAAAGAAATTTTTACATTGTTTATGTCTGAATCAACTAATGCCTGCTCTTTTTGGATCTTTTCTACTTTATCCTCAATATTATTAATCTCATCAGATATAATTTCGAGCTTTTTCTTTCTGCCTATTAGGTTACCATGCTCAGAAACTTGCCTACTTTTTATAACCAAGTCACTCCCTATATAAGAGCCATTAAGATCAACTAATGTCCAGCCACTAAGACTATCATCACTCGCTGCCTTATTAAGGTCATTGACGATTAGCAGATTACCTAATATGTAATCGGCTAGCGCTTTCAGCTTATTATCTGTTTTTATTATTTCAGATGCTCTAGCTATAATATTTTTATTTTGGGGAAGATCTTTTAACTGAGTTTTGAAGCTGATCGCTTCTTTAAGTGGAATAATTGTTAAATCACCAGCACTCTGGGCGACAGCTTTATCGAGAGTCTGCAGTGCAGTTTTTCTGTCTTTTGATATCATGCAGTGAGATAAGTCACCTAAGCCAGTTTCAAGAGCGTCTCTATACTTTTCATCAACCTGAAAAACATCGGCAATAGTTCCTAGGACACCAGCGAATTTATCTGGATTTTCAAGAACGTATTGGGTTCCCTCTGGAAAACCTTCTTTTGACTCGATTAGCTCTTCATAAAATTCAGATTGATCATTTAAAGACCCTTTTTTAACTAACAGTTTGTTATACTTGTTGATTAGTTCATTCTTTTTATCTAATAAATTATGTAGCTGTTTTTCTGATTCAGCTAATGAGTTTTTGTTACTATTAAGGTTTTTATCTAATGATTTTTGGGTTTTTTCTAGTGTTTTAATTTCAAATCTTAAATTTTTTGATTCATTCTTTTGATCCGAAATTTTTGTATTTAAGATATCGTGACTAACTTTTTTCTCATCAATCAAATTTGACGTTCTATCAAACATAGAACGATCATTGGCCATCGCTCTTTGTTGTACCCAACGATCATTTTGTACTTGATCTAATTCTTTTAACTTTTTATGATAATCTGCTTCAATATTCTCTAATTCTTGTTTTTCTTTTTTATATTTATTTAGCGACTCATCTAGATTGCTTTGTAAAGAATCAACTTCTTTATCATATTCATTTATCTGTTCTTTAAGATGTTCTATCTTGTCCTTATTCTTTGAATAATCAACTTTTCCACGATCGATAGTAAGAATTGCAGATCGACCTTTTTCAGTCCAGACCAATATGTTCTGTCTCGTACTTTGCTGCTCTTCCGACAGATCAGTCATTTCAGATTGAAAATTATTTAGTTCTTCTTCTTGTTTTAAATAGATTGACCTATGTCGCTCAAGCTCATCTTCATGAATAGAAGACTGATCCGATTTAGATGCTTTGAGATGCTTATAATCTTTTATCTCCTGCTCCAACGGCATCATGATGCTGCGATACCTGTCGACTATTAAGAACGCCAGTTCTATATCTTTTTCACGAAGTTGCTTAGTTAGTTTCTCATGTCGCTTAAATCTTTTAAGTTGTAGCTCAAGTCCATGTACTTTTTGCTCAACCTCTGATATGACATCACTGATTCTCTCAAGATCAAATCTGGTTGCATCAAATTTTCTTAATGTAGACTTTCTCTGTTTTCTATATTTATTTATTCCCGATGCTTCTTCGAACATTCTTCTTCGTTCATCACCATTTTCTGAAAGAATCTGTTCAATCATTTTAAGCTCTATCACACTGTAAGCATCGGAACCCATCCCTGTATCAATAAAAAGATCATTTATATCTTTTAAGCGACAAGGAGTTTTATTTAAACTATACTCACTCTCCCCATTGCGGTATACTCTCCTACCTATTTCAATATCGTTATACTCTATGGGAAGTTTACCTTTATTATTATGGACAGTAAGGGTTACATCGCAAACGCTAAGAGGTTTCATGTTCTCGGCACCATTGAAAATCACGTCTTCCATTTTACCACCACGAAGTACTGTCGATTTCTGTTCGCCTAGTACCCAACGGATAGCGTCGACTATATTCGTTTTACCACATCCGTTCGGACCGACTACCGTGGTTACACCTTCACTTAGCTTAAGGATTTCTTTCTTTGCAAAAGATTTAAAGCCATGCATTTTTAGTTCGGAGATATACACTATTTATTGTCTAATATGTGGTAACCCAATTTAGCCATTTTCCTTTATAATTGCACCAAGAGAATGCGTAGAATCATTAATATATTATTGCTTGTTGAATCGATTAAATGCTATGTGTATTAGCAATCCGCTATAATCATCAACATTGTCTGCCTTCTGACTTAGTTTTAAGATGTCATAACCAATATGTAAAACCATTGAGCTTTGGTTAAGCCACCTAAAATCAATACCACCCCCAACGAAACCTGCTGGCGACCAATGCGTTTTTGCTTTACTCCATTTTTGTTTATAGCTACCATTGGTCTCTTTCCCATCAATGGCAAAATTTGTTCCACCTCGAATAGTTATAAAAGGAGAAAAATTATTTTCTATTTTACCAGCAAAAGGGTGATAGTTAACTCCAATCAATATAGGCATTAGAATTAGATTTTGCCCACTAATTGTGGTATACTGATTTGTCCAGTAATCATAGACATACATCTCAGTATCTCCTTTTATATCAAAATAGCGGGCCTCACTAATTATATCTAAATTTTTTGCGTTATTCCCGATGAGGTAGTTAAAGAAAAAACCGGATCCTTTTGAACCAATGTCGATTCCTGCACCATATCGTTTATTTGCAGAATCTCCGAAAATTATATTGCTAAACAATATAAGATAAATCAAGTATCTCATAGAATATTTAATCTGTATTATTTAATTGTTTCTTGTCTGCAATAAGCTCAGGAACTGGCTTACCATTCATAACAGATTCATTAAAGATTTTATCTACATGTCTTTTCTCAACGTTTAAATACCAAAACCCTTGTGGGTATATCACAACTGCCGGACCCTGTTCACATAAATCCAAGCACCCAGACTTATTCGCTCTCACCTTACCTTTTAATCCGGCGGAATTGATTAGACTAACAAACTCTTTACGTATCTCTAATCCTTCGCACCTTCCGCAACTCTGTCTTGAACTGTTCTCACCTCTATCATTTGTGCAAATAAATATATGCTTATCGTATTTCATTTATCCTCATACTCCGCATCCTGGATATCCATGCTTCGTACTTTCCTGCTGAATTCTTCTTTCTTATCTTTATCCTTTTTGTGTTTATTAAACAAAAAAAAGGGTACTAAAAATCGACCTAATTTATAGATGAAATATCCAAAAATAGATAATAGAATAATTATCTTCACTTGGTTAGAGATCGGATACAGGATTAAAAAACTTGGTCCCAGATACAGGCTGGCGAATATATTTAATCACCTCTTTTAAATCATTCTCATTTTCAACAAAATCGATATTGTTTGTGTTGATTATGACTAATGGTGTACCCTGATACCGAAAGAAATATTCAGTATATACCTGATTCAAGGCGTCTATATACTCCCAGGTAACATTTCTCTCCATATTTCTACCTCGTTTTTCAATATTTTTCATAAGAACATCAGTTTCAGCCTGTAAATAAATAACCAAATCTGGTTTAATTATATTCCGCTCTAGTAGTGTAGCTACGGTATCATATAGATGCATTTCTTTATCTTCAAGATTTAGAGAAGCAAACAAACGATCTTTCACAAACATGTAGTCAGTTATTAATAATTTTTGAAACATATCTACTTGTCTAAGATCCTGTTGTTGACGATACCTCTGTAATAAGAAAAATAATTGCGTCTGGAAACCAAAACGTTCCGGATCATTATAAAAATCTGGTAAAAATGGATTATCTTCAAAGTCCTCAAGGACTAATCTTGCTCCTAATTCTTTTGATAGCAGTTCAGCAAGACTAGTCTTACCCACTCCGATTGGTCCCTCTATGGCTATATAGTATAAGTTTCTCATGCTTTATTTTCCATATCGTGCAAGCCAACAAACGATTGGTCTTGACAATTCACAAGCAGCTCATGAACAGATAAATTTATTAGTGGAATCTTATAATCAGAAGCAATCTCATCAAATGGAATTAATACAAATTTTCTATGAATCATACTAGGGTGTGGGATTACCAGTTCTTCCGTTTCCATCACTGAGTCACCATGAACTAAAATATCTATATCAATCATCCTTGGCATATTTTTTTCCTTACGCTTTTTCCTCCCAAGCATAAACTCAATGTTTTTTGTTAGATCAAGAAATTCAAATGGCTTTATAATTGTATCAAGCTCGACGACCGTATTTATAAAATATTCCTGGTCTTTATTATATAGTGGTTCCGCTAGATAAAACGATGCACTGGTCACATTCTCTACACCTTGAGAAATTTCTAAAGCAGTTATTGCCTGAGCTAGGCTTGACTCTCGATCACCAATATTCGAACCTAATGAAAGAAATACTTTATTTATAGTCTTCATTTTTTCTATTTAACTCTACCTCAACGGTTCCAAAGTCTGCATCAATTGGGGCATGCGGTTTTCTAACTCTTGTAATGATTTTATCAATATTAAACTCATTTAATAGTCTATGACATACTGACTCTGCTGCTGCCTCAACCAGCGCATATTGTTTTCCCGTAAATGCCTTTGTAGTGACAGAAATAATATCAGCGTAATTAATAGTATCTTCTAGCTTATCAGTGATCCCAGCTTTTAATAATGATACATAAATTTCTAGATCAATCTCAAAGGTCTCGTCTTTTTCTTTTTCATATTCGTAGACACCATGCCTAGCTGATATTCTTAAATTTTTTATTCTGATACTATCCATAGATATTTATTTTAATAGCACAAGTTTTTGAGTGTCAATGAAATCATCTGATGACAATTGAATAAAATAAATACCAGTGGCTTTATTATTTGAGTCCCAAAGAACAGAATGAAAACCAGAGTTCACCCTTTTATCAATCAAAGTCTGAACCTGCCTACCATTAATATCCAGAATATCTATGACTATATTCATATTACCATGCTTTGGATCAATAAAATAATCTAGCCGAGTCCCTGAATTGAAAGGGTTCGGATATGCCTGACTGACAGATATTTTTTCAGCAAGAATATTATCAATGCCCGCAGTGGTATAGCTTACCTCTTTTAAAATCCATCCGCCTGGATCAAGGATTACATTTTCAACTAAAAAATCTAGATCTGTAAATTCATAGATCTGGCTTAAGCCAGAATTATTTATTGCAAATATTGTATCGCGGGATAAGGGACCCTCGCTTCCTACAAATGAAACATCTATAGGCATTGAAAAATAACCAGTTGACTGTAGCTGTTCAATCTTGACCTTATAAATACCTTGCCCCTCGCGCCACCAAGACAACTGATACTTAGGATATTTTTCACCATAAATCCACTGGTCAAAAAAATCATCGAGTTCGAAGCCAGATACGTTCTCACAAACGTCCTTAAAGTCGGATGTCGATGCTACATTATATTTCAGCGAGTCGTTTGAAGCATAGGATCTGAGTATATCAAAAAACGTGTCGTCACCAACCATGTGTCTTAGCATATGTAAAACCCAGGATGATTTATTGTATGTTAGCCCAGAGGTGAATATGACTGAATTTGAAGATGGGCTCTCTACATAAATCGTTCCCGCTCCATAGTATATATGATCATTCATAAAACTACTATATGCTTCCTCTCCGCTCTGGTGCTCAAACCATAGTGCCTGAGAGTACCTGGCAAAGCCTTCATTGAGCCAAATGTCATGGAACGTTTTACATGTAATCAAATTACCCCACCAACTGTGTCCAAGTTCATGAGCAATAAGACTTTGTGAATGCCCACCCATACTGGTTAAGGTCTGGTGCTCCATCCCACCGCCCCACTTGAAATCAGCGTGGCCATATTTTTCATTTATAAATGGATATTCGCCAAATTTATCTGCAAAGAGAGTCATCATATCTTTCGTAATCAAATAGTTTGCATAAGAGTCTTCATACCGATCAGGAAAAACATAATGCTCAATAGGCATCGTATCGTTAGACACTGATGAAATATATTCATCGTACCACACTGTGTAAGGATATATTGCCAATGAAACTAAATATGTAGTTATAGGATAAACTTCTTTCCAGTGATATTTTTTTTTATTCTCAACTTGAATCAGACTTTGAAGGTTTCCATTGGATGCAACTATAAAATCAGGGTCGCTTGGAACGGATACAATAATATCCACTGAGTCTGCCTTATCACTGGGGTCATCCTTACATGGCCACCAGCTTCGTGCACAATATGCCTCTGACAGTGTCCAAACATGATCTATCCCTTGGTGCTCATCAAACTTGAAACCTGAGGCTCCGCAGTACGCAGGCGTCCCATGATAAAAAACACTAACTGAAAAGCTGTAGCCCTCTGGATTTGTAACATCTGGAGCAGGTATTTTTATTCTATCATCCTGATAAGTAAATATAGAAATCTGCCCTAAATATTTTACTGAATCCACTATCATATTGCTTAATAAATCAAACTCAAATGAATCTGGTTGGTTCATTCCGACTTGCCCTTCTATCTTTACAGAACCATATATCATCTCAGCGTTAAAATCTATATCTAGTTCAATGCCATAGTACGATATGTCCATTTTATCTTGATTTTCTGTGAGTGTTGATTCAGCATTTAACCAACGAATGGTAGACCTTGCTTGACTGCATTCATGTTTGTACTCAACCTGAGCAATTAGAATGGAGATAAATATAAGGAAGAAAAAGAATGATTTTTTCATTATTAAAAATATGTGCTTAGATGTGTATACCCAAGCCATGGAATTAAGATATATAATATAGAGTCTCTGATCAAATAGAAAAGGAAAAAAGCCAGAAGAACTTTCCATCCTTTTTCAGTTAATAACTCTTTAACACCACCACGCTGGTATGCATTCAGACATGATTGCATAAAACGAGGCCTAAATAGTGACACTAATTATCCCTGGGCTTGATCTTTTTAAACTGTAGATCCTCATATTTTTCTAGAAGCGTACTACCTGCGGCTTGCTGGAAACGAAATGCAAACTGAAGCGCTTCATAAAACGGTTTATTCGCATACTCTCCATGGGCATAAAACTCATCAACCCATTTTACCATCTGATAAATATCAACCTGATTAAGGTGATCAAAAATGCCATAAATCAATTCTGCCCTATTATCATAGTACCACTCTGTGATACCACCATAACCGATATCTTTTTTTAACTCTGTGTGTGTCTCGTAAACTTGTACAAGATAGGAAAATAAAAAAGTCTCTTTTTCCTCTATTGTCAATGTTTTCCAATAGGTGACAACTGGCGACAGTGCTAAGTCATTATTTTGACTTTGTGCTATTAATATTCCTATTAAACTAAGAATTAGTAGATACTTTTTCATGGCTTCCTCTTTTATTAAAACAGCCTTAAATGATACCCTAATTATACAATCTAGATAAAATCAGGAACAATGCTAAAGCGACACAGGGTCAATCCAGTCTCCGTGCTCTTTAATAAGATTAATAAGTGCATCTACTGCTCCATCTACTGGTATATTTTTCTTTACTACTTCTTGGCCTTTATAGAGAGATATATACCCGGCACCAGTTCCAACATAACCATAATCTGCATCAGCCATTTCACCAGGCCCATTGACAATACATCCCATAATACCGATTTTTACCCCCTTAAGATGATCAGTGACTTGTCTTATGCTAGAAGTAGTCTCTTGAAGGTCAAACAATGTCCGACCACAAGATGGACACGAGATATACTCCGTTTTGGAAATACGCATTCTGGATGCTTGGAGAATACCAAAGACAGTCTGGTTAACAAAACCACAATCAAAATTAAAATCTATCCACACACCATCACCAAGCCCGTCAATTAATAAAGATCCAATATCTGTTGAACTGTGTATTAGAAACTCTAAATTCGATATCTCGTTATAATCTCGTTTAATTATTAGTGGTGTTGTAACTCCTGCATTTATCATATCAATACTAAACTTTCGTTGTACCATTACACTATGGTTACTAGAGTTTTTTAGTATAACTACTAGCGTCTTATCTCGAAGTAGCAGCTGCTTTAGTTCATCTGTAAAGGTGTCTTGATCAAGAAAAATGAAGTTTAATTTATTTGACTTAGATAATCCTCTTTTGTAGTCCTCAATATCAAATATTGGAAAAGAAAAAGAGTTACTGTCCCACACTTCTGAGTTTTGAATAATTAACAAAGTCCCTGGCAGTTCAAAATCTATTTTCTTATCTCCCACATAAATATAATCAACCGCCTGGTCAGATATGTGCCACTTATCCTGATCCTCAGAGTATAAATATCCTAAAGGAGCTAAATCTTCAGAACTAATCATATCTTTTTGTGAAAGGTCTGCGAAGACACGCGGAACATCTTCTGAACCAATATTATTAACCCTAACGGTTTTTCTACGTTTATGGAAATAGGGATCATACGGAAGAGAAAGAATTGGTTTTATGGGAGAAATCTTGACACCAGAATCATATCTCTTTGCTATAACCTTTGCTACGGGAATCTCATGCTCTGGCTCTTCCGTCAGAGACACCCTTATTGTATCGCCTATACCATCCTCTAAAAGAGAACCAATGCCGACTGAGGATTTGATCCTACCGTCTTCACCATCACCTGCCTCTGTTACTCCAAGATGAAGCGGATAGTTCATTGTTTCATCTGTCATTTTTTTCACCAATAGTCTATAGGCCTGTATCATAACCTGCGTGTTACTAGCTTTCATAGATAAAATAATATCATGGTAATTCCAATACTCACAAATCCTCAAAAATTCCATGGCTGACTCTACCATGCCCATAGGAGTGTCTCCGTAACGACTGAGTATCCGGTCAGATAATGAACCGTGATTAGTACCAACACGCATAGTTGTACCATACTCTTTGCAAACCTTGACCAAAGGTGAAAATCTATGGCTAATTCTCTCTAACTCCTCATTATAATCTTTATCCGAATAATCATGTATCTCAAATTTTTTCCTGTCTGCAAAATTTCCAGGATTAATCCTTACTTTCTCAACTATTCTTGCAGCAGCTTCTGCCGCATTTGGCGTAAAATGAATATCTGCTACCAGAGGCACAGTATATCCGCGCTCTCTTAGTCCAAGGTGAATCAGTTTTAAATTATTTGCTTCTTTAATACTAGGTGCGGTTATCCTCACTATTTCGCAACCTGCCTCTATCATTCGAATCGATTGTTCGATTGTTGCCTCTGTGTCCATGGTATCTGTCGTGGTCATTGACTGAATACGAATTGGATTTTTCCCGCCAACATAAACCTCACCAACCGCGACCTCTCTCGTAGGCCACCTTTGATAGCTAGTTAAGTTCGAACAATATTCTTGGATACTATTTATCTTTTCCATTTGCTGAGTATGGCTTCCTTATGTATTGCTTTGACTCTTGGATAGCATATGAAAAATTACCCAGATTTTTACACTTATTGTAATACACTATTGCTTCATTACGATCTCCCTGCAAGTCCAAAACCTTTCCTTTAAGTAAAAATATATTACCAAGAATAATATCGAGCTCGCCAGAATAATTTTCTATTGCCCTATCTAATATAGTCGTTGCCTTTTTATAGTTTTTTTCATAAAAAAACATTAGTGCCTTTTCATAGTCGAAGTATGGACCGTACCAGTCTTTTTGACGTTTTGTCAAAGACTGATATCTCTCTGCCATAATGTGGTTCAATATTTTGGCGTCCATTAGTCTATCTGTTTTTATCAATGATTCAAGCTGTAAAATATTGAAATAAAAGTTTTGTGGGAATTCAGTAGATAATCTACTGGTAAATGGAATAGCCTTGTGAGGCTTATCCTCTAACCACAAATAAATGAAGGATATAATCCCAGAAGCCTCAATCCAGGCCCACTTACTATCATTGGCTGCATTACTAATTTTTCTCAGTGCCAGATCCTTTGAAGCCTCAAGCCCATATAGGTTTGCTGCCCAGCGGATAAAAATATTGCTTATAGAAGCAAAATATTCAACAACCCCAATGGGAAGCTGAGCATCAATTAAATTAGGGTTTTCTTTAGCCACTTCTTCAATAATCGAAAAACCTTTATAGGCCTGAACTAATACAGAAAGCCAATCTTTATTACCTAAGCTTGAGCGGGCTCTGAGGCCTCTTGTAGATCCAAGATATAATTTATATTGATCATTATCTGGATACAACTCTACGAAACGTTCGTAGACAGGCTCAACCTGATCTAGAGTGTTCTCAAGAGTATCATAGGTAGCATGAACCGGATCTATTCCTTGACTAACATAATATTTTGCAGATGACCATATAAAATGAACTCCTGGATGATTTGGATAAATACGGCGGGCTTCATTTAAAAGCTCAATTGAATTATCGAACTCATAATTATAAAATGCCTTCACCCCTTTCATCACCAAGGAGTCACCATTATCGTTTTCTGTAGAAAAAGAAAAATTTATGATGAAAAGGAGACAAACAATTAATCTCATCATAGGTGGGTACTAAATATTATTATTGGAGCGGATTATGATCCTTGTTCTGATAGGATTAGCCAGCCCTGTGACTCATTTTGCTCTGGCTTGATGCTTATACTTTTCTTCCATGAGCTACGAGCTAAATCCTTTTCGTCCATGTTCCAGTATGTAAGTCCTATGCCTAGGTATGCTCCCGCATTATTAGGACTAAGCTCTAGCACTTCCTGATATGCCGCAAGTGACTCACGATACAGTCTCTTGTTACGATAATATCCACCAAGAGTAGACATAGAACTAGCCAACCATTGTGATGAACTAGGGTTCACTGAAAGAGCATTTTTAAAAGACTGCCTGCCCATAGCAGGATTACCTAATCGGTTATACTCTATTGCTAGGATATAATACGTCTGCGGTAACAAAACTCTGACTACCTCATTATCTGGTTTATAATGCAATAAATCTTCCCATGCAGCAGCTGCACGTCCCCACTCCTGAGCCTTAAAATAACTAAGGCCTTGCATATATCTTGAGTCAGTATCCTCTGGGTTAAGATATATCACGTCACTAAATGATAGTGCGGCGTACACATATTTACCTATGTCAAAATAAAGATTTGCTAGTGAAACATGTGATTCTTTATCTTGCGCATTTAGCTTTATGGAACGCTGAAAGGCAGACTTCGCATCTTCCACATTACCCATGCCTAGTTGCGTCTCTCCGATCAACTGTAAAAACCCATTATGAGTTGGAAAGCTCTTATGCCCTTCTTCAGACAAACGAAGTGCATCAGTATAGTTTCCTTCTGTTAATCGCTGCCTTATAATAGTTAATTTTTGTGCGGGACCATCAGGAACCCTTTCAGATGACATTCCTAGAATGTGTCTACTTATAGCCTGATGATCTGGGCTGCTCGTATACATAGCCATCGCATCAATTGTCCCTTTATGGTCAGGATTTAGCTCGATAGCTTCCTCAAATGACTGTCTGGCTTTTTCATATTCACCAAGCATAGCATAAAATGAGCCTAAGTAAAAGTGAGCATCAGGGTTTGCAGGGTGTTTTTTTATCTGCCTTAGATAGATATCTTTGGCACCCTCCCAATTACTAATTGACTCATAATGAAGACCCAGCTGACGCTGGATGTATATATTATTTGGATTGTTGCGAGCATCTGTCTCATAGTCACCAGTGGAAAGGAATGGAAGACTTTCGATATTTTTAATTTTCTTTTTAGGTTTTTCTGAATAGATATATCTTGTCGCCTTGGCCATCTTTTTATTTGACGCTTCTAATTGCCCGGTTAGCTGATAGAGTTCATCAGCATATGCAGCCACATTAATCTGAGGCCCTTTATTTGTAATGGGAGCAACTTTTGTTGCAGCAGGCTTTTCTTTTTTCTTCTTTTTCTTCCTCGATGACTTTTTCTTTTTTGAAGATTTCTTTTTCT
>TARA_B110001454_G_scaffold219181_1_pt1 | contig 26986 bp, 28 predicted proteins | sample TARA_B110001454 | Tara Oceans TARA_B110001454 (sample SAMEA4397004) | marine metagenome | biome: Polar Biome; feature: [MES] marine water layer (ENVO:01000295) within the mesopelagic zone...; material: water (ENVO:00002006), including particulate matter (ENVO:01000060) such... | reverse complement strand
AAAAAAAGGGGCCCTATTAATAATAATAGAGTCCCTAAAAGCGAATATTTTCGCTACATTCTCACCACGTGTCCAAAGGATACGTAACGTAAATATGCCAGTCATTGTCATACCTGTCTGTTAATTCTAAGTAGTTAATCGTTACGTTTTGTTAGTATTGTAATCATTGATTACAATACTCAAGATGACTTAAACAATTTCTTGGTGACGCTTAGGCCAAACTAAGCTAAATTTTGCTCCACCTAAGCGCTCATCACGACTCACCATCGCACGACCACCATGCCAATAAGTAATTCGTCTAACAATCGACAACCCTAAGCCATACCCTCCCGAGCTTCGAGTGCGACTATCATCAAGGCGTGCAAAAGGCGTGAAAACTCGATTCCACTCTTCTTCGGGAATGCCAGGGCCATCATCCGCAACATCGACACGGCAAGTATCGGCGCCGACGGAAAACGTCACAATCACTTGCGACTTTGCATAACGACAGGCATTACCAATTAAATTTTGAATGGCACGATGCATATAACGATATTCAACTTCTGCTTCATGCTGCGAGCCAATTGAACCCCCGTACTTGACCTCTACATGCTCAGGCGGGCGCGCTTCATCGACCAGCTGCAAAACCAACTCTTGAATATTGGTCAATTCAAAATCAAGTAGCGGCCCACCTTCTTCTAAACGTGCATAGGTCAGAATTTCGTCAATTAACTCATCCAATTCCTGAATGTCGGAATCCATGCCCGTCAGTTGTTTCATTACAAAAGGATCATCACCAGCCGTATCTTCAATAATTTGTAACCCAAAGCGAATGCGGGCAACCGGTGTTCTTAATTCATGAGAAACAGCCCGAACCATTTCGCGCTGAACGCTGATTAAGCGTTGAATATGCTCCGCCATTTTATTAAATGATTGCCCTAAGCGACTGACAGGATCAGCGCCATGAATACCAACACGCGCATTAAGGTGCCCCTGAGATAGTCGGCTAGTAGCCTGTTCAAGTTTTCGCAAGCGCATTTCAAATGAGCTAACAACCCAATAAACCCCTAAACCAAGCAGCATGAAACCAATAAATATAATGATTCCCATCCCCATAGGTGCGTATTGTTTAAACGCTTTCACAGGCCCCATACGAATCGCCCGATTACTTTCTGGCAACTTCACAATCGTTTCCGCACCGTCACCATCAATAGTAATTCGTACCAGAACATCACCATCGTGCAAACGTGCTAAATCGTTCTTGCTTAAATCAAGCTGTGAAAGCGGTAAGAGCGTTAACGGATAACCAAAATGTGGGGATACATCGAGTAAAAATTCTTCAATACTTAAGCCACTGCGCTGCCAGTCTTGCAATAGAAGACGACCGGTTGCCTGACCTTGTACTTCGCTGACGCTGCTCAAGGTGACTTGCATAACGCTGTCATCATTTAAGCCGCGAATAAGCTGAGCTTCGTAACCCAATTCATCACTCAGCATTAATACATCATTGCGACTTAAACGGCTAAGTTGATATTCATCTAGCTGAGCATTTTCACGACTAATAATTTCGATTTGCAAATCAAAGAGGGCTTCTAATTCAGCCTTCTCGGTTAAATCATACTGTAACCGCTGAGAGATTTGATAAAGACTGCCACGCACAACGTCTTGGTTGAATTGAACATTGCGCACATGGTCCACTAGATTCAACGCCAACATACACAGTAATACAACACTGACCAGCGCTGCTAACAAGCCGGAATAAACTCGAATAAAAATGTGTATTACTCCTAATTTTTCTAATATTGATTGGCAGATACAAAGAACACCACCCAGAACGAGTGGTGCATTAACACACTAGGATCTTAAGATTAAATCTCTTTAACGAACAAGTACCCTTTGCTGCGCACTGTCTTAATACGCTTAGGATTGATGGGATCATCACCGACTTTAGGACGTATGCGAGAAACTCGCACATCAATGGATCGATCTTGCCCATCGTATTCGATGCCGCGCAACTGATGGAAAATTTCTTCACGCGTTAATACGTGGCCAGCACTGCTCGACAATAACCATAACAAATCAAACTCGGCACTGGTTAAGTCAATACTTTCACCGTCTAACCAGGCTTCACGCATTGAGCTATCAACTACCAAGTTACCAAACGTCAAGCGCTTAGCCGATGCTTCGTCTTGATTATCATGATTTTCTGCTTGCTCTTTAACTCGACGTAATAACGCACGAATTCGAGCTAATAAAACTCGTGGGCGCACAGGTTTGGCAACATAATCATCCGCCCCCATTTCTAACCCCAATACCTGATCAAGATCTTCAGTACGTGCGGTTAGCATTAAAATAGGACCCGAATAATGTGGGCGTACAATGCGGCAAACCGCCAACCCATCTTCGCCCGGCAGCATTAAATCTAATACAACAAGATCTGGCTGCTCAGTTTTAATTCGCTCAATGGCTCGACTACCATCACCTTCTACTGATACTTGAAGGCCATTGCTTTCAAGATAGTCTTTGGTTAGAGTCGCTAATCGTTCATCATCTTCTACGATTAATATACGCCAGTTTTCGTCTTGGCCACTGCCTTGCTTTAATTCCACGCTATTTTCCTATCCAATTTCTGAACTGCCGTTATATTGAAAGGCTTATATATAACTTTAGACGCTAAATGGCTTGATTGCACTGAGTATTATTTAATTCAGTGAAAATTGTAAAAGCGCACTGTATTTTTACTCTACATTCAAGCTATTTTTCAGCTATCTTAGAGGAAATATGTGTCCACGTAATTTCCACAAGTTATCCACAGGCAAACACTACATAAGGGGTTGAAATGAACCCTAAACCGCAATATCCTGTGTCTCGGTTAGAGAACACGCCTATTAACAATGGCCTACACGTCATTCGATTTAAGATCAAGCAGAGCGTCAAACTTAACCGTATTTTCGTGCTCACTTAATGTGAGCAATATAGAGATCACACGATTTTCAACAGGCACCGAAATATATGACTAGCGCGCTTTACGTAACCAAAAGAGATGGTCGCCAAGAGACAATTGATTTAGATAAGATCCACAAAGTTGTCGATTGGGCAGCCGAAGGATTGGACAAAGTTTCTGTTTCTGAAGTTGAGCTAAAAGCTCACTTACAATTTTTTGATGGTATTACCACATCCGAAATTCATGAAACCTTGATTAAAGCGGCTGCCGATTTAATCTCTGAAGAAGTTCCAGACTATCAATATTTAGCCGCGCGCTTAAATATTTTCCATTTGCGTAAAAAGGCTTATGGCCAATTTGAGCCACCTGCACTTTTTGACCATGTGCAAAAAATGGTGGCAGATAACCGCTACGATAGTGAGTTATTAAAAGACTACAGCGCTGAAGAATATGCGGCGATGGATGCTTTCCTAGATCATAGCCGCGACATGAATTTCAGCTATGCTGCGGTTAAGCAGTTAGAAGGTAAATACCTCGTTCAAAACCGTGTGAGCGGTGACATTTACGAAAGCGCACAGTTTTTGTACGTATTAATTGCGGCCTGCCTGTTCGCACAATACGACAAAGAGCGTCGTTTAGATTTCATCAAACGTTTCTATGATGCGGCTTCTAGCTTTAAGATTTCTTTGCCGACGCCTATTATGGCCGGTGTGCGTACACCCACCCGTCAATTCAGCTCGTGCGTATTGATTGAAGCTGGTGATAGCCTAGATTCAATCAATGCAGCATCCAGTGCCATCGTTAAGTACGTCTCTCAGCGTGCTGGCATTGGCATTAACGGTGGACGCATTCGTGCACTGGGTAGCCCTATTCGTGGTGGTGAAGCCTTTCACACAGGTTGTATCCCATTCTATAAGCACTTCCAAACCGCAGTTAAATCCTGCTCTCAAGGTGGTGTTCGTGGCGGCGCAGCGACATTGTTCTACCCACTATGGCATTTAGAAGTTGAATCACTGCTGGTATTAAAAAATAACCGCGGTGTTGAAGAAAACCGTGTGCGCCACTTAGATTATGGCGTTCAGCTAAACAAAGTGATGTATGAGCGCTTATTAAAGAATCAAGACATCACATTATTCTCGCCTTCTGATGCTCCTGGTTTGTACGATGCATTCTTTGCTGACCAAGAAAAATTTGAACGTTTATATACCCAGTACGAACAAGATGCTTCTATTCGTAAAACAACGGTTAAAGCCGTTGACCTGTTCTCTACCTTGATGCAAGAACGCGCAGGTACTGGTCGTATTTACATTCAGAACGTTGATCACTGTAATACTCACAGTCCGTTCAATCCTGAAGTTGCCCCGGTTCGCCAATCTAACCTATGTTTAGAAATCGCGTTACCGACTAAGCCACTGCAAGACGTAAATGACGAAGAAGGTGAAATCGCGCTTTGTACACTTGCAGCGTTTAACCTAGGCAGCCTTGAGAATCTTGATGAACTAGAAGAGTTATCTGATTTAGTGGTACGTGCACTGGATAGCCTATTATCTTATCAAGACTACCCAATGATCGCCGCGCAAAAAGCCAGCTTAAACCGTCGTACTCTAGGGGTTGGTGTCATCAACTACGCATACTACCTAGCCAAAAATGGCGTTAAGTATTCTGACGGCAGCGCGAATGGTTTAACCCACCGCACATTTGAAGCGATTCAGTATTATTTATTGAGTGCGTCTAACAAGCTTGCACAAGAGCAAGGTGCTTGCGAAGCGTTTGCTGAAACAACCTATGCTCAAGGTATCTTACCGATTGATACCTACAAGAAAGACGTTGATAAGTTCTGTGATGAGCCATTGGCGTATGACTGGGAAGCATTACGCGCCGAGATTCAAAAGACAGGTTTGCGTAACTCAACCTTAACTGCATTAATGCCTTCTGAAACGTCGTCTCAGATCAGTAACGCAACCAATGGTATCGAACCACCACGTGGTTATATCAGCGTTAAGCAATCAAAAGACGGCATTTTAAAGCAGGTCGTACCTGAGTTTAATCGCTTACGTCAAAACTATGAGCTGTTATGGAACATTCCAAATAACCAAGGTTATTTGCAACTTGTAGGAATTATGCAGAAATTCGTCGACCAAGCGATTTCAGCCAATACCAACTACGATCCATCACGCTTTGAAGGCAATAAAGTTCCGATGCAAGTGCTATTAAAAGACTTGTTAAGTGCTTATAAAAACGGTCTTAAGACGCTTTATTATCACAATACTCGTGATGGTATGTCTGATCCGCAAGCACCGGAAGTTGAAGACGATGGCTGTGAAGGCGGTGCGTGTAAGATTTAATCTTATTCACTCGTTTGATTAAAAAATACGCTGAACTTGATACACATCAGTCAGCGTATTTTTTATCGTTCTATCCTTCGTTATCATCGATATTACTTTTAAAACTTTTTATATTTTAAAACCTTTTATATTTTTATAGTTGTAGCCATTTATGTCCTATACCACGTTCAACCAGAAAACTTTTGATACGTTGAAGCAACCTATGTTCTTTGGCGAAACCGTGAACGTTGCACGCTACGACATTCAAAAGCATAAAATTTTTGAAAATTTAATTGAAAAGCAACTATCCTTTTTCTGGCGCCCAGAAGAAGTCGATCTTGCCAATGACCGCAAAGATTTCAACGATCTTCCAGATCATGAACAGCACATTTTCTTGAGCAACCTTAAGTACCAAACGCTTTTGGACTCAGTACAAGGTCGCTCACCAAACGTTGCCTTCTTACCCATCGTATCGCTACCAGAATTAGAAACCTGGATCGAAACATGGTCTTTCAGTGAAACGATTCATAGCCGCAGCTATACGCACATTATGCGTAACGTTGTGCCGAATCCTGCTGAAGTATTTGATGACATTACCCGTAATGATTTCATTACGCGTCGCGCAGTAAGCGTTACAAAATACTATGATGAATTAATCGAAAAATGCAGTTTCTATACCCAGCTAGGTGAAGGCACCCATACCATCAATGGTAAAGTGGTTGATATTAACCTACAGGATTTAAAGCGCACCTTGTATCTAACCATGGTCTCGGTAAACGTATTAGAAGCGATTCGTTTCTACGTGAGCTTTGCTTGTTCTTTCGCTTTTGCTGAACGTGCAAAAATGGAAGGCAACGCCAAAATTATTAAATTGATTGCTCGTGACGAAGCATTGCACTTAACCGGTACCCAGCACATTTTACAAATTATGGCGGCGGGTAAAGATGATCCTGAAATGGGTAAAATCGCAGCAAGCTGCAAAGAAGAAGTTCGTGATATTTTCTTAGAAGCTGCTGAACAAGAAAAAGAATGGGCTGGCTACTTATTTAAAGATGGCTCTATGATTGGCCTTAATCAGCAAATTTTGGCTCAGTACGTAGAGTTCATTACTGATCAGCGTATCGTTGCGATTGGCCTTCCACCGATTTTTAATGCCAAGAGCAACCCACTACCATGGATCAATTCTTGGTTGAACAGCGATAACGTGCAAGTAGCCCCACAAGAAGCTGAAATCAGCTCTTACTTGGTAGGCGCATTGGACAGCGCAGTTGATACGGATGACTTTGGCGATTTTGATCTTTAATCAATGCCCATGAATCAAATGCTATGAATCAATCAACGAATACAATGTCTGCAAATGACCATCAAGAAGAATTTCTTCTTGATGGTTTGGCACAAGAACATGACGACTTCTCATTAGAAGCGGAGACAGTCGAAGCAGAGCTCGACCATGAGCCTGTGCAAGACAGTTTGATTCTAAATACAGGAGACCCTGAGCACCCAGAGCCTAGCGCTCAGATTGATTTAGATGGTATGGATAAGCCTGTTCACACCGTATCGATTATTAATAGCGCCGAGCAGTTTCATTCTGTGTCGTTTCAGAATGCCAATACGCTATTGGAATCATTAGAAGCGCAAGACGTTCCGGTTCATTACCAATGTCGTGAAGGTTATTGCGGCAGCTGTCGCACCCAGTTACTAGAAGGCGAAGTGCATTACACAGAAGAGCCTATGGCGTGGATTAATGACGATGAGATCCTTCCTTGTTGCTGCATTCCTAAAACAGCCATTCGCATCAAGTTAACTTAATTACCCTGTTGTCATTACTGATACAAATCAATATAGTATTCCCCAGCATGATCTAGTATTGAATTAAATTTTAATCGATAAAAGAAACAAGGAATCTGGTATGTCATTTCTGTGTATTAATCCAAATGTAGCCGTTGTTCGACTTAATGCTGGCAAACAGTTAGAAGAATTATCAGGTGAGTTCTACATCAATCTTGAGAAAGTCATCGAGATTCGTATGAAAGCTGTTCGTGAAAATCACGATGGCGATTTTTGTGCCGACGTTCTTATTATTTTAGAAAATAAAACGCATGAATTTGTTTTCCGCAATAGCCCTGCTGGCAATAAAGCCAAGAAAACGTTAGAAAATTACTTAACCGAGCAATCGATTAATTGTTAATTTTCTAAGCAATAGCGGTTAGTAATGCTAGCCGCTATTATTATCTCAGCTGTTTTATGGCAAACTTAAGCAATCAATAACGTGATCGTTTTCATTCATCACTTAATGTTTTACTTAATTTATCATACAGGTTGTCTTCATGAGCTTAGCATTCCCACCTCTCGATCAAATTGCCCCTCAATTCACAACAACTGACCAGAATGGTGAAGAAGTCTCTCTGGCCGATTTCAAAGGTAAAAAAGTCGTTCTTTACTTCTACCCTAAAGCCTCAACCCCTGGCTGTACTGTTCAAGCCTGTGGTATTCGCGACCATAAAGCCGATTTTGAAAAAGCCAATACCGTTGTCCTTGGCATCAGTCCAGATCCGACGAAGCGATTAACTAACTTCACAACCAAGCAAGAACTGAATTTTCCTTTGCTCTCTGATGAAGATAATTCCATTGCTGAAAGCTATGGTGTATGGGCATTGAAAAAGTTTATGGGCAAAGAATATATTGGTATTCATCGCGTTACTTTTATTATTGATGAAGAAGGCACTTTACGACACATCATGGCCAAGGTTAAAACCAAGAGCCACCATGATGATGTATTAGAAGTCATTAATAGCTTGTAGCCAAAATACCGGGCTAGGATATTGCTTTAACGTGCAATTGACGTTGGCGATATTCTCCCGGTGTTATACCCTGCCAGCGCTTAAAGGCTCGATAAAACGTACTGTTTTCAGAAAACCCTAATTGCTGAGCAATATCCGCTAACGATACCTGCTTATCCTGTAACAGTAACAAGCTACGCTGATGTCGATATTCATCAAATAATTGCTGAAAGCTACTGCCCTCCTGCTGCAATTTACGCTGTAAACTGCGGCTGCTCATTGCCATGTTGTTCGCAATAACATCTCGACTGACTCCGCAACCACAAACAATCAACTGCTCTTGAACCTGCGTGATAATATTGGGCTCTAATAAGCGCCTAAGCTGGCTATCAGCCATTTGCTCATGCAGTATTGCCAAACTTGCATCAAAGCCGGGCAAAGGTAGTTCTAATAAGCCGGAGTCAAATAAAAGACTGTTATCGGCTTGGTTAAATACAACAGGGGCTTGATAATATTCGCGATATTGATTCACGCCTAATTGCACATCATGCTGCAAGTGCACCTCCACAACCACATCATCACGAGCCAATAGCCAATTAATAAAACCAACCACAGCGGCCATAACAGCATCTATCTGATGATAACTAAAATCACTGACTGTCGGCTGATAAACCAATGCGCTTATTTGTGCTTGTGTATTGCCAGTTGCTGGACCTGATGAAGTGACTTGGCGAATTAAAGAAAATGCACCACCATCACTGATTAGACGCTGATATTTTAAAATTTTCTCCAGCGCACTAGCCAACGTCTTACTGCTCAGCATAGTAAAAGCGATCAATTGAAAATAAGTTGGCTTTATCGATTTCCCCATATTAAAACCAAAGAGAGGATCTGCACTAAGGCGCTCTGAGGCACGCCAGAGTAATAATGTATCATTCAGGCTAATACGGTCACTGGCAATGGATAAACGCTCAGCTGGCAACCCGGCCGCCGCTAAAACATCACTTTCACTCACACCGTGCAAGCTTGCTGCCTGTAATAAACTTTTCACCCAAATAACAGAAACTGTCTTCACCGCAAAATACTCTCCATACCAATAGGACCTACCCAACTGTCTTTCTAGGTCAAATATACTGGCCTAAGAGGTTAATGTCTTGAAAGAATTATTCACGTAAGCTGATAGTCACAATAACAAGAGAAGAGAATCAACATGTCGAAAAAAACACCCGATCAGTGGTTCAACGAATACGGCGATAGCCACCAAAACAAAACCAATAAATTAATTCATTGGCTTTGTGTGCCCTTAATCTTTCTAGTCATTCTAGGACTCGTCTGGGCAATCCCCGTTCCTGAGTTTTTATTAAACATTCACCCAAGCCTGAACTGGTCGATACTCGCGTTCATCTTCATCGCTGGATTTTATATACGGTTATCTCCGCGGTTATCGATCGGATTAATACTTTTCACCTTAGCCTGCTATGGACTGATTGCTTGGTATGAAAGCTTACAGGTCGCCTCACTGGCTTTAACCTGTACGATTTTATTTATTATTTTATGGGTATTCCAATTTATTGGTCATCATCTTGAAGGGAAAAAACCTTCTTTCTTTAAAGATGTGCAATTTCTGATGATAGGACCTGCTTGGCTGATGGGATTTATTTATCGTCGCTTTGGACTGAAATATTAAATGGCAGGCTGTTAAATAATCAGGTATTAAAACAAATTTAGGTCGTCATGATTGAATTACGATTTTTATAGCAATAGGTTGTATTGCAATAAATGACGATCTCTCGGCCTTTATCTTGCGTTTTAATCACATACAGGTCATCAAACCCTGGAGAAACATCATTAAAAGCAGCGCTATAAATCTGGCTAGCTAGCCATGCCTGGTTGACGAATCTGTGACTAGAAGATTGGTTATCTGAACGCTGAGCTGTCAATACCATCATGAAAGTAATCAAAGCCGATAAGCCCACTGTTTTCAGCGCTTTCATAAAGAGTCTCCTAATTAATACCTGTATATAACAAGTATAGGAAGTCTGTAGCTGAAGCTCGGATTATTTTGTAATAAAAGATATCTAAAGAGGTGAAAAAAGAATAACGCTGAAAGTTACACTATACCGTCTAAATACTAACAGTATAGTGTAATGAACACATAAAATTAATGCGCAAACTGGCGATTCATTGAGACCAGTAGCTCTGCTTCTGCCCTCGCAACACCGCAACTAGATACAAGATCATCAGCTGAAGCTCCCATGCCGACCAAGCGCTGTGCTTGTTGGTACAAAGCTTCATCAGATGATGCAAGCGCAGGCTTGCGCTCATTTTCAATTAAACGCTGTTCAAGTTTTTTAACAGATCGACCGATGCCAAACGTACTTTTGTTCATCGCTTCTAAATCATGTCTCAATTTTTGCGTTTGCTGCTGCCAATTTAATAAATCGCTTTGGTATTTGCGTTTAACTAAATAAAAACCAGCCGCAGTGGCTACTAATAACAAACCATTGCTAATTAATAGCCAATGAACCATCGACATTGATGTTAATGACAACATGATTTCGAACTCCTATTTCTGATTAAAAACCAGAAATTTCCATCCACTCCTCGTCAGTCATAAGCTTTTCTAGATCTACCAAGATTAATAGTTCATCATTTTTATGACAAACACCTTGAATAAATTTAGCGCTTTCTTCATTACCAACGTTAGGTGTAGTTTCAATTTCAGACTGTCGTAAATACACAACTTCAGCCACCGCATCTACTAAAATCCCAACGACTTGATTTTCCGCTTCGATAATAACGATTCGAGTTTGATCTGTGGTTTCTGCATGGGGTAACGCAAATCTTGATCGCGTATCCATCACAGTAACAACATTACCCCGAAGGTTAATAATTCCTAAAACATACGGAGGCGCACCAGGAACTGGGGCTATCTCGGTATAGCGTAAAACCTCTTGTACTTGCATCACATTAATACCGTAAGACTCATTTTCTAAACGAAAAATTGCCCACTGTAAAATTGGATCCTCTGCACTTTTCGTGGCATTTGCAGACATAAAAAATTCCTCATTAGAAAGGCCAGATTAATTGGCTCGCGTCAAAAAATGTAATTTACCTTCCTTAACTATAGTAGAGAGCACAAAGTGTACCAGCTTAAAATTAAATATATTTAAACAGGCTTACAACTCGACTCCACTCTTTGTAGTAACCCAGACACATCAATCAAGGCACACATCTTTTCAATAACCGTTCCAGCTAACCAAACTCGCTTTCCACGATCGCCACGCCACTTAATTTCTGACGCTTCTAACCGAACAGTATCGTCAATAGATTGGCAAGCAATTGCCCAAGGGCTTTTTTCAAGTTGAATTAAATATTTATACCCTTGTTCCGCCAATGATTCAGCCCGTTCTGGCATGATAAAACTTGCTGTATCAATGACCTGCAAGTTTTGATCTTCCCTATGAATAAGGCCTAAATACCAGTTTGGCTGACCAATTAATGGCTTTACATTATCAGGAATTACTTCATGCACCCCGCCTAAAAGCAATAAAGGCACCGCAAGTTTTAACCCACCCACACTGAAAAGTAAGCACTCAACGCCTTGGCTTGACCAAGATTCTTGATCCGTCAGTTTTAACATTGATTGTTTAATAGCAGATTCAATTTCTGTACTGATACTCTCAGCAATATTATTGCTAGCGCTCTCTACCAGACTATCGGTCTTAGGCTGAACGGCCACTGTCGCAATACTAATGCGCTCAACTTTGACGACCTCAGTCTCTATTGCTGGCACTACAACATCAGCTTCGATTTTTTCTTCTAATTTAACCGCATCCTGATCATCAATATCAGGAATATGAATCGCTTTTTCGACACGCTGAGGCTGTGTTGCAGTAACCAGTAACTGATCCAAATAATTTTGCAAAACGCCTTCGACAACATTTTCTTTAATTGCCTGAGGTTTTGAGGGCTGATCACCTTGCCTATTCAAAAACTCAGTCACAAGTCATCACCTCTGCCGCCAAGGGTCGGCAGCTATTTAATAGAACCTTTTTAACTCGACACGAAGGAAGTTTTTGAACAAGGCTCAATCCTCTTAAAAGATGCACATACTTTTGCGTACTCGTGCCACTGCCAAAACGTTCTGTGACAGACAAGCATTTTTCTTTGTTGATCGTATCTTGTGGACGAATGGGCGCATTAATAGCCCGTGCTAATTTCTCGTCCCAAATAAAATTATCAACCAATAGCGTATCTAAATAACCCGTGATGATATGTTGGTTATTGTGCGATTGAGCGCTCATGTTTCGCCTCCTCCATCTGATCCAGCTCGGATAATAAATGGCGATACGCACGCACACCTCGCGATAAACGATCCATTTCATTAGGGAACAACCCTTCATGGCTCGCATCTCGGAATTTGGTATCAATCGGGATGGCTTCTTTCCAAAGATGATCAGGATACAGCTGGCGCATTTCTTTCAGCGTTTTTAAAGATGCCTGAGTTCGGCGATCGAACAATGTTGGAACGATGGTAAAAGGAAGCTGTCGATTCTGTGAAGACATTACCATTTTCAGAGTATGCACCATTCTCTCAAGCCCTTTTAAAGCAAGATACTCTGTTTGGGTTGGAATAACGAGGCGCTGACAAGCCGCTAACGCATTAACCAATAACACCCCTAAAATAGGTGGCGTATCCAATAAGGCATAATCATAATCATCCCACAATTGAGCCAGAGTTTTTGCAATGACTAATCCCATACCATCTTGGCCGCTTACTTGCCGCTCTAGGGTGGCAAGGGCGGTCGTTGCCGGCAATAAATCGACCCCTTTACGAGATGTCGGTTTTATTACTTTATGAATATAATCCAGATTTTTACAGCGCTGTTCAAAAAACAAATCGTATAAACTTGTTTCAAGACTATCAGGATCATAACGAAAATAACTGGTCAAAGAACCGTGTGGGTCTAGATCAATCAACAATACTCGCGCGCCACGCTCGGCTAGCAAACCGCCTAGTGAGACTACGGAGGTTGTTTTACCAACACCACCTTTCTGATTTGCTATCGACCAAATTCGCACTTTATGCCACCTTTATTTTGACACCGAGACAAGTAATACCGAAACACTGCAATTTTTGTGCTCATTCGATATTTTCCTCTCTCGCCCAAGGTTGATTCATACCACCTTGCTTAATTAATATTTCTACTCGTCGATTTGCTAAACGATGTTCATCACTATTATTGGCAAAAATCGGTTTATGATAAGAAAACCCCATCGCCGCCATTCTTTGCGGTGCAATGCCAAATAATTCAAAAGCTCGTACCACGGCGACTGCCCTTAATGCCGACAAATCCCAGTTACTGACGACTCGAGCACTGCTGATGGGCACATCATCAGTATGACCTTCGACATTAATTTCATTAGGAATCGGTCGAATCGTCATTGCGATCTGCTCTAGTAAATCCATCATTTCATCACTAATTTCCCAGCCGCCGGATGGAAATAACGTATCGGCCTTTAAACGAATTTTTATCCACTCGCCTTCTTGCTCAACCACAAGCTCATTGCTATCGATAAAAACTTGAAGCTGCTGAGTAATCGTTTCATACAGCGGCATGATGCCGTTATTATGATCTAATACCGTCGTAGAATTTTCTGGCTGAGGAAGTAATTGCTGCGCATTATCTGTAAACATGCCATCAAGTGCTTCTTGGACGGCTTTGTATTGATTTTCATCCAATAATTCAACGCTATACATCATGATAAAAAAAGCACATAACAAGGTCATATAATCGGCATAAGAGATCAACCAACGATGTTTATCTGGACCCTGCTCATGACTCATAAATCCATACCTTCTAGACGATAGCGAATTAACTGTGGATTAATACCTTCACGCATTGCCATAACACCCACCATCATTGCTTTGTGGTAGCGGGTACGTCGTTGAATAAAAGAGCGTAAACGACCAGCAATTGGAATGGCTATTAAGTTAGCGGCACCAACGCCATAAAATGTAGCCACAAATGCCGTTGCGATACCACGACCTAATTCTTCTGCTTGGTCTAAGTTTGATAATACTTGCATCAAGCCTAAAACAGCGCCCACAATGCCAAGAGTTGGTAAATAAGCCCCTAAGTTATCGAATACTTCAGCAGCGTACATATCTTTTTCATGATGGGTTTCAATTTCTAAACGAATGCTATGCTCAATTGCATCAGGAGGCTGACCATCTGCGAGCATCACCAAGGCGCGCTTCATCACCGGGTCGGTTTCTGTTTGAGCAATGCGGTCTAATCCCAAAACGCCATCTTTTCGATAAGCATTACTGCACGTGGTTAATTTTGTTAATAATTGATCAAGTGATTCATTAGGAGGGGAAATTAACCAAGACAGTAACTTAAGTGCGCGAACACCCATATACATAGGGGTTTGTACGATTGTGGCTAATATTGAGCCGACAAAAACGATTAATAAAGCAGGGCCATTCCAAAGAGAGGTTAATGAACCTCCCTCTAGAAGGTGGCCAGAAATAACACTGGCTATTGCTCCAAAGAGTACCAGTATGACAAGCCGATCCATCAGCTGACCTCATTAGAAATGTGCGGACCTATATCATCAAGTGGCAAAATTTTTGCCGCAAGTCCAGCTTTTACAATCGCCATAGGCATCCCATAAATGACACAACTGGCCTCATCCTGAGCCCAAACCGTACCACCCGCTTGTTTTAATAACTGCGCACCTTCTTTACCATCTGATCCCATGCCCGTAAGAATAACGGCCAAAGCATTACGACCAAAATGTTTGGCGGCAGACGCTAAGGCGATATCCACACTCGGGCGATAGGTCACTCGATTATCACTTTCATGAATATGAATTGAGCCACCATTACGCTTATCGACCATAAGCTGCATGCCACCAGGCGCGACATAAACATGGCCAGGTTTCAATTTATCACCATCAGCCGCTTCACTCACAGTGAGCGGTGATAATTTATTTAAACGCTCGGCAAATGCCTTGGTAAATGACCCTGGCATATGCTGAACAATGACTATGGGCTTAGAAAAACCGGCAGGAATATTTTTAAAAACGGTTTGCAGTGCCGCTGGCCCCCCCGTTGACGTGCCAATAATAACGACCTCAACATGACGCAGTGATTTTGCAATCGATACGCTAGCAACAGGGACATGAGCAGTCGCTGCATCCAACTTTTTAGAGGCGACACTGCCAGATGCAGTACTACTATGAGTAGGCGCGGTTCTTGGAACTGAAGAGACTGGAGTTCTAATCGTTTTCTTTTTGCCAGAAGCGGCTACCTGACAAATGCGATCGGTTAATACTTTGTGCAAAGTAGCTTCAGAGGCAGCGATTGCATCAAACTGTTTAGCAAGAAAATCAACAGCTCCAGCCTCTAAAGCATCCAACGTAATGCGAGCGCCTTCATAACTTAAAGACGAAAACATAAGAACCGGTGTTGGATTATCTTTCATGATTTGACGAACGGCTGTCACACCATCCATCATCGGCATTTCATAATCCATGGTAATGACATCGGGTTTTAATGCCGCGGCTTTATCAATGCCCTCAATGCCATTATTGGCCGTTCCAATGACTTCTAAGCGTGGATCTGCATTGATGATTTCAGTCACTCGACGCTGAAAGAAACCTGAATCATCAACAACCAATACCTTGATTTTTGTGGATAGTGTCATGGTAAAAGGTCATCCTTTAAGCAGCGGTAAGTTGGCGTGCCGAATAATGCTGTAACATGCTAGGCACATCCAAAATAAGCGCAATACGACCATCACCAGTAATCGTTGCTCCTGAAATCCCAGCGGTCCCGTGCAACATGGCCCCCAAGGGTTTAATGACAACTTCTTCTTGACCAATTAATTGGTCAACAACAAATCCCGCTCGCTGATTACCAATGGAAACGACTAATACATGGGCGCTATCATCGACTTTAGAATGAGACTCTCCTTTTACTAACCAACGCTTCAAATGAAATAGTGGAATTGCTTTATCTCGTACAACAATCACTTCTTGGCCATCAACCACATTGGTTTGAGACAAGTCCAAATGGAATATTTCATTAACGCTGACTAACGGGAAGGCAAACGCTTGGTCTTTTAACATCACCATTAACGTCGGCATAATTGCCAAAGTTAAAGGAACTTTAATTTCAATGCGCGTGCCTTTCCCTAAGCTCGAATCAATATTTAACGTACCGTTCAATTGGGTAATTTTTGTTTTAACAACATCCATTCCCACGCCACGACCCGATACATCAGAAATAACTTCTTTGGTTGAAAACCCTGGAGCAAAAATTAGGTTGTAACATTCATTATCGGTTAAACGATCAGCTGCATCTTGCTCCATCATGCCTTTTTCAACGGCTTTATTGCGCAATACATCGGCATCCATACCGCCACCATCATCTTCTATCGATAATAGAATATGATCGCCTTCTTGCTCGGCAGCTAATACCACGACACCCACACGAGATTTACCCGCCGCTTCGCGTTTGTCAGGCATTTCAACACCATGATCGACCGCATTTCGCACCAAGTGAACCAGTGGATCCGCTAATGCCTCAACCAGATTCTTATCCAAATCTGTTTCTTCACCGCGTAATTCTAAATTAATTTCTTTCTTTAACGAGCGCGCTAGATCTCGTACAACTCGAGGGAAGCGACCAAATACTTTCTTAATTGGCTGCATTCGTGTTTTCATCACAGAAGACTGTAAATCAGCGGTAACTACATCGAGATTCGATACCGCTTTCTGCATTGATTCATCGTTGCTATTTAAACCTAAGCGAACTAAACGATTACGAACAAGCACTAATTCGCCAACCATATTCATAATGTCGTCAAGGCGCTTTGTATCAACACGAACCGTTGTCTCTGCCGCTGGCGGAGCATCAGCAGCCTTGCTTGGAGGCTTAGGCTTATCTGCAATAGGAGCACTAGGTTTAGCAACAGGAGCGGAAGCTTTAGGTGCTTCTGCCTTCGGTGCTTCTACTTTTGCAGGGGCCGCTTCTTCAGCAGTTTTCGCCGTACTCGCCGCAGGATTTGTGCCCTTTCCATGCAAACGATCGAGCAGATCCTCAAACTCTGAATCAGTAATTAAATCGTCGCCACCCGAAGGCGCATTACTATTTGATGGTGCTTCTTCAGCCGCCGCTGGAGTCGCCCCTTTGCCGGACCCATGAATTTGATCTAATAATGCTTCAAATTCATCTTCTGTTATTTCATCATTAGTTTCTGCTGCCGCAGGCTCATCGCTCACGTCAAAGAAAATACCATCATCGCCTAAACCAGAATCTGCGCTAGTCTCTGCAGCAGGCTCACTGCCATCAAGTGCATCAAGCAGTTGCTCAAATTCATCATCCGTGATGTCTTCAGATTCGTCTGCGGGGGCTGAATCTTCAGCAGATGCTGCTGGTGCAACCGGCTCAGGAGCTACCGCTTCTGCGGCAGGTGCATCCTGACTTTCTGGCCGAGCTAAGGTATTTAAGGTGGCTAATAATTCAGGGGTTGCGGGCTCTGGAGCTTGGCCATTACGAACCGCTTCAAACATTTCATTAACAGTATCTAAAGCCTGCAAGATGACATCCATTAAATCGGACGTTACTCTTCGCTTACCGTTACGTAAAATATCAAAAACATTTTCCGCTTCATGACAACAGTCAACTAAAGGATTGAGCTGTAAAAAACCAGCGCCCCCTTTAACAGTATGGAACCCACGGAAGATTGCATTTAATAAATCATAATCATCGGGGCGTTGCTCTAGATCTACAAGCTGTTCAGAAAGAAGCTCTAAGATTTCTCCAGCCTCAACCAGGAAGTCTTGCAGGATCTCTTCATCGGCATCGAAACTCATCCATTAGCTCCTTAAAAACCAAGACTGGATAATAAATCATCTACGTCATCTTGACCGTCAACAACACCTTCAATGGTGGTATCGATTTGCGGCCCTTCTGCCAAGATCTTTTGATTATCTTCTTGTGGGGTTTCAGTTTGATGAGGTTCGCTATGGGTAATACCCGTAATACGATCAACTTCACCAGCCATAGCGACTAAGTCTACTAAACGTGATTCAACTTCTGAGACTAATTTAGTCACTCGTTGAATTACTTGCCCAGTTAAATCCTGAAAATCTTGCGCCATCAAGATATCTGATAACTGTGATCCAATTTTTTTAGAATTAATCTGGGTTTGGGAAAAATAAGCATCAACTTTTTTTGTTAATTCTCGAAACTCATGCGGCTTAAGTTCTTTGCGTAAAAACTTTTGCCATTGTTCTTGCAGTTCGGCTGCACCCTCTAAATTTTCTTGATTTAGAGGCATTCCTTCTTCAGCCAAATCCATTGTTTTATTGGCTGCTTTATCCGTCATTTCGATAACATAAGAAAGCTTATCGGATGCCTGACCCATACCGGATTCTTCGCTTAGTTCGTCTCCGGTGGTTATATTTTTAATCGATTCATGTAAGCCACGAGTTAGCTTACCAATTTCGACATACAGTGTTCTATCACGCGCTTCGTTGATATTGTTGACAACGCCAACAACTTTTCCAAGATCACCACCTTCGATCTTATGCAACAAGTCTTCAGCAAGTGCTTTCATCTCTTGCTGAAAGGATGGCGCATGAGGGTCTATATTCAGCTCAGCCATACCATACCCTTGTTATTAACCGTCAACACGTTCAAAAATCTTATCAATTTTTTCTTTTAGTACTGCTGCAGTAAAAGGTTTAACGACGTAGCCATTTACTCCTGCTTGTGCAGCTGCAACGATTTGGTCACGCTTTGCTTCAGCCGTTACCATCAATACCGGAAGCGTTTTGAGTTTGTCATCAGCACGTACATGCTTCAACAAATCCAATCCCGTCATCCCTGGCATATTCCAGTCAGTAACTAAAAAGTCAAAGTCACCACTTTGCAACATAGGCAAGGCAGTTAAACCGTCGTCTGCTTCTTGAGTATTTGTAAACCCCAAGTCACGCAGTAAGTTTTTGACGATACGTCTCATAGTAGAAAAATCGTCTACAACGAGAATCTTCATGTTCTTGTCCAAAGCGACCTCCGAATGCCAGCTTTTAAAATACTCTTGTCTTCTATCTAAAAGTGTAGTCGTAGATAGAGCTTTAGCCAGAAAGAAAATTAATAGAAATTACAAAGGGTTAGATAATGGATAAAAAAAATATGTGGTTGCTTACTGGTTAACCAGTTATTTAATCTTTAAGCAGAATGCTCTCGCTTTGAATACCTACTCAGACCAGTCTGTTAATCGTGATCTAAGTCGCAAGGCGGCTTGGCTATGTATTTGGCTAACCCGAGATTCACTAATCCCTAATACCGCACCAATTTCTTTTAAATTTAATTCTTCGTCATAATATAAAGCTAATACTAGCTGCTCTCTTTCCGGCAAGCATTTAATAGCTTCTGCTAAAGAGGACTGAAACGCATCACGCTCTATTCCCATAAAAGGACTCGGTGATGAACCTACTAACTGCTCTTGACCTTGCTCTCCTTTCTCCATCACATCTTCAAAACTGAATAAGCGACAGCCAGCAGAATCTTTTAAATGAGTATGGTATTCATCCACACTCATATCCAAGTGTTCAGCAACTTCTTGATCTTCAGCATCGCGGCCTTTGGCCAGCTCGACTTCTTTAATCGCTTCGCTGATTCGACGAGAATTTCTATGAACTGAGCGCGGAGCCCAGTCACCGCGGCGAATTTCGTCCAACATTGAGCCTCGAATACGAATGCCTGCATAGGTTTCAAAACTCGCACCTTTACTACCATCGTATTTTCGCGCCGCTTCTATTAAACCGATCATACCCGCTTGAATAAGATCATCTAATTGCACACTATCGGGCAAACGCCCACGCAAGTGATGAGCAATTCGTTTCACTAATAAAGCATGGTCTCGCACCAACTCATCAAAATTGGGGCTACTGACTTCATCGTACATAGCACATCCATTCATTACAGGTACTACCCATGGGCTCCTGCTTGGACTAAATTTTCCACGAAGAATTCAAGATGGCCTCGTGGAGTTGATGCCAATGGCCAAGCATCTACTTTTTTAGCTAAACCACGAAATGCTGTGGCGGCTTTCGATCTTGGGTACGCTTCTACAACCGCTTTTTGGCGCTGCACTGCACGTCTAACAGCATCGTCCTGAGGAACGGAACCGACATATTGCATGGCGACATCTAAAAAACGATCCGTCACTTTGATTAATTTTGCAAACAATGCGTGACCTTCTTGAGGAGAGCGCACCATATTGGCAATCACGCGAAAACGAAATACGCCATAATCACGATTCAATAATTTGATTTGGGCATACGCATCAGTAATCGATGTAGGTTCGTCGGTAACAACAATCAGCACTTCTTGCGCAGCACGAGCAAAGCTCATGACCGCATCTGAAATACCCGCCGCAGTATCAATTAATAAGATATCAAGCTCATCACCAATATCACTGAATGCCTGAATCAATCCCGCATGTTCTTGTGTGGTTAACATGGATAAGTGTTGTGCACCGGAGGTAGCTGGGACAATTTTGACATTGCCTGGGCCATCAACCATAACCTCGCGCAAGCTGCATTCACCACGCAAAACATTTTCAATCGTCTTATTAGCACTAATACCCAATAGAACATCGATATTGGCCAAGCCTAAATCAGCATCGAGAATAACGACTCGACGACCCAACTCTGAGAGCGAGCACGCTAAATTGACGGTCACATTACTTTTACCCACACCGCCTTTACCACCAGCGACTGCAATTACTTGTACTGGGTGTTGAGCCATGCTTACACTCCGTGTTGCATAAAGTTATTATTCATTGCCGAACTCACTTCTGATGTCTGCCAACGAGTTTGAGCCATTCGCGCCATTTGTTCTGCAAGGCGCACCATTTTCTTTGCATTAGGAAAATGGATGTCATCTGGAATATGAGGTCCATCGGTTACCATGTGAATAGGAAGTCGTGTTACAGAGGCAATACTCATTGCCTGCCCTAAACTAAAACACTCATCCAACTTGGTAAAAATACAGCCATCAATTCCTGCAGGTTTAAAATGCTCAAAGTTTTCTTGTAAGCAACGAGCCTGACTCGTTAATGGCAAGGCTAATAAAGTTTGCACTTTATTTCCTGCCCCTTTAAGCATAGACAACTGCACGGAAAAATGTGGATCTTGTATCGCTAAACCTGCGGTATCGATCAGAATAAATTTTTTATCGCTTAATTGTTCTAGCATCGCAGACAAATCACCATTGGGTTCTAGTATCAATAAAGGGATTTCCATGATGCGCGCAAAGGCTTTTAATTGATCATGAGCCGCAATGCGATAATTATCCATAGTAATCAAAGCGATATCATCGTTACCGTGATTGATCACATACTGAGCAGCCAATTTACCAATCGTCGTTGATTTGCCCGCGCCCGTTGGTCCAACAAATGCAAAACAGCCACCTGTTTGCAGCATATTATTTTCGGCGAGTGGCAAATCTTCAGCAATAAAGCGTAGGCATTGAGCCCAGCCTTTTTCAATATCGTCATCATCTTCAGGTAAAGCACTCACCAACTTATCCGCCCAAGAAGGATCAATGCCTAAATCTTGGCAACGCTGCCATATTTGCGCCTGCTGCCAGCTTAAAGGCCGCGTCGGATTCCAAGCATTACCTTGCTGGCTAACCAACCAATTTTTTAAATCTTTTAATTCATCCGAAACTCTATTAAAAAACGGAGCTGCCTCATCGTGGCTCATGTTTGCCGCTTGCTGACTTATTGTATCTTGCAGCTCTTCTTCGCCTAGCATGACGGCTTCAAGCGCTTTTGATTGCGCAATAGTCCCTTCTTTAATACCTAACAAAGCCTCTTTTAAGGCCGCCGTAGAAGATACGTTCGAGTGATCAAAGCTGGAGGATTTATTAAGGTTGGTATTATCCAAAGAAGCGCTGCTAAAAGACACTTTATCGAGTGCTGGCTGTTCCTGGCGAATTTCACCCGTTACCTGCCGCGCTTGCTCAAGCTCTTGCTGCAGTATGAGCTGTCGTTCAAGTTCTTGCTGCTGTTGCTCATTAGCAATCTCTTGATAATCAAGCGCCGCAATTACCTCAACACCTTTACCAGAGCGTTTGTTTGATAAAATAACAGCATCAGGCCCAAGTTCATCAGAGACCATACGTAGGGCTTGTTGCATGTTCTTGGCAGTAAATCGTTTCGCTTTCATTTATTGCGCCCCCACCGTAGCCACGATAGTAATGGTTTTATTATCTGGGATTTCTTGATACGACAAGACACTTAAGTGCTCGATGGTATTGCGAACAAAACGAGAAAGCACTGGGCGTAATTGGCTTGAAACTACCAATACTGCAGGACGACCTGCATTTTCTTGTTCTTGCGTCGCATTCATCAATGATCTCTGAATGGCATCAGCCATACTGGGTTCAATTACTAAAGTATCCATATTGCCTGTCTGTTGTGCACTCTGTTGTACTGTCTTAAGCAACAACTGTTCCAGAGCGGGATCCAGTGTCATAACACTTAGCTCATCCGCGGTACCAAAGATGTTTTGAATGATTAAGCGGGCGAGTCCCGCACGTGCAGCACCGGTTAAAGCGGCAATTTCTTGACTACGAGGAGACATATTCGCCAGAGACTCGGCGATGGTTCTCATGTCACGCACAGGAACATCTTCACGCAACAAGGTCTGCAAGACCGATAACAACTGACTAATAGAGACCGTATTCGGTACAAGTTCTTCGGCCAGTTTCGGTGATGCTTCGTTTAAGATATCCAACATTTTTTGCACATCTTCATGACCAATCAATTCATGGGCATGTCGATGCAATAATTGATTTAAGTGAGTTGCAACAACGGTACTGGCATCGACAACGGTATAACCCAATGTCTGTGCTTTATCTTTTTGGCTGGTTTCAATCCACATCGCTTCTAAGCCAAAAGCAGGGTCTAATGTTTCAATGCCTTCTAATTTGCCAAAAACCTGGCCGGGATTGATCGCCATATCACGTTCAGGATAAATTTCAGCTTCCGCCAAAGTCACCCCCATTAAAGTAATACGATACTGACTAGGCATTAAATCAAGATTGTCTCGAATATGAACCGAAGGCATTAAGAAACCAATGTCTTGAGACAGTTTTTTACGCACACCTTTAATACGTGCCAATAACTGGCCACCTTGATTTTTGTCTACTAAAGGAATTAATCGATAACCCACTTCTAAGCCAACGCGATCAACCGCTTCAACATCGTCCCAACCAAGTTCTTTTATTTCTTGCTCAGGTAAAGCCTCTCCAGGTAAAGGCGGCGCCCCGGCATTGGATACGGCTTTGCTTGCTGAACTGTTATTTTGAGCGGCTTCTGCATTTTTTCCAGTGACGGGCTTGCCATCAACAAAGACGCCTCCCTCACTGCGCCAGTGAATAAAATAAGCGCCTGCACCGGATAACAAGGCGGCAAACAAAAAAACCACATGAGGCATTCCTGGGATAATCCCCATAAAGAATAAAACAAGTGCAGTAATAGCAAGTGCCCGAGGCGAGGCGAAAATTTGGCCAATAATTTGCTCGCCAACATCTTTTGCATCGCTATTTCGCGTGACCATAATGGCTGTCGCGGTTGATAGTAAGAGCGAAGGAATTTGAGCTACAAGACCATCACCAATGGCCAAAATGGTATATTTTTGCACAGCGTCGGCAAATAATAAGTCGTGCTGTCCCATACCAATCGCAAAACCTCCGACGACGTTAATCACTAAAATCAAAATACCCGCAATCGCATCGCCTTTTACAAACTTACTCGCACCATCCATGGAGCCATAAAATTCAGCTTCTGCCGCAATTTCTTGGCGTCGTGCTTTAGCTTGATCAGCGTCCATTAACCCGGCGTTTAAATCCGCATCAATCGCCATTTGCTTACCTGGCATCGCATCCAAGGTAAAGCGAGCGCTCACTTCGGCTACTCGGCCTGCACCCTTGGTTACTACCACGAAATTAATGATCATTAAAATAGCGAAAACAACCAAACCAACGGCATAGTTGCCGCCAATTAATACTTCGCCAAACGCTTCGATTACCTTACCCGCGGCATCCCCACCCTCATGTCCTTCTAACAATACGACACGCGTAGACGCAACGTTCAAGGCTAGCCGTAATAAGGTCGCGATTAATAAAATACTGGGGAAGACACCAAAATCTAATGGCTTTGTTGCGTAGACACAAATGAGGAGAACAACGATAGAGATGGCAATATTAAAGGTAAAAAAGGTATCCAACAGAAAAGGAGGCAATGGCAAAGTCATCATGCCAAGCAAAATTAATAGCATTAAAGGAATGCCAAGATTACCCGTAATTAGGGTAATAAAGTTGCCTCGTATCTGTTGAAATATTTGTCCGCGATCTAACGTGGCCATAAATACCCTAATGCATAAAAATTGACGTTAATAAGTCTGTCTGCAAAAAGGGTGCACATTCTTGTTTTTTCAGGAATTTAATTTCAATCAGCCTTCGCATCAACTCTTAAATCCGCTGGAATCGGCATATCAGGACGGCGTTCAGGTTTAGCCCCCTGCCCTTTGGCATGTTGATCCACTTGAAATATATAAGCCAATACTTGTGCAACGGCGGTATAAAGACCTTCAGGAATTTCATCATCGATGCGTGTATGAACGTAAATAGCACGCGCTAAAGGCGGCGCTTCCATTTGCGGAACATTATGTTCTTTGGCAATTTCTCGAATTTTAAGCGCGGCTTGGTCAACGCCTTTAGCCACCACAATTGGAGCACCTGCGCCGCCATTGTATTTTAATGCGACGGCATAATGGGTTGGGTTAGTAATAACAACGTCGGCATCAGGTACGGCTCCCATCATTCTACGCTGGGCCATTTCTCTCTGTAATTGACGAATGCGGCCTTTAACTTCCGGCTTACCCTCGGTATCTTTAAATTCGTCTTTAATTTCTTGTAATGACATGCGCAGCTTTTTGGTATGGCTATAAATTTGCCAAGGCACATCGACCATTGCAATGATTAAGGTTGAAGCACATAGAATCACAGCCGCCCATAAAACAATTTCGGTAGAGCGCTTAATGGCTGGTCGAACAGCGGCATTCTGTAAATCCATTGCATCTTGAAAATAATATTCAATAACAAAGTAGGCCACCGTTCCCACAATTAATACTTTGGCCCAAGCTTTAAACAGCTCGACCAATGAATTGGCCGAGAACATGCGTTTTATTCCCGCCAAAGGGCTAATTCTCGACATTTTTGGTGCTAACGATTTAGCACTGAATAACCAACCACCCACCCCAAGCGGTGATAAAAAAGCGGCTATAAGCACTAAAATAAACCATGGAAATAGCGCAGCCACGGCCTCCCACATAGATTCAGACATATGGCTAAACATGTAGCTGGTATCAAAAACAGCCGCGCGTTCAACATCAAGATTAAAACGCGCAATATGATAAATTTTATCACTCATATATGGGCCAAACGCCACCAGACCCAGCGCACCAAATAATAAAATGGCTGTTGTATTCAGTTCTTTTGAGCGAGCGGTTTGTCCATCCTCTTTCGATTTCTGGATCTTCCGCTCGGTGGGTTCCTCTGTTTTTTCTTGACTGCTGTCTTCATCAGCCATATCAATACTCCAAGGGTATTTTGATCAATATCGTTATGGCGTTCGAATTAACGAGCGCAAGAATTCAAATAATATTTCCAACAAACCATGAAAACTTTCTCCAAGCTCTCCAATGGTTAACCAAATAATGGCAAGGCCTACCATCATGGTGACAGGAAAACCTAAAGAGAAAATATTTAACTGTGGCGCGGCTCTTGTCATCACACCAAAAGCAAAGTTAACAATCAATAACGAGGTTAACGCAGGCAGTGCGATGATCAATGCTGAAGCAAACATCCAGCCCCCCCAACGTATCATTTTTCCATAATCTTCCGCCGTCCAAGCTCCGCTACCAATAGGCATGGTATAAAAACTCTCGACGACCACTTCTATAACAATTAAATGACCATTCAGCGCTAAGAACGTGAGGCTGATTAAAAATAAGAACCATTGGCTAACAACCACCACTGAAACCCCTTGTGCAGGGTCAACCGTTGTCGCAATCCCCAAACCTGTTTGCATCGCAATCAATTGCCCTGCTAATACAAAAACCTGCGTCACGATTTCCACCATGAACCCAAGCACAATGCCAATCAGCATCTGCTGAAAAATAATAATAAAAGACGCTAACGACATTGGATCGACGGTTGGCATTGCAGGTAATAAAGGCGCGATAATTAACGTAATAAAAACCGATAATAAAATTCGGATTTGCCTAGGTACTAATTTACTGCCTAGAAGAGGCATGACACCAAGACAGCCCGCGATGCGTGCAAAAGGGTAAAAATATTGACTAACCCAGCCATTGAGATCTAAGGCGGTAAATTCAAGCATATACCGAAATCACCTTAGCCGACCAAAAAAGGGATATTGGTATAAATACCCAGCGTGAATTCAACCACCTTATTCACAGCCCAAGAACCAAAAAAGATCAGGCTAATCAGGGTAATAATTAATCGTGGTAAAAAACTCAAGGTTTGCTCGTTAATTTGCGTTGCTGCCTGAAATGTAGCAACAACCAAGCCGACGATAAGGCTTGGAATAACCATAACAAAGACAATGGTTACGATGATGAATAAAGCCTGTGAAAATAAATCGCCAATTTGCTCTACCCCCATAAGGCCTCCTTAAAAAACGTTAAGGTCATCATCAAATCGTCCCAAAACTATTGGCTAACGTCCCCATAACCAATGCCCAGCCATCAATTAAAACAAACAGCATGATTTTAAAAGGTAAAGAAATAATAATCGGCGATAGCATCATCATCCCCATCGCCATCAAAATACTGGCGAC
>TARA_B110001454_G_scaffold5294_1_pt1 | contig 27366 bp, 22 predicted proteins | sample TARA_B110001454 | Tara Oceans TARA_B110001454 (sample SAMEA4397004) | marine metagenome | biome: Polar Biome; feature: [MES] marine water layer (ENVO:01000295) within the mesopelagic zone...; material: water (ENVO:00002006), including particulate matter (ENVO:01000060) such as...... | reverse complement strand
AGGATTGGACGCTGTCTTCAGTGATTACCCATTAAAAATCCAAAAAGCGTTGGAAAACAGTTAGATTAAATACCGCTTAAAGGCTCTATTTAGTCACTTTTTTCTATTATTTTCATTAACTATTCATTTTAGTTATTTCGATATAGAAAAAAATAAGTTTTTTGCATAACGCTTTTTTGGTACATTTGCCACTAATAACTCCCAATGGCTTAATAACCCGGAAAGCTATGTACGTATACGACGATTTAGACCAACGCATCATTAATGAGCGCGTTACGCAATTTCAAGACCAAATGGCCCGCTATTTGGACGGTAAAATTCCTGAAGAGGAATTCCTTCCACTGCGCCTACAAAATGGTATTTATGTTCAGCGTTACGCCCCAATGCTTCGCATCGCCGTGCCTTATGGCATGCTAAACAGTAAGCAACTGCGTAAAATGGGTGAGATAGCTCGTGATTACGACCGTGGTTATGCGCATTTCAGTACTCGTCAAAATCTACAGTACAATTGGCCAAAGCTTGAAGAGTGCCCTGAAATCTTAGGCAAACTTGCTGAAGTTCAAATGCATGCGATTCAAACAAGTGGTAACTGTATCCGTAATACCACCACCGATGAATACGCCGGGGTAACAGCAGAAGAATTAGTCGATCCACGACCTTACTGCGAAATCATTCGCCAATCATCAACGTTCCACCCTGAATTTGCGTTTTTACCGCGAAAATTCAAAATTGCGGTTAACGCGGTTGCTGACGCTGACCGTGCGGCAACGCGCATGCACGATGTTGGCATTCAAATCATTCGTAATGCAGAGGGTGAGCTTGGCTATCGCGTTTATGCGGGCGGTGGTTTGGGCCGCACGCCAATTCTATCTTCTGTTATTCGTGAATTTTTACCCGAAAAAGACTTATTGACCTACATTGATGCCATTGTTCGTGTATACAACCAATTTGGCCGCCGTGACAATAAGTACAAAGCTCGTATTAAAATCCTAGTAAAAGCCCTAGGCGTTGAACGTTTTAGCAAATTAGTTGAAGAGGAATGGGAATACATAAAAGATGGGGATGGGAAATTAACCGATCACGAACTTGAACGTATTAAATCTCACTTCACTGAGCCAGACTATGCGACTCTTGAAGATGCTCCAGCAAACTATACCGACGCTCTAGCGTCCGATAAAGCCTTTGCACGCTGGGTTGAACGTAATGTTCGCGCTCACAAAAAGCCAGGTTATGCCGTTACTACTTTTGCGCTTAAGCAAAAAGGCACAGCACCAGGCGATGTAACCGACAGTCAGCTTTTTGCATTTGCTGATTTAGCTGACAAATACAGCTTCGGTGAAGCCCGCTCTACGCATCAGCAAAACTTAGTATTGGCTGATGTAGAACAAGCGAAGCTTTACGATCTTTGGAAAGAAGCAAAGGCATTGGGTTTAGCAACACCAACCCTTGGTTTGTTAACCGACATGATTTGCTGCCCAGGTGGCGACTTCTGCGCTCTAGCCAACGCTAAATCCTTGCCCGTTGCTGAAGCCTTACAGAATGCATTTGATGATTTAGATTATTTGCACGATTTGGGTGAGATTGATCTGAACATTTCAGGCTGCATGAATGCTTGTGGTCATCACCATATTGGCAACATCGGTATTTTAGGTGTAGATAAGAAAGGCGAAGAGTTCTATCAGGTTTCTCTTGGTGGTGCTTCTGGTGTCGATGCAACCGTAGGTAAGATCTTGGGGCCATCTTTTGCCCGTGATCGTATGACAGAAATCGTTCGCACTATTCTAGATGTCTATGTTGCACAGCGTATTGAAGGTGAAACCTTCATTGAAACATTCCGTCGTATTGGTATGGATGCATTTAAAGCAGCGGCTTATCCTGAAAAAGAAAAAACAGCAAAAGCATAAGCTTAGGATTAAACATGAATCAGATTATTTTAGACAAACAGATCGCCAATGATGATTGGACCTTAATTGCTGACGATGCTGAATTAAGTACGGCTAACGAAGTAATTAACTTTAGCCGCTGGGCAAATGCTGAAGGCACTGACAAAGCGGCATTAATTGCTAAGCGTGATGCCGGTACTCTTGGCATTCAGTTAAACGCAGGTGATACAGCTGATTTATTAGCCGCTGATAGCCAAGGCTTTGCATTGATAAACGTTGAGTTTCCTAAGTTTGCCGATGGCCGCGGTTATTCTGCTGCTCGCTTATTGCGTGAGCGCTATGGTTTTACTGGTCAGCTACGTGCCGTAGGCGACGTATTATTTGATCAATTGTTTTACATGATGCGTTGCGGTTTTAATGCGATGGCAATGCGTGCAGATCAGGACCTTGACTTAGCCGTCAAAGGCTTTGAAACATTCTCGGCACCTTACCAAGGTGATGTGAACGATACCCGACCACTTTTCCGTCGTCGCTAAGTTTCAAGAAGGCGGTAAGTTTCAAGAAGGCGGTAAGTTTCAAGAAGGCGGTAATGCGCTGATTGACGCATGAGTAAGATCAAAAAAGGCCATTCATTTGGTCTTTTTTGTCTTTGTCACTTTTTTTTCAGTTAGGATGAAGTAACTCATTGTATTCATTCATTGGCTAGCAACGACCAACCGGGGCGAATATGGTAGCGCACGATCTAATCTTTTCTTTCTTCTTAATCTTTACAGGCGCCCTTGTACTCTCTACATTTGCGCTTTATACAAAACAACCCGTCATCATCGCTTATATCGCCTTAGGCGCAATTGTAGGCCCGTTTGGCTTATCTTTAATCGAAGCCCCCGAGTTATTAGGAGAAATGTCACACATTGGCATCATTTTCTTATTATTTTTACTCGGCCTTGATATGCAACCTGCCAATTTAGTCGCCGTGCTTAAAAAAGCCACATTGGTCGCCATCATTAGCTGCGCCCTATTCTTCGGCATCGGTTTTGGTATTGCTTTTCTATTTAATCATTCAACCATGGACAGTTTAATCATTGGCCTAGCGATGATGTTTTCAAGCACGATCATTGGTTTAAAATTATTACCAACAACCGTATTGCACCACAAACATGTGGGTGGCCTTATGGTGGGTTTATTACTTTTACAAGATTTAGTCGCTATTCTTACCTTAATCTTTCTCGGCAGCTTAGGGTCAAGCGCCAATTCAGATAGCATAACGCCCCCCTTTTGGCAGCCGTTTATTGCTCTCCCTCTGTTAGTTATGAGCAGCTATCTGATTGTTAAGGGCGTGCTTTTGCCATTAATTAGAAAATTTGACCGCTTTCAAGAATATCTTTTTATCATGGCCATTGGCTGGTGTTTAGCCATGGCGGAAGGTGCCCAAGCTATTGGCTTAACGCGTGAGATTGGTGCCTTCATCGCCGGCGTAACGCTAGCAACAAGCCCGATTGCTCAATACATTGCCATCAGTTTAAAGCCTCTAAGGGATTTTTTCTTAGTGCTGTTCTTTTTCGCTCTAGGAGCCGGTTTCAACTTAGAATTATTGTCGACGGTGATTTGGCCAGCCTTGGTCTTAGCAGGCGCGGTTTTATTGTTAAAACCCATCATCTTTCGATATTTACTCGGTAATATGAGCGAAAGCCCAGCGCTGGCTTGGGACGTTGGTTTTCGCCTAGGCCAGATCAGTGAGTTTTCGCTATTGGTCGCGTTTGTCGCTTTTGAGCGCTCTATCTTATCGGAACAAGGATCGCTATTAATTCAGGCCACGGCCATTATTACTTTCGCCCTTTCAAGCTACATTGTCGTTTTTAACTACCCCAATCCTATTGCCGTAAATGACAAATTACGAAGGGATTAGTAGAAATTACACATCAGTCTTTCGCCAAATCCAACAAATAACGGCCTTGGCCTTTACCGCCTAAAACATTTGCTAGCACGCCCGATAACTCACTACGACCAATGGTCTGAGTAAAATCGGCCAAACTCGGCAATTGCCATTCATCAGCGATTTTTTTGATTAGAAGCTGCTTCTGAGTCTGAGGAATTTCAACCGAATCGACCCCGAGCAAATCAATACCACGAAGTATAAATGGAAATACACTTGCACTGAACTCAGCGCCCGCAACCATGCCACACGTCGTTAAGGCCCCCCCATATTGAAGCTGTGGTAAAACCGCTGCAATCATATCACCACCACAGGTATCAATACCCGCTTGGTACAAGGGGCGCGTCATTGGCTTTTTCGCCATAGGTAATAAATCATTACGATCCAATACGTCACTCGCACCAATACTTAATAGCCAGTCAGTAGCCGTCGCCTTGCCAGTCACCGCAACAACTTCGAAGCCAAGCTTGGATAAGAGCGCCACGGCAACAGAACCAACCCCCCCCGTTGCGCCCGTAACAATGACTTTGCCAGCATCGGGCTTGATATCCGCTTTCAATAATTTTTCAACCGACAGTGCGGCGGTAAAACCCGCCGTACCCCAGCGCATAGAGTCTTCTAACGATAAATTCGCAGGCTTAGCCAATACCCAAGCCGCAGGAATACGAATGTATTCGCCATAGCCGCCGCAAGTATTCATACCTAAGTCGTAACCAAAAAGAACGACTTCTGCGCCTTCTTCAAATAACCCAGAGGCATCACTGACAACCGTGCCTGCCGCATCAATACCCGGTGTATGAGGGAAATGACGAGTAACGCCGCGATTGCCCGAAGCACTCAATGCGTCCTTATAATTCACCGATGAGTATTGAACCTTAATCAATACTTCACCTTCGCCTTTTTCAGTACCTTCAGGAGGTAAACAGCCGTTATCAACCAATTGCCAAGAAGATGTCACAACCGGGTTTTCACCTTCTGATTCAATCGCTCTGTATGCGTGCCACTGGGTCATAATAATATCCCTCCTAAATTACGATTAGCTTTTTGTATGGGTTTGCGTATTGAGCATGGTTAAAAAACGTGTCGCCGCTTTTTCAATGCCCATTTGTACCGCAAAGCCTAACTTTTCTTGTAAGGTCTTTTTGAATTCGTAGCTGACTTCAAAAACATCCGCTTCATCGCAAGCACTGACTAAATAATCATCACTGGTGCCTAACTGATCAACCAGCTTGTTTACTAGCGCATCTTGGCCATACCAAGTATCACCCGTTGCGATTTCTTCGATATTCAGACTCGGGCGAAAATGCGAAACATGGTTTTTGAAGAGTACATGAGTTTCTTCTAGATCTTCGCTGAATTTTTCTTTTGCTTTAGCACTATTGTGACCAAACATTGTCACTGTGCGCTTGTATTTACCTGCAGTAAACATTTCAAAATCTACATCGTGTTTTTTCAATAGACGACTGAAGTTAGGTAGCTGCGCCACGACACCAATAGAACCGACGATCGCGAACGGTGCAGAAACAATTTTATCCGCAATACACGCCATCATATAACCGCCACTGGCGGCTACTTTATCAATGCATACGGTTAACGGAATGCCTTTGTCTTTAATACGCTGTAACTGGCTAGACGCTAGGCCATAGCTATGCACCATACCCCCGCCACTTTCTAGGCGTACTACGACTTCATCTTCTTTACGCGCCATGGTTAATATTGCGGTAATTTCTTCACGCATAAAGTCGGCGGCACTGGCTTTAACATCACCATCAAAATCCAGTACAAAGACACGCTTACGAGCAGGTTCGGCCATTTCTTGCGAATCTTCGTCTTTTGCCTCAGTTCCTTTATTCAGCTTTTTATCGGCTTTAGCTTTGGCTTTTTCAGCCTTAGCTTTGGCTTTGTCTTCTTTAGCACGTGCTTTTTCAAGTTCTTTCAGCTCGTCTTTTTCATACAAGCTTTCTTCTAATACTTCTTTATAGTCATCAAGATCATCATTCACTTTATTAACTGATATATAGCCATCATGATTTGCCTTTGGCTTACTGCTGACCGCTGCAATACCGGCGATCACTAAAATGATCGAAATAACCACGGTCAGCGCTTTCAATAAAAAAATGCCGTATTCTGCTAAAAATTCCAAGTTTATTACCTTTTGTATACTGATTCAGAGTGATGTTTAATTTGATTGCCGCAAGAATACCGCATAATTTCACCAATGTAAGCCAAGAAAAATCAAACATTCGTATGAATTTATTTGACACTCAACCGCTGCCCTCATAAAGTGACGTCTCCATATTCAATACGTGCTGGTTTTCGTATTGACAGAAGTAGATACATAACAATTAAATTAGGTAGCATCTCATGTCTAACATCATTGAAACAATGCAAAGCAAATTTGACCCAAGTGCAGCTGAAGGCTTGGACTTGATCTTTCAATTCAACATCGAAGACGGTGAAACTTATCACTTGATCGTTAAGGATGGTACTTGTGAACTAGCAACGGGCGAAAATGACGACGCTAACGTTACTTTGATCATGAATACAGAAACTCTTGAAGGCATCGTTTCTGGCGAAACTGATGGCATGCAAGCATTCATGGCTGGTCAACTACGTGTTGAAGGCGACATGATGTTGGCAACTAAGTTGGGCGAACTTTTCCCAGCTTAATTGAGTGACTCATTGAGAAGGCGCTGCCTTCTCAATTTATTAAGATTCTCTATACTCCCGCTCGAACTACCAATCTTCTTTCAATATCTTCTTAGCAATATAATTAATCGGTCGAACATTCATCCCTTTAGCGGTTAAATAGACTGAAAAAACAGCGCCATTTTCCATAGGCATATAAACAGCACTACCGTAGCTCACATCAATCCACGTATCAAAACGCTCAAAGATCTCCCATAGATCGACATACTGGGATTGCTTTAGAGAAAATACACTCTGCTGCCCATTTCTGGCCTGCTCTAAAGACACATAACGCCCACTAATACGATCCAAACGATACAGAGGCTTTTGCCCTGCTGCCGCTAACGGCCCAACCCACGTTAATAAGCGCGCATCAAGTTGCCACTGATCACCATGAATCTCAAATCGCTGCTCACGACTATCACTATCAACCAAGGTGATGTCGTAATGCTGATCACCTTTTTCGTAAATGCTAATGGTCGCAATAGGGACTTCAGAAAGAAGTTGTTTGTAACTCAGAACATCAAACAAAGAAAACAAAGAAAAAACAGCCGCTACAATTAAGGCAATCGCAAAGCTTCCTTTTAGCCAAGCAATGAACCAGCCGCGTTTAAAAAGCAGATAACCGGAAAAAATCAGTAGCAGTAAACCGACAACAACCAATATAAAAACCAAACTTCCTTGTAACATAAATTCATTCCTTTCGCATTTAACTCAGTAAATGCTGAATACTTTCTTCTGCTAAAGCGATCGCTTCGGATGCGCCTGCAGATTGTCCACCGAGTGAATCGATGAAGTATTCAACCGCTGAAATGGCATCAGCTAATGCTTCAATCTTATCTTCCGTCGGTGCGAAATCGCTATCGATGATTTTCTTCTCAACAAAACCTTGCAAGGCAATCATCAAATCACCAACGTTTTTTTGGTCCAAAAAGAACAAAGCACCGCTTACGTCGAGTAATGTTTTGCCCACATTTTTGATGTGCAATTTATCGCCATTTGAATCCACATAAGAAGCGATCGCACGTTTTGTCACCGATAACGCCGATTGCGACTCAGATATTGCGGCTATACGAGCTTCTAGCAAGCTCAAAGGATCTACCTTGCTTGTACTGCCTACTTCAGCATTCATCGCCAAACCACGAACATCTTGCTCAACGCGCAATACTTGGTCCGCGACTTTTTGCATTTTAATATCAAATGCATCATTTTGATCACGAAGACTCTCTGCAATCGCCATGGTTCTATCCGCTGTTTTTGGCAGATTAACCATGATAAGCGTATCGGCAATACGGCGTAAGCTGACAGATAAGTCTGAGAAACTGTCATCAAAGCCATCGGTTCTTTCGGCTAAATCTAATAAGTCCTTAATCCCGTGCAACTCGTCTTGCAGCGCCTCGGTTAAAGAGTCCATTGCAGATTGATCTGGCCCACTTAACTTACGGCGAGCCTCAGATAACTGGACTTCACGCAATTCCATAGACAGATTAAAGTCGTGCTGAGCTTTATTGATTAACGCTGTTTCAGGCTCAGCCAACGAAATGAGATAAAGAAATTCTTTCAACAACCAATCCGGTTGTTTTTCGGTTAATAAATGCCCATCGCTTTCTTCTAACTTATGTATTTGACTGTCTAGCGAACGCATTAATAAAACGCGCGATAAATCAATTTCAAAAGCGTCTTGATTTAATGCCTCTAACGCGGCTTTAACGGCGTACCAAAACCCCCAACTTTGCTGTCCACGAGCAGACTTCTCGATGCGCGAGACCGCACGGCCCATAACATTAAGAGCGCCTTTTCGTCCTTGGTTACGAATAACGCCTAATAAGCCAATCTGGAAAAGCTGTCGCACTCTGCGATAGGGCAATGCTACCGAATTAGCCGCCGCAGGAGGTATATCAAGCTTTGGTCTTAGGTTGACCATAAAGAAATAAGCACTAGGTAACGATTTTTCTTTACGGCTTTTGCGAACATCATTAATCACTTCAAGCAATAAACCAGGCGCGACTAATTGACCAGTAGAAACCATTTCTACGTAACGCTTCAAGACCATTATCGATTTACTAAAGGCATCCAGTGCGTGAAGATTTTTCCCTTCAGTTTGCGCAAGCGTGCGGCCAGTATCTGCTAGCTCTTCGCATAAGCGTTCGCCCGCTCTGAAGTCGAGAATTTTAAAGGTGCCACGAACTTGCTGTATTTCACCCAAAAATCCTTTTAGGTCGTCCGCACTTCCATTTTCAGAGTAGTGCTCTAATCGTATAGCGGCTTGATCGAGTGCGCCGTCAACTTCTTTACGCACTAAATTTAGAGTTGAGGCTAAATTAGACATGCTACTTCCTGTGAGTGTATTTACAGCCATTATGTCATCTATTAATTCTTGTTATACATGGACTATTCTACCCACGATTAACGCTGGAAAGAAATGTTACGTTATGGATACCTTAAGTGATGTAAGGTTGCAAGCCAAATAATGACTGATTAGTCGCTATACTTCTTTGATCTAGTTCCATTTTTACGATTTTTTTGTCTTTCTAGCGACGCCAAATCGCACCATCACTTTTCTTATCGAGAATATCCAAAATGCCATCATGGGCAGCAATTTCATCCGCCGTTGCTCTAACAACCTTTAAGGAACTGCCATCGACTTGCCCAAGTCTTCTTAGGGTTTCTTCTGGTGAGATATCTTCATCATCATTGCCCGCTAGAAACATGAGGTCTGTTTGTCCCCCCGTCATCATCAAATAGACATCGGACAGAATTTCAGCATCTAATAAGGCGCCGTGCAGCTCTCGATGACTATTATCGATGCCATATCGTCTGCATAACGCATCCAAACTGTTTCGCTGGCCTGGGTGCATGTCTCGGGCAAGCACAAGCGTATCAAGAATGCTGCAAAAGCTGGAGGTTTGAGGCATACCGACACGCCTAAATTCCATATCCATAAAGCCCACATCAAACGGTGCGTTATGAATAACAAGTTCAGCACCATCAATGAAATCATAAAATGATTGAGCCACCTGTTCGAATAACGGTTTATCCGCCAGAAACTCGTCCGTGATACCGTGAACCGCTACCGCTTCTTCATCACTTGGGCGCTGTGGATTAACATATTGATGATAATGGCGACCGGTTAACTTGCGATCGACCAATTCAACACAACCAATTTCAATAATACGGTGGCCTTTCTCTGCGCCAATACCGGTTGTTTCGGTATCCAGTACAACTTGTCTCATAATATTCCTTAAAACTTTCTAATCTTATTAGGTTGTTCTTTAAGCAATTGCTTGTGTGGCATTGAGTGTGCCCAACCAAATTGTCTTTCGGCCATCAACCAATGTCTATTTCTAATGGACGTCATGCCTGCCACCGTTTTTTGAGCAACTAATATATAGCAATTCCCCATCATCATTGGGCTGCCAGCAAGCACGCTGTCTACTCGATGACACAGTCTACGAGGTAAAAAAGTAAGTGGGCTAATATGCCCCATCGTCTCATGGCTCAATACCGTGAAATCCAATAATTTAAGCCAATCTTTTAGTCGATTAGCGCTGACAGTATTGGCGACCCAAGGCATGGTTGATGAAAATGGCATAAGCTTTTGCGTGCCACCCCATAAACTGAATGGATTAAAACCGATGATCACAAGATAGCCATTCGGCTTAACAGTACGCGCGGCTTCTCGAATCATCTGGTGAGGTCGGCGTGTAAAATCAAGACTGTGCTGCATAATAACGGCATCTAATTCACAGTCGGGTAACGGCCACTCCCCACTCGACATCCATGCATCTGCCTGAATAATACCTTGCTGCCAAGGCAATCCCATTCGAAAACAATGCTTAATAAAGCTGGCGTGTAAAAATTCAGCCTCACGACTAAGGCCATGATACATCAAATGAGATCCAGAAAACTCAGCTATCTTATGCTGTAACCAACTGCTCTGTAAGGAGAGCAAGCGAGTCGCTGATTCTGAATCGAGCCAGCTTTTATAATCTTTACAATCTAATTTATGTGGAACAGAGCTCATAATTATCCTTGACCCTAGATAGCATGCCTATTTAGACTGGACGCCTCTCTAAGCCACTGTATTGTATTTGGATGAAGCTTCTTCAGCTATTTTTATCGTTATCTTTTTTAACAGCCTGCGCTCACCAGCCTAGTACCGTTGATTCCCAGAATGAACCTAAACCCCTGATTGCAAAGCCGGTCGTATCTGTACTTGATACCTGGCAGGTAAGTCAGCCTAGCACCCATGAGAATTCTCATGATGACATATTACAGCGCATCATCGCCGCTTATGGTTTGAATCATGAACTGAGTAATAGCAGAATTCAATCTCAGCTTAACTGGTATAAAAAACACCAAGGTTACATGGATAGAATTGCCAGCCGTGGCGAACGTTACATGTATTATATTGCTGAGCAAATTGATGTTCGGGGTATACCGGGTGAACTGGCCCTTTTGCCAATTGTAGAAAGCGCCTTTGATCCGTTTGCTTATTCACACGGACGAGCATCTGGGGTGTGGCAATTTATTCCCTCCACAGGGCGTGACTTCGGCTTAACTCAAGATTGGTGGTATGACGGCCGTCGTGACATTCAAGCATCTACCCAAGCGGCTCTATCGTATTTAGAAGCGCTTCAGCGTGAATTCAAAGGTGATTGGTTATTGGCTTTAGCGGCCTACAATACCGGTGCGGGTAATGTTCGCAAAGCTATTCGCAAGAACAAAAGAAAAGGCCTACCGACCGATTTCTGGTCATTGCAACTGCCTAGAGAAACACGAGATTACGTGCCAAAGCTGATCGCTCTTGCGCAACTGATTAAAAACCCTGAAAAATATGGCATCACACTGCCCTCTATGAGTAATGAGCCGTATTTTGCGACGGTGAATACCGGCGGACAAATTGATTTATCCCAGCTCGCAGAGATATCGGAAACCGATTTAGAAGAAATATACAAACTAAATCCTGGTTTCAATCGCTGGGCAACTCATCCAAATAGCAAGCATCAAGTATTGATTCCTATTGAGAAAGTTGAAGCTTTTACAAAGAACCTTGCCGCATTACCCCAAAATCAACGTATGAAGTGGCACCGCTATAAAGTTAAAAGTGGCGACTCTTTAAATACCATTGCCAAAAAATACCATACCACACCGGAAGCCTTACGCGACGCGAATGGATTGAAAAGAAATCTAATACGCACGGGTGATCAACTATTAATCCCCTCCGCTTATAAACCACAAAAAAGCTATTCGCACAGTGCCAATAGCCGATTAGCCAAAAGACAAAGCTCTCGCCGTGGTAAAACCACCGGCAAACTGGAATACAGAGTGCGCAGTGGCGATAGCTTTTGGGAAATTGCCCGCGACCATAAAGTAGGCATCAAAGAACTCGCAAAATGGAACGGAATGGCCCCTGGTGATACGCTAAAACAAGGTCAAAAACTGGTTATCTGGAAACAGAAAAAAAGTAGCCGAGAGCAGCGTGAAGTCATTCGCAAGTTAACCTATACCGTCAGAAACGGTGACTCTATGGCTCGCATCGCGGGCAAATTCAGAGTACGAATTCAAGACATTCAACGCTGGAATCGTCAAATGGCCAAGAACAAATACTTACAGCCTGGACAACGATTAACGCTCTATGTTGATGTAACCAACTAGCGTTTTTCAACACAGCGTCATACAAGGATTGTAAATGCTTGGCTATATTGCACGTCGACTTTTATTAGTAATACCGACCTTCATCGGTATTACTTTGATTGTTTTCACATTAACTCGCTTGGTCCCTGGAGGGCCTATCGAGAGAATGATGACAGCCTACCAAATGGACAACCAAAGCAACAATTCACAGCAAGGTATCGCGGGCAATACGCTATCACAAGAGCAACTTGACCAATTAAATGAATACTATGGTTTCGACAAACCTATTTTTGAAAGTTATTTTAGTTGGCTCAATAAATTACTCCACCTAGACCTTGGCCAATCAAGCCGTTACTACGAACCCGTATGGGATACAATTAAAGAACGCCTGCCTATTTCAGCGTTCTACGGGCTTTGCACACTCATCATTACTTATCTAATATCGATCCCCCTAGGCATTTTAAAAGCGTTAAAGCATGGCAAACCCATCGATCAGCTCACCTCAATTGTTGTTTTTTTAGGCTATGCGATTCCAAATTACGTCGTGGGTGTGGCCCTTCTTTATACGTTCTCATTTTATTATGAAATTTTTCCACTCGGCGGTTTCGCCAGTGACGAGTTTGACTACCTACCGTTCAATGAGCAAGTCAGCGATATTTTCATGCATGCCGTTTTACCTTTAATTGCGTATGTCAGCGGCAGCTTTGCTGTCATGACCTTCATGGTGAAAAATGCCTTATTAGATAATCTTTCTGCTCAATATGTGCAAGCGGCTATTGCCAAAGGAATGACCCATACCCAAGCAACTTTTCGTCACGCGCTTAGAAACAGCCTTATTCCGCTAGCAACACACTTTGGTAATAATATTTCTCTGATACTGATGGGCTCTTTTTTAATTGAAACAATTTTTAATATCGATGGCTTTGGACTGTTAGGGTATGAATCCCTTATCGAACGTGACTATCCCGTTGTAATGGGGATTCTGGTGATTTCATCGTTATTAACTTTATTGGGGAATATCCTATCCGATATTTGTGTCGCGCTCGTAGACCCTAGGGTTCGTTTTGGTACGGCACAGTGATGATTAAAAACAACACCCCTTGGCAGCGCTTCAAAGCCTTAAAAAGAGGCTACCTTTCACTGCTTTTATTAATTTCATTAATGACTATTTCGGTCTTTGCAGAATTTATTTTTAATTCAAAAGCCTTGATTGTGCATTATAACGGTGATTACTACTTTCCAGTCGTAAGTCCTGCGATTGAAGGCACGACCTTCGGCCTAGATTACCAATATGAAACGAACTATCGCCAACTTAAACAGTTATGGGAAAATACAGAGTTTGCCAGCAACAATTACGTCCTACTTCCATTAGTGCCTTACAATGCAACCGAAGTAGATTTAACAACCTCCTATCCCCCAAACGCGCCGAGTCTTGATAGCCAGCATTATTTAGGCACCGACATGATTGGCAGAGATATTCTTACGCGCATAATCTATGGTTTTAGAATCGCTATTTTTTTTGCTTTAACATTACTTTTAGTTGAGTACATTATTGGCGTTTTAATCGGCTCATTAATGGGCTATTTAGGTGGACGCTTCGATCTATTTTTTCAGCGCATTATTGAAATTTGGTCAAACATTCCATTTTTATACATCGTCATGATCATGAGCTCACTGATTACACCTGGGTTTTGGTCATTAATTTTCATCATTTCACTCTTTGGCTGGATGCAAATGACTTGGTACATGCGCACCGCAAGCTATCGTGAATCAAGTCGTGATTATGTTAAAGCCGCCAGAGCAATGGGGGCCAGCAACTTTCGGATAATATACAAACACATCATCCCAAATACGTTATCAACCATCATTACTTTTATTCCATTTTCTGTGGCTGCGGGCATCAGCGCCCTCACCGCCTTGGACTTTCTAAATTTTGGTCTGCCTGCCCCAACGCCTAGCTGGGGAGAGTTATTGAAGCAAGGCATCGATAACTTAGACTACCCTTGGATAATTACTTCCGTGGTAACATCCTTGTCTATCATTTTATTACTCGTCACATTTATTGGCGAATCGATACGTGAAGCCTTTGACCCCAAGTACGAAGTTTATTACGAATAAACCCTGAGGATCAGCTAAACATGACCGCACAAAAATTCTACATTGCTCTACTTTTTTCATTAGGTTTAGCGAACATCAGTATTGCCGAACTGCCAAATGATCTCAAATGGGAAACCAATCTCGATAGCACAGAGTGGAGTTCACCAGAGTCGATTCGTGGAGGCATAATGCGCTACAGCATGCCAAGCTTTCCACCCACATTAAGAACCGTTGGACCTGATTCAAACAATGCATTTCGGGCCTATTTACTCGATAACCAAATGCCTTTAGTTACACTTCACCCAAATACCGATGAAGTCATTCCTTTATTAGCCTCTCACTGGGCATACGATGACGACGGAAAAACGGTGCACTACAAAATCAATCCATTAGCCAAATGGTCTGATGGCAAAAGTGTCACCGCAGATGATTTTTTATTCGCGCTAGCATTTAATCGATCAAAGCACATTATCGCGCCTTGGTATAACAAACACTATACCGAACAAATTATCGACATAATCAAACATGACACACAGACCATCTCCATTATTGGCGCAACCGCCAAACCTAAAAAAGATCTGCATGTTTTTTATTCTATCTTGCCAAGATCCAAATACTTTCATCAATTGAATCCCGACTGGGTCGCTTCACACAATTGGAAAATTGAGCCTAATACCGGCGCATACCAAATCACCAAAATAAAAAAAGGTAAAAGCATTACCTTTACTCGCAAAGAAAACTGGTGGGCCAATGAATTGCCTTACCTGCGCAACCGCTTTAACGCCGATATTGTTATGCTAAAAGTTGTACGCGATCCCAATACCGCTTTTAAATATTTTGAACGCGGAGAACTCGATACATTTAATTTAACCTTACCTAAGCTTTGGCATAATAAAGCCGAAGGCACTATGTTTGAAAAAGGCTTCATTCATAAAATAGAATTTTATAATCAAGTTGAAAAAAGCGCGTCTGGCATTTTTCTAAATACCAGTAATGAATTACTTAAAGACATTACCGTTCGCAAAGCCCTTGCTAGCGCTTTAAACTTCAAACAAGTTATCGATGTTATTTTACGCGGAGATTATCAACGCCTGCCGACCTTCCATACCGGCTATGGGCGCTACTCAAATACACAGATACAACCGATTGATTTCAATTTAGATAAGGCAATCAATTTATTACAGAAAGCGGGCTGGACAGAAAAAGACAGCTTAGGTATTCGCAGCAAAGATCAGCAACGACTTTCTTTTAAAATGAGTTATGGCAATAAACTGTACGAACCGCAGATATTATTATTGAGCGAAGAAGCCAAGAAAGCTGGCATTGAACTGATTCCTTATTATTTAGAATCAACCTCATTTTATAAAAATGTCATTGAAAAAAAGCACGACATGGCGTGGTTAACTTGGAGCACGGGTTTGCGCCCAGCTTACTGGGAGCACTTTCATTCAGACAATGCCAATAAAGCTCAAACAAATAACATTACAAACTTCAGCAATGCTCAGGTTGATGAGCTGATTGAACGCTATAGAAAAGAAACTGACGAAGCGCAAAGAATTGAACTGGCCCATCAAATAGAACAAGAAATTGCAGACGCCGTTATTTTTATTCCTGCAACAATGAAAACATTTACTCGGGCTGCATTTTGGCGCTGGTTAAAACTTCCAAAAGTGCCTGCGACTCGATCCAGTGAAAGTATCTTTGATCCATTCAATATTGATTTTGGTGGATTATTTTGGATTGATCCAAAGATGAAATTTCACAGCCTAGCGGCTAAGAAAAGTGGCGATGGATTTAAGCCTGTCACTATCATTAATACTGAATACAAAGAATAATTGTCTTTTTATTATGACTACCGCCGTCCCATTCCCATTATTAGAAATACGTGATCTTTCTCTGGCCATCAAGCGTGATGGCCTGTGGGTGACCATAATAAAAAACATCAGTTTCTCAATTAACGCTGGAGAAACATTAGCCATCGTTGGTGAATCAGGTTGCGGTAAGAGTTTAACCGCGCAAGCCATCATGAGATTACTCCCACAACCCAATATCAAAGTAATTCATGGTGAAATTTTATTTAAAGGCACAGATCTATTAACGCTTAATAGCCATAAACTCAACCGTATTCGTGGCAATAAAATCGCCATGATTTTTCAAGAGCCTATGACAGCACTTAACCCTGTCATATCTATTGGCGCGCAGATCTTTGAACAGATAAAAATACACCAACATAATCTCGCCAAAAGCCGCATTAAAATACGCGTCGTCGAGCTACTTCGCGACGTAGGAATTGATTCACCAGAGCAGCGTTACAATAGCTTCCCGCATCAGCTTTCTGGTGGCATGAGGCAGCGCATCATGATTGCGATGGCACTTTCATGCGAGCCTGAACTGATCATCGCAGACGAACCCACAACCGCCCTCGATGTTAGCTTGCAAGCTCAAGTTTTGTCTTTAATTAATAAACTGCAAAAAAAATACAAGGCCAGCTTGATATTCATCAGTCATGACTTAGCCGTCGTTGCCCAAATTTGCCAACAAGCACTTATAATGTACGCGGGCGAGATTATTGAACAAGGGGACATCAAGCAGATTTTTACACAACCAAAACACCCCTACAGTAAAGCGCTTCTATTATGCACACCGTCGCAACAGCAAGTGGCGAGAGCACGCTTACCAAGCATTCCAACGCAGCAAGTCTTGAATGAAACCCCAGTTGAACGCATTCAACGCTTTAATCGCATACTTGCGGATTTCGAATCTCAATCTCATTCAAATGCCAATCTCTACCTCAATACTCAGCACAGAAAGACAGACGAAGAAATTATTTTAAGCATTAAAAAAGTACATAAAAGTTTTGCATTACCAAAACCTTTTTTTAGCCGCAAGCAAGCAACGATCAATGCAGTTCATAACGTCACTCTCGATATCAAACAAGGCCAAACACTCGGCATAGTCGGAACGTCGGGCAGTGGCAAAAGCACTCTGGCAAAAATCATCAGCGGCATTGAAAAAGCGGACAGTGGCCGTATTAAGTTCTGCCAACAGAATTTAAACATTAAGAATAGAAAACTACTCGCAACGCAGATTCAATATATATTTCAAGACCCTCAAGAATCTCTAAACAGTCGCCATACCGTTGCACAGCTTCTTATCGAACCGTTAAAAATTCATCGCATTGGTTCGCCTAAATCACAGCAACAGCAAACAATCGACATACTTAACCTGGTTGGTCTGGATGAAACGTTTTTAAATCGCTACACACACGAGCTATCCGGTGGCCAAAAACAACGCATCGGCATTGCCCGTGCTTTAATGTTAAAGCCTAAATTGCTTATTTGCGACGAGCCAGTATCCGCTTTAGACGTTTCCGTGCAGGCGCAAATTCTAAATTTATTAATCGAATTACAAGATACCCTCAATCTGAGCATGATTTTTATTACTCATGACCTTTATGTCGTGCGCCATATTGCTGATAATATTGCGGTAATGCATCGCGGTGAAATCATCGAATATGGCACCGCTGATTCCGTTTGTGGCAATCCACAAGAGAGTTATACTCAACAGTTAATTGCCGCAACACCTACTTGGCCTATGGCGGATAACGCGTTAGCCTAACGTTATATTTATTTTTATGCACAACAAGGAAATCCTATGGGCTTATTAAGCGGAAAAAAAGTTCTTATTGTAGGGGTTGCTAGCAAACTCTCAATTGCAGCAGGTATTGCTGAAGCCTTTCATAAACAAGGTGCCGAGCTTGCATTTACCTATCAAGGTGAAAAGCTTAAAGGCCGTGTCGAAAAAATGGCTGAAACTTGGGGATCGTCAATCGTTTTACCCTGCGATGTCGCCAGTGATGAACAGATCAATCAAGTATTTGAAACATTAGCCGAACACTGGGACGGGCTTGATATCTTGGTTCACTCTGTTGGTTTTGCCCCAGGGCACGAATTAGATGGCGATTATTTAGCCTCAACGACCCGAGAAGGGTTTGCTATTGCACACGATATTAGTGCCTATAGCTTTGTTGCCCTCGCAAAGGCCGCAAGACCGATGCTACAAGGGCGTAATGGAAGCTTATTAACCCTAACCTATCATGGTTCTCAACAAACACTGCCTAACTACAACGTCATGGGTCTTGCAAAAGCCAGCCTAGAAGCGTCTGTACGTTATTTGGCAGGCAGCTTAGGCCCAGAAGGGATTCGTGTTAATGCTATCTCTGCGGGCCCAATTAGAACCTTAGCAGCATCGGGCATTAAAAGTTTCCGCAAAATGTTGAAACGTAATGCAGAGCGCGCCCCCCTTAAGCGTAACGTGACCATTGATGAAGTAGGTAATAGCGCTATGTTTTTGTGCTCCGACTTAGCGTCGGGCATTACCGCTCAAACAATTTACGTGGATGCTGGTTTTAATAGCTGTGCCATGAGTCTTGAAGAAATGGAAGATAAAGAAGCTGATTGATCTTCGGCATCAAACGATACGCACTAAAGACAGACATTAAAAAAGGGAGCCTAAGCTCCCTTTTTTAATGTCCTTACAAAACGTCTATCAAGCTAAAGTATTCAATTAAGAACCACTGCGCTCGATTTCAGAGTTGGCCTTAGCCCATTGGCGATAAACATAAAAACTCTCATTTGCTTTAGCTTGGCTAATGCGAACGTTGTTTTCAAGACTGTCATCGGCCATGCCTTGTGTAACAGATACAAGGCGTGCAACGGCGTGACCCGATGCTACTTTAGCAGAAGCAACTTCACCTTTATTCTTAGGCAAAGCAAAAACAGCTGTTGTTAACTCAGCAGGAGCATCTGATGATTGCTCAAGCGTAATTTCAGCCTTCTTCCAATCAACGTCAACAGTATCTCCAGCGTTCAAGCTAGCCGTTAATTCAGACGCTTTCTCAGCCGCTAAGGTTAACGCTTTCTCAGAAAGTAATTGAGCTTTAATGCTCTGCTCTACTTCCGCTAAAGGTTTAACTTCTGGATCTTTGTGCTGACTTAAACCAACAACCACAATTTCACCATTGGAAATTTCAATAACTTCACTTAACTCACGATCGGCAATGACTTTCTCATCAAACGCGGCAATACGAACTTTATCATTCGCAGCAATGCCAGTGCCTAACTGACGAGTGAATAATTCACTGGTCTGAGCTTTCAGTGAAAGATTCGAGTTATCAACCAAGTTCTCAATCGTATCATTTTCGAACGCTTCCGCCGCTAATGCTTCCGCTTGTTCAGCAAATAACGCATCAATTTGAGAGGCTTTCAATTCAGCTTTAAGGTCAGCCGTTTTTTCCGCCAAAGAAAGTATCTTAGGCGCACGGATGTCTTTCAATTGAATAACATGAAAACCAAACTCAGTTTCGATAGGTGCAGAAATCTCGCCTTTATTCATGACAAATAAGGCATCATCAAACTCAGTAACAAAACCACCACGGGTATTGAAACCTAAGTCACCACCAACATTCTTAGAGCCCACATCATCCGAATACGTTTTCGCCAATTCAGTAAAACTTTCACCGTTTTTAGCTTTGGTCGCAACTTGATCAGCAAGCACTTTAGCTTCTGCAGCGGTACGCTCATCGTTGATTTCAATCAGAATATGGCTAGCATCACGCTCTTCAAACTCAGCTTGCATCGCAACATAATCATCATACGCTTGTGCTAACTCTTCATCAGAAACGACAATGTCAGAATCGATATCAGATTTTGATAATACAACATAAGAAACCGATACTTTTTCTTCCGTCATAAAGCGATCATTATTGGTATTGTAGTATTCCTCAACTTCTTGAGTTTCTACTTTAATACCTTGCTTTAGCTTATCAGTATCGAATGTTACGAATTCAAATTCACGAACTTCGTTTTCCAAAGCCAACTGACGTTCAACTTCGTAAGGTAGCGCAGTATCGCTTAAACCAGTGCCTAGCTGAATTTGAGAAATCAAAGCTTGCTCTGCTAAGATTTCACGGTAGCCAAGAGGGGTCATTCCACTGCGACGAAGTACCATGCGGAAACGATCACTTGAGAACTGACCATCCTGCTGGAATTCAGGCGCCGCTAAAATAGCTTTATCAATCGATTTAGTAGAAACGTAACCACCCAATTCTTTGGCTTGGCTTACCGCAACTTTCTGTTCAATTAATTGTTCAAGTGCAGATTGACGCAAGAAGCCGTCATTAAAAAGACTCTCGTCATACTGATCACCGAACTGCTGACGGAAACGATTTTTCTGCGCTTCAACCAAACGTAAAATTTCAACTTCTTCAATATCACTACCGTTAACGGTCGCTGGTGCAGATTCACTGCTGCCAAGGGCAACAATCGACTCAATACCAAATAATGAAAAGGTAATAATAATAAAACCGATAATGATTTTGGCGATAATCCCTTGCGAATTATCACGAATATTTTGCAACATGAGATCTCCAAACCTTTCTTTTCATCGCAAGCAAAAAAAAACGCATCCGTTGGATGCGTTTATTAACGGAACTAACTGAATTAGTTAACTGCGTCTTTAAGAGCTTTACCAGGCTTAAAGCTTGGTACTTTAGCCGCTTTAATTTGAATTGGCTCACCCGTTTGTGGGTTACGACCTGTTCGAGCTGCACGTTCTTTTACCAAGAAAGTACCAAAACCAACCAAAGCTACTGAATCGCCATCTTTCAATGCGCCACCAATGCTTTCAATCATTGCGTCCAATGCACGACCCGCTGCTGCTTTTGGAATGTCTGCCTGTGCGGCGATAGAATCTACTAATTCTGATTTGTTCACACTAAATCCCCTTTTTATTGATATGCACTAATAATTTTTCTAAATTTACGAGCTAAGTTCGCAATGAAATCTTTATTAAGCCAAGATTTATACCAACCTAGCTCACACTCGTCAAGCAACCTTAGTGGGTGCTAGGACGACTTTTGCTATCTTTTTTGATTTGGGCCTCATCTTTGCTCACTATTTCACCAACTAATGGCTCAGGCTTACTTTCTAGAGCAACATCCAATACTTCGTCAATCCACTCAACCGGAATGATTTCTAAGTTTTCTTGGATGTTTTCTGGAATTTCTCGCAGATCTTTCTCATTCTCTTTCGGAATGATAACCGTACGAATTCCACCACGATGAGCCGCCAATAACTTCTCTTTCAGACCACCAATTGCTAAAACCTTACCACGCAAAGTGATCTCACCTGTCATAGCCACATCAGCACGAACAGGAATTCCTGTCATTGATGATACCAAGGCCGTTGCCATACCAACACCAGCACTTGGGCCGTCTTTTGGCGTAGCACCTTCTGGCACGTGAATATGAAGATCATGCTTTTCAATAAAATCTTCGGCAACACCTAAAGCCTGAGCTCGACTACGAACAACCGTTAAAGCCGCCTGTATTGATTCTTGCATAACATCACCCAATGACCCGGTTTTTGTTATACGCCCCTTACCAGGCGTTACCGCTGACTCTAGAGTCAACAGCTCACCACCCACAGAGGTCCAAGCTAAGCCAGTCACCTGTCCAACTTGGTTATCAATACCCGCCAACCCAAAACTGAATTTATGAACACCCAAATACTCTTCAAGCAAATCTTCAGTAATCTCAATTTTGCTCGACTTGGCCGCCAGCATATTCGCTTTAACAACACGACGGCACAACTTCGCCAATTCGCGCTCTAGAGAGCGTACACCTGCTTCGCGAGTATAATAGCGAATTACATCACGAATTCGATCATCGGCAACGGTGATTTCGTTATTTTTAAGCCCATTGGCTTTAATTTGCTTCGGTAACAAGTAACGAATAGCAATATTTAACTTTTCATCTTCGGTATATCCAGGAATACGAATAACTTCCATACGGTCTAATAATGGACCTGGAATATTCATACTATTGGACGTACAGATAAACATCGTATCGGACAGATCGTAGTCAACCTCAAGATAGTGATCATTGAAGCTATCGTTTTGCTCTGGGTCTAATACCTCCAAGAGCGCAGACGCAGGATCGCCACGCTGATCCATACCCATCTTGTCAATTTCATCCAATAAAAACAGTGGGTTTTTAACCCCTACTTTGGATATTTTCTGAATCAACTTACCCGGCATAGAACCAATATACGTACGACGATGACCACGAATCTCAGCTTCATCACGCACACCACCTAGGGCCATGCGTACGAACTTACGGTTAGTTGCTCGCGCAATCGACTGACCAAGCGAGGTCTTACCCACACCTGGAGGCCCTACAAGGCATAAAATAGCACCACGTACTTTCTTAACGCGATTTTGCACGGCCAGATATTCCAGCACACGCTCTTTAACTTCTTCTAAACCATAATGCTCAGCATCAAGTATTTCTTTGGCTTTTTTAAGGTCGTGACTAACGCGGCTGCGTTTTTTCCATGGAATGCCAATCATCCAATCAATGTAGCCACGCACAACAGAAGCTTCTGCTGACATAGGCGACATCATTTTTAATTTTTTCAGTTCAGCTTCGGTTTTATCTTGAGCTTCTTTGGTCATGCCAGAATCAGTAATCTTCTGCTGCAGCTCTTCCATTTCATTCGGAGTATCTTCCATATCCCCCAATTCTTTTTGAATGGCTTTCATTTGCTCATTCAAATAGTACTCGCGCTGGCTCTTTTCCATCTGCTTTTTAACACGGCCACGAATGCGCTTCTCAACCTTAAACAGGTCAATTTCAGATTCCATAACGCCCATTAAATGCTCAATACGCTCTGTAATATTGATCATTTCAAGCACGGACTGTTTTTCATCCAATTTCAGCGAAATATGTGCAGCAATGGTATCGGCTAAACGACACGCTTCTTCAATGCCTGAAATCGTCGACAATACTTCACTCGGCACCTTTTTAGATAGCTGAACATATTGCTCAAAATGGCCGGTTAACGAACGCACAAGCACTTCGTTTTCACGCTCTGACAAATCAGGATCAACCAAGCTTTCAGCATGGCAGCGGAATAATTCATCCTCATCAATCAACTCAACCAGCTTGGCTCTGTACTCACCTTCAACTAATACTTTTACCGTGCCATCAGGCAGCTTAAGTAACTGTAAAATATTGGCGACAGTACCCACTTGATTCAAATCACTGGCATCTGGATTGTCATCACTTGCATCTTTTTGTGCCACTAACATGACACGCTTATCATTCGCCATTGCATCTTCTAACGCAGCAATGGACTTAGCTCTTCCCACAAACAAAGGAATAACCATACTTGGAAATACTACGACGTCACGCAAAGGTAACAACGGCAGGTAATCTTGACTCATAATAAACCTTAATACTCTATTGGAACTGCCACATTTAATTTCTATTACTTCTAGAGTTGCGGCCATCAGGGGAAAATACAAGGACTAATTATAAAAAGTCGAAAAAAAGTCGAAAAAAAGTCGAAAAAAAAGGGCCTAACGGCCCTTTCTTTTATAAAGCGAACAGATTTTGATTAGAAATTAAACATCATCTGGTGCAACTTTATCGACTTTATCAGCTTCACTAGACTCATAGATAAATAATGGTTCAGATTCACCATTAATTACGCCTTCGTCAATGACAACCTTAGTCACATTCTCTTCAGAAGGAATTTTGTACATACTGTTCAGTAAAATACCCTCTAAGATTGAACGTAAACCACGAGCACCAATCTTGCGCTCCATTGCTTTATTAGCAACAGCCTTTAAGGCCGACTCGCGGAACTCAAGCTCAACATCTTCCATATCAAACAGTTTTTGATACTGCTTAACAAGAGAGTTTTTAGGCTCAGTTAAAATCTGAATCAATGCCGCTTCGTCTAGCTCGTCTAATGTTGCAACAACAGGAAGACGACCAATAAACTCAGGGATCAAACCATACTTAACCAAATCACTTGGCTCAACAGTCCGTAAAACATCTCCAACAGATTTCTCGTCAGACTTGCCTTTTACGGTAGCCGAGAAACCAATACTACTTTTCTCAGAGCGATCACGAATTTGCTTATCTAAACCCGCAAACGCACCACCACAAATAAATAGCATATTTGAAGTATCAACTTGCAAGAACTCTTGCTGAGGATGCTTACGACCACCCTGAGGCGGAACAGAAGCGACCGTACCTTCAATCAATTTCAACAAAGCTTGCTGAACACCCTCACCCGATACATCACGAGTAATGGACGGATTGTCAGACTTACGAGAAATCTTATCGATCTCATCAATATAGACAATACCGCGCTGAGCTTTTTCTACATCGTAATCACATTTCTGCAATAACTTCTGAATAATATTCTCAACATCTTCACCCACATAACCGGCTTCCGTTAAGGTCGTCGCATCAGCAATAGTGAAAGGTACGTTCAACAAACGCGCCAAAGTCTCAGCCAATAATGTTTTACCACTACCGGTTGGACCGATTAATAAGATATTACTTTTAGAAAGCTCAATATCACCTTTACGCTCACCAAACTGTAAGCGTTTATAGTGATTATAAACAGCAACCGATAAAACGATCTTTGCTTTATCTTGGCCGATCACATACTCATCAAGAGTTGCTTTAACTTCTTTTGGCGTCGGTAATGTATCCGAATCGCCTTTATTTTCGGCTTCTTGAACTTCTTCACGGATAATGTCGTTGCATAAATCAACGCACTCATCACAAATAAATACAGAAGGGCCAGCAATCAGCTTACGCACTTCATGCTGACTTTTGCCACAAAAGGAGCAGTACAGCAACTTGCCGTTATCTTCGCCTTTGCCTTTAGTGTCGTCGGTCATTCGACTGCCTCATTAACTTTCGTTTGATGCCGCACGCTATTCAGCGCTACGGCTCTCTAATACTTGATCGATCAAACCATACTTCATCGCTTCTTCAGCGCTCATAAAGTTATCACGCTCAGTATCCTGAGCGACCTGCTCAATCGTTTGACCAGAATGTTTGGCCATAATTCGATTCAGTCGATCTTTTGTTTCTTGAATATTGCTCGCCTGGATTTGAATATCCGTCGCCTGTCCCTGAGCACCACCACTTGGCTGGTGAATCATAACGCGAGAATTCGGCAGACAAAAACGCTTACCTGGCGCGCCAGCATTCAACAAAAATGCACCCATACTACATGCCTGGCCAATACACATCGTACTAACGTTTGGCTTAATAAACTGCATGGTATCGTAAATAGACATTCCAGCCGTTACAGAACCACCTGGAGAGTTAATATACAGGTGAATATCCTTATCTGGATTTTCAGACTCTAAAAACAACATCTGAGCCACAACCAGATTCGCCATGTGGTCTTCCACTTGGCCAACAATGAAAATAACACGCTCTTTCAATAAACGTGAATAAATATCGTATGAACGCTCACCGCGAGCTGTCTGCTCAACCACCATAGGGACCAATGCACCCATGATGTCTTTACTATTATTCGAATCAAACATCGATCCAAGCACTCCCTGACTCATTATTATCAGCAAAAAAACAGTTACTCCATAAGAGTAACTGTTTCTAGTTTAGTCGGTGTTCTGAAAGTTGTCAGTCACTCGAAGGACGTATTATTGAGGTGCGTTAGCAGCCTTAATAACTTCTTCGTAAGCTGCTTCAGTTTCAGTCACTTTTGCACTTTCTAGAATCTTCTCAACAACCTGCTCTTCTAATGCAAGCGCTTCAACCTGAGATTTTTGCTCTGGAGTATTTTTGTAATACTCACGCACCTGCTCTGGCTCTTGATAAGTAGAAGCCACTTCTTCGATCAATGCATCTACTTTTTCTTCAGAAGCGGTCAATTCAAATGCTTCAATCGCAGCATTCATCAACAAGCCAACACGTACGCGACGATCAGCTTGGTCTTTGAACAATTCTGCTGGAAGCATACTTGCATCAATACCCTGACCACCACCAAACTGCTGAACAGCTTGCTGACGAAGACGATCAATTTCTTGATTAGCCAAAGCCGTTGGTACTTCAATTTCGTTTGCCGCAACCAAACCTTCAATAACTTGGTTTTTAACATCATTACGAATAGCACGATCAAGTTCGCGATCCATATTGGCACGAATATCAACCTTAAAGCTCTCTAAATCTTTTGATTCAACACCAAAACCTTTAAAGAAATCTTCGTTTAGCTCAGCAAGCTCAGGCTTTTTAACTTCTTTAACAGCAACTTTAAATTCTACTGCTTTACCTTGAAGATCTTCTTTGTGGTAATCCGCTGGGAAAGAAAGCTCTAGCGTTTTCTCATCACCAGCTTTAAGACCTTCGATACCCGCCTCAAAACCAGGGATCATTGATTTAGAGCCTAGAGTTAAGTTATAACCTTCAGCCTTACCACCTTCAAATGCTTCGCCATCGATGAAACCATCAAAATCAACAACCGCTTGATCGCCATCAACAGCCGCGTCGGAAGAAACTTCCCATTTAGCTTGCTGCTTCTGAAGCGTTTCAACCATAGTCTCAACGTCAGCATCCGTTACTGTAGATTTCTTTTTGTTTACTTCAATGCTAGCGAGGTCAGCCAAAGCAATTTCAGGATAAACTTCGAAAGTAGCAACAAACTCTAAATCTTTACCTGTTTCATTAACAGTGGCTTCGAAGTTAGTTGGCATACCCGCCATCTGAACGCCTTCTTTTGAAATCGCTTCAAAGAAAGAACGCTGCATTACTTGCTGTACAGCTTCTTGACGAGCTGGCTTACCAAACATTTTTTGCGCAACATTTGGTGGAATTTTGCCCTGACGGAAACCATCAATTTTACGACCTTTAACCATACTTTTAAGAGCTACAACAACCTGACCGTCAACGTCAGCGGCAGGAACGCCAATTGTCATCTTGCGCTCTAGGCCTTGAGTAGTTTCGATAGAAATTTGCATGTTTTTCTCTCAGTTAAATTAACGTTTGGTCTTGGAATACAGGTAGCCATATAGGTATTTTAAATAGGCTTTCATTGCACCTGACATCATAAAAGTCGCGTATTATATCCCATGCTTAGCATTAGAACCATAGCCATAAAGCATAGGGTTCAGCGGCACGAATAAATTAAGTAATTATCTTAATTGCGGCTAATGTTTTAAATTTCAAGGGGAAGTGTAAAATTTTTACTAGAAATGGGGTGGCTGAAGGGGATCGAACCCTCGACCACAGGAATCACA
>TARA_B110001454_G_scaffold21377_1_pt1 | contig 27551 bp, 23 predicted proteins | sample TARA_B110001454 | Tara Oceans TARA_B110001454 (sample SAMEA4397004) | marine metagenome | biome: Polar Biome; feature: [MES] marine water layer (ENVO:01000295) within the mesopelagic zone...; material: water (ENVO:00002006), including particulate matter (ENVO:01000060) such as...... | reverse complement strand
TTTTCTGTAAGATTAGCAAAAATAAGATCACGGAGAGAAATAATTCCATGAAATATATTTATAAAAAATCCTTTATTGCTCTTCTCATACCAGCATTACTTATTTCTCTGACTTCATGTGGTGGAAGCAGTCCTGGAACAACAGATTCCTTTTCCACTTCTAACTCCATAGCAAGCTCTTCCTCAAGTATTACGCCAGAGATAACTTATTCAACTGCCGATATTTTATGCGATTTAAATGAATTGACATTTAATAATGATGAATCAGTTAATGCCAACAGCAGTTATGGATGGACTTGTAATACTCAAAATAGAATGCTTACTGGGAATGGTATACCCAACCATGAAGTAGGTACTTTCCCTAATACCAACAATCCCAACACCATTAGCATTCAAACTATCAATAAAACCTTCACCAATAATCCGGGCACTATATCCAACACAGGAATTGCAATTGGGAGTCCTGGCAGTGCAATAGCTTATGCGTTAAATAGCGTTAAATTTGATCCAGGAACGGCTGGCACTTGTTCGGATTCTGGGTCTTGCAGTCTAGGGCCACCAGCACTTGGCTCCTGGAGTATCGAGGCGCTTGGGCACAATACTTTTAATTTTGGTGATGATATGAATCATGCTCATGTTCAACCAGGAGGAGCATATCATTATCATGGTGTACCTGAACTTTATCTGACAAAATTAGGTAAAGGTAAAACAATGACGCTTGTTGGTTGGGCTGCAGATGGATTTCCAGTTTATGCTAGATATGGTTACACGGATGCAAATGACTCCAGCAGTGCTATTAAAGTTGTTAAATCTAGTTGGAAGCTTAAAGCAATTGAAGATAATGGTCGTCCTAGCACCAATTTAAGGACTAGCGTAACCATTCCATTGGGTGCTTTTACTCAAGACTTTGAGTATGTGGATGGTTATGGCGACTTAGATCAATGCAATGGTCGAATTGGTGTGACACCAGAATTTCCTGATGGTATCTACCACTACATGGCCTCTGATGACTTTCCGTTTTTCTCTAGATGTCTAAAAGGTAATTTTTGAGAATTTATTGCAACGCTTTAACTACTAAATCAATATCTTCAGCAACATCAATGCTTGGCCCGGGTCTTTTACTGGCAACGCCGACCTTGATCTTTAGGCCATAATACAAAGCCTTCAATTGCTCCAAACCCTCAATAATCTGAATCTGCGAATCTTCTGCCCCATACAACATTCTCAAAGACTTGCATTTGTAGGCATAAATACCATGATGGTGAAGCACAATATTACCCTCAATGATCCCAACCTCATTCTCCCTAGGGTATGGAATTGAAGATCGACTAAAATAAAGCGCACATTCACTATGATCCACCAATACTTTCACCATATTAGGATTGAGCCAGTCTTCTTTATTTAAAAAAGATGAACCTAGCGTGCCGATATCGATTGAATCATCACTTAGTAATGAGGCGCATTCATTCATCACAGTATGCGACATTAATGGTTCATCACCTTGAACATTAAGTACAATCTGCTCATCTCTCCATTTCATATGATCGACAACTTCTGTTATTCGCTCACTGCCAGACTGGTGTTCTATGGAAGTCATGCAAACTGAGGCACCAAAATTTTTAGCTGCAATTGCAATTCTTTCATCATCAGTGGCAATTATGACCTCTTGAGCCTGACTTTTTCTAGCATTAAGCCACACGTGCTCCAGCATTGTCTTCCCTAAAATATCTATCAATGGCTTACCAGGCAACCTAGTCGATGCATATCTAGAAGGAATAACTATATTAAAATCAATCATTTGTATCTCTTATTTTTACTAAATTCTCTATATCAACTAGCCACTCTTGACTGTCATTGGTAAATTCTAATTCAACGGGTACATACCACAGCCGATCATTGTTGAATTTCTTACATTTAACTGCATCTTTCTCTGTCATGAGAATATCAAGATCATCATCAAAAGATAGTTCATCTAATGAATATTTTTGATGATCTCCATAGTAATGCCTTTCTATTTCCATACCTTTACCCTCTAACAAATTAAAGAAACGGTTTGGATTGCCAATCCCCGCCACGGCATGGATTTTTTTACCAATAAATTCAGAAAGAGATCGCGTCTCTCCTGAATTAATGTTGTTAGCTGTTCCACCTGTTAAATAAAATGCCCTCTCCCTATCATAATCAACCCCACCGAAAACTGGGTTTATTTGCTTCAATACTAGATCGACATTCTTTAATCTTGAAATAGGTTCTCTTAGTGGCCCAGCAGGTAATAACTGGCCATTACCAAATACTCTTTCTCCATCGATAATCACAATTTCATAGTCACGCTTTAACATATAGTGCTGCAATCCATCATCACAAATAATTAAATCAATATTCTTTTTTGAAATATATTTACAAGACAAGACTCTATTCGAATGAACTATAACAGGGCAATCAACCTTGGATGCGATCATGACTGGTTCATCACCCACGATACTTGGATCAGAATATTCTGAAACCTCTATAGGCGTATCACTAATCTCGCCACCATAACCTCGACTTAATATTGCTGGCTTCAAGCCTCTGGCTTTCATATTTTTTGCCAGCCAGATAATAAAAGGGGTTTTTCCAGTACCTCCAACCGTTATATTACCTACAATTATCACTGAACATGGAGGCTGGTATAAGTTCTGGAAAAATCGTTTAAATACAAACTTCCTAACTAAAACTAAACTGGCAAATAACCAACTTAATGGTAGAAAAAAAATATACCAATAACTGTTTTTATACCAAATATTAAACAGCCATTGCTGTATGTGATGAATAACCTTACCAAACAAAAGTTACTCCTTTTTAAATTGAAGGCGATGAAGATCGGCATAATAACTTTCATTATTCATTAGGGTTTGATGAGTGCCTTTCTCTACTACCCGCCCCTTTTCTAGAACCACTATTTGATCAGCGTTCTCAATGGTAGACAAACGATGAGCGACTACAAGCGTAGTTCGATCTTTCATTAATTCTCTAAGTGCTTGTTGAATTTGAAATTCCGATTTTGTATCCAACGATGAAGTTGCCTCATCAAGAATTAAGATTGGGGCATCTTTTAGAATAGCTCTACCTATAGCTATTCTCTGCCTCTGCCCGCCTGATAGTAGAACTCCTTTGTCTCCTATCATAGTATCCATGCCATCAGAAAATTCATCAGAAAACTCAGTAATTCTAGCGCTTTTAGCTGCTGCCAATAACTCAGATGACGTTCGATTTTTTAATTCACCATAGGCTAAATTATTTAGTATTGAGTCATTAAACAAAACGACATCTTGACTCACTAGACTTATTTTCTTGCGTAAACTCTCAATCGAATAATTTTGTATTAATATATCATCTAGGATTATTTCTCCGGTCTGATAATCGTAAAATCTAGGTAAGAGGTTTATCAAAGTAGATTTACCGCTTCCTGAGTGGCCAACAATTGCTATCGATTGGCCTTTTTTTATAGTAAACGAGACATCAGTGATAATCTTATCTTGATTGATTGCGTCATATGAAAAACTGACATTTTTAAACTCAATTTTACCATTAGATAGTGAAGTAGAATTCGCTCCTAATTCCCGCTCATTTGGTTCATCAATAATCTCAAATAAACTAGAGCTGGCTGCGATTCCTCTTTGAAGGATAGAGTTAACATTAGTTATCCTTCTGACAGGCTGAAGCATCAACATCATTGCACCAAAAAATGACATAAAGCTACCAGGGCTCAATTGCCCATTTATGGATTCAATCCCTGCAAAATATATAACTCCAGCTAAACCAAAGCCAAAGACAATCTGTGTTACAGCAACACCAAGTGAGCGAGAGCGAATGAGTTTTAGATTTTGCTTACGATTTCTTTCATCAATCTCGGCCAATCGCTGCATCTCATATTCTTGTCCACCAAAAATTTTAATAATCTTGTGCCCAGTTAAAGCCTCCTCCGTAACTTGTGTTACTTCACCTATAGAGTCTTGAATTCGTTGGCTGTATCGACGAAAAGCGGAACCCAAAAATTTAACTAACAGGGCAATCATGGGTAACACGATTGCAACCGTCATAAAAAGTCGCGGACTCTGGTAAACCATCAGCCCTATAGCGGCAATTACCGTTAGCACATCTCTTATAAGGATAGTCACTACACTTGTAACCGATTCGGCTACCATTTCAACATTATAAGTCATTTTAGAGAGCAGCGATCCTGTGGCATGGTTCTCAAAATAACGAGTTGGTAAATAAAGAAACTTTTTAAATACCTCCCTTCTCAAAGAACTGATAACGCCACGCCCTATCCAACCTAAAGATGCTTCAGTACCAAAGCCTGAAATACCACGAGCAATAAAAATCGCCACGAAAGCAAAAGGTAGCCATTTTGATGCTTCTAGATTTTTTGCAACGAGAGCTTCATCCAATAACGGTTCTATCAAAGCCACCATCATCATTTCAACGAAAGCAGTCGAGGCCATGGCAATGATGGCCAAGCAGCCTATAAATCGATAAGGAGTAACATAACTCCATAATCTTTTGTACGTTTCTATGACTTGATTATCTAATGAACTTTTCATATATCCACGAAAAAGTAAAAATCACCCAATGATATTATTTAGTAAATAATAAAGATACCTTACTTATATGTTGATAGCGACGCGTTGTTAACTTACCCTTAACACCATGGAAATCAATGAACCTCAGAATAATGTTAAATACGATGTCATAATCTATGGTGCCAGTAGCTTTACAGGTAAACTAGTTCTTGAGTATTTCTTCATAAATCACTTAAATGACCCACAATTAACTTGGGCTATCGCTGGCAGAAATCATAAAAAACTAATGCAAGCATTGGCAGAAACAAGAAAAAGTAATCCAGAACATAATAATACAGAAATTCCAATTATCATTGCTGATTGTCACAATGAATTATCCTTAAATCAACTCGCTAAACAAGCAAAAGTAATCTTAACCACGGTTGGACCATATGCTAAATATGGCTCTAAATTAGTTTCAGCCTGCATAGAAAACGGTACCGATTATTGTGATCTTGCTGGAGAAACACAATGGATAAGAAAGATGATTGATAGGCACCAAGAAAAAGCTGAACAGACTGGTGCGCGCATAGTGCATGCTTGTGGCTTTGATTCTATTCCGTCCGATATGGGTGTCTTTTACATGCAAGAAATAGCGAGAGAAAAATATCAGAAACCACTTATGAAAATACAACTATTCGTAAAAGCAATGCGAGGAGGTGCTAGTGGTGGCACTATAGCAAGCATTCTTAATGTCATTGCTGAGAGTCGAGCCGATCGTAATATTGCAAGGACAGTTTCACACCCTTATAGTCTAAATCCTAAAGATAAACAAACAGGTCCAGATACGCGTGATCAGAATACGATAACTCATAACCGTGACCTAGATTGTTGGACTGCGCCATTTTTTATGGCCAGCATCAATACAAGAATAGTGAGAAGAAGTAACGCGCTCATGAATTTCAATTACGGTGAAGATTTTTCTTATACCGAGAGTACTATTTGCGGAAAAAAAGCATCAGGTTGGATAAAAGCAATATTTCTTACGTTAACTCTGGGTTTATTTCTCTTAGGAAGCGCGAATCGCATTACAAGGAAGTACTTTATTGAAAAACTGCTTCCAAAACCTGGGCAAGGACCTAATAAAGAACAGCGTAACAATGGTTTCTTCAAATTAATTATGCTCGGCAGAACAAAAGATGGTGAGCGATTATCGATAGAAGTTACGGGTGATCGTGATCCTGGTTATGGCTCAACAAGCAAAATACTCAGTGAAACTGCCATCTGTCTAGCTTCTGATAAAATTGATACAAAAGGCGGTATTTGGACACCAGCATCAGCATTAGGTGGAAAATTATTGCTAAGACTACAAACTAATGCTGGCATGACTTTTAAAATATTATAGAATAGCGCCCTGCCCCCTTTTTATTCTTCTACCGCACTAATCCTTAATAGTGATACTAAATAATGCCAATAATTAATAACATTCGAAATATTGCAATCATTGCTCATGTTGATCACGGTAAAACTACACTTGTTGATCAACTCTTAAAATATTCTGGTAGCTTCGACCCTCGTACTAAATCTCAAGATAGAGCAATGGACTCCAATGATCTCGAGAGAGAACGAGGTATTACTATTCTGGCTAAAAATACTGCCATAGATTGGAATGATTTTCGTATTAATATCGTCGATACACCTGGTCATGCTGATTTTGGAGGTGAAGTTGAACGAATACTCTCCATGGTTGATAGTGTGTTACTCCTTGTCGATGCAGTTGAAGGGCCGATGCCTCAAACACGCTTCGTTACACAAAAAGCGTTTGCTAGAGGCCTTAAACCTATTGTAGTGATCAATAAAATTGATCGAGATGGTGCAAGACCAGATTGGGTATTGGATCAAACATTTGACCTCTTTGACCGACTTGGGGCCACTGATGAACAGCTAGATTTTGCTGTAGTATATGCATCCGCCTTATCCGGTTACTCCAGTCATGATTCTAAGGATAGAGATGGTGACATGGTTCCGTTATTAGAGACCATTACCTCAGAAGTATCGCCACCTAATGTCAATCTTGAAGGTACGTTTCAAATGCAAATTTCTAGTTTAGGTTTTGATCCTTATCTTGGGGTTCTCGGAACAGGTCGAATTCAACGCGGAGAAATCAAAACTAATACGCCAGTCTCTGTGGCCACAGAAAATGATAAGGCCAGAAACGCAAGAGTCTTGGATTTATTCGGTTTTGACGGTTTAAAGAGAAAAAAAATAGACTCTGCTCATGCTGGGGATATTATTATAATCTCTGGAATTGAAAATCTCTCCATATCGGACACGCTATGTGATCGCGAGCATATTGAATGCCTTCCGCCACTTACCATTGATGAACCCACAATCAGTATGACTTTCCAGGTAAATAAATCTCCTTTTTCTGGAAAAGAAGGTAAATTTCTCACCAGCCGACAAATTCATGAGAGATTAAAACAGGAGCTAACTCATAATGTTGCTCTCAGAGTCGAAAATACAGAAGATCCTGATAAATTTCGTGTGTCTGGAAGAGGTGAATTACACCTCTCAATTTTAATTGAAACCATGCGCAGAGAGGGCTTTGAATTGGCAGTATCAAGACCTGAGGTTATATATCGAGAAATCGATGGCCAAGTGCATGAGCCATGGGAGCAGCTTACCGTCGATTTTGAAGAAGACTATCAAGGCGTCATCATGACAAAACTCGCCGAACGCAAAGGTAAGTTACTAGAAATGACACCTGATGGAAAAGGAAGAGTTAGGTTAGATTATCGTATTCCAACCCGAGGGTTGATTGGTTTTAGAACTGAATACTTATCGGCCACATCCGGAACAGGTTTACTCTATCATGTCTTTGATACCTATGATCACCGCATAGAATCATCTTTAGGACAACGAAATAATGGCGTTCTAATTTCAATGGTTGCAGGAAAAGCACTAGCCTATGCGTTATATAATCTTCAAGAAAGAGGAAAACTGATGGCGAAACATGCAGATGAAGTCTATGAAGGCATGGTAATCGGAATCAATAATCGGGTTGACGATCTTAATGTAAACCCAACAAAAGCAAAGCAATTAAATAATATACGCGCATCAGGAAATGATGAGAATATTGTTCTTACACCGCCCATTAATTTTTCCTTAGAACAAGCATTGGAATTTATTAATGATGATGAATTGGTTGAAGTTACACCGAAGAATATTAGAATTAGAAAAAAACTACTCACCGAAGTAGGCCGCAAGAGAGCGTCGAGATAAATAAATAGTACTCTAAAAAATGGTACTCTGTATTTGTGCGTAATCATAAAAAATTAGATCCCGCTTATGCAAATCTTGGTCCTCATGAGATTTTAGCAGCACTTAATACGCTAGATTTTACAGATAACGGTCAAATATTAGCCCTTAATAGTTATGAAAATCGTGTTTATCGAGTTGGATTAGAGAGCGGTTTAAATATAGTCCTAAAATTCTATCGCCCAAATAGATGGAGTGACTTATCAATAAATGAAGAGCATGAGTTTACAAAAGAATTAGTAGATCTTGGTATCCCTGTAATTGCACCAATGATAATTAACAAAAAAACACTTCATCGTTATAAGTCGTATCGATTTTCAATATGGGAATGTTTTGGCGGAAGATCGCCAAACCTCGATGACAAAGGAACACTAAGACAAATCGGCAGACTTGTCGCAAGAATACATTTGCATGGTGAGTTAAAGGAATTCGATTTCCGGCCCGACTTAAACATAAAAACATACGGATTTGAATCAGAGAAATATCTGATTGAAAATATGTTTATCCCTCAAGAATTAGAAAATACGTATATCAGTATTATCGACAATTTATTAGACAATATTAGGACATGCTTTGAGCATGCAGGAAACTATCAAAAAATACGACTACATGCAGATCTACATCCGAGCAATATCCTAACTCAAGGTGAAAAAATTAAGATCGTTGATCTCGATGACGCAAGAAATGGACCGGCAATACAAGATCTTTGGATGTTTATTTCCGGGGAAAAATCAGAGCAGCAATTGCAATTTACAACATTACTCGAAGGTTATGAAGAATTCCGCTCTCTCAACTTAAAAGAACTTCATCTCATTGAAGCGCTTAGAACCCTTAGAATAATGCATTATACTGCTTGGATAGCAAAAAGGTGGGATGACCCAGCCTTTAAAAAAGCATTTCCGTGGTTTGATACTTCTCGCTTTTGGGATGATCATATTCTCTCACTACGAGAGCAAACATGGTTAATGCAAGAAGCGCCTTTAGATTTATCATTGTAACTAAACGTAAGCTAGTGAGCTTAGATTGTTGCACTCACAGATAACTCAGTCTAGAGTCTATAAAATGAATACAAAGTATATTTTAACTATCTTTTCGTTAGTCATTATATTTGGCTGCTCATCACAAGTTAAGATCGATAATCCGAACATACCAAAACTACTTGTTAACCAAATGCCTTATGATGTAGCGATAAAATATCCAGAAAATTTCAATAATTTCCTTCATGAAGAAAAAGTCATAGGGAAAAAAACTTGGCAAGTTGATTTTTCTCATTCAAATAAGCTTCTGTTTAATAAGATATTTCAATCTTACTTTAAGAAAGTTACTGTTATAGAGTCTTCAGAAGAGAGGTTATACGATAATTTCAATTTCACTATTCAACCAAGTATAGATGCAACCGAATTCTCAGTTCCTGAGCAAAGCCAAGACGAAACTTTCTCGGTATGGATTCGTTATCGCGTAAAAATATTTGACCATAATGGTGTAGAAATTATCAATTGGCCTATTAGTGCTTATGGAAAAACTTCAACCACCACTTTTTCTGATGACAATGATCTCGCAAATGCGGCAATTTTAGCAATGAGAGATGCTGCTGCATTAATAATTCTTCAATTAGAAAAAACAAATAAATTAGCTTTGTCAGCAAAACAAACATAATCAACCCAAACTCACTATGAAAATTATCTATACAAACCAGAACAAGCCGATATATCAATATAAGGTGGTGATTCTTCTTCTCTTGATGCTTATGAGTTTAAGCGCTTGCGTAACTGCTAGAATTGAAGACAATAGAGTTGGAAATACAGGAATTAATGACGGCGAAGGGATCGTCATCTTGGCGAAAAGTTATCATCTTGGTAACGACACAGAAACAGATTTCATTAAATGTGTTAGCTCGACTATAAGCAAAGGATCAACTGCTATAAGAGTATTGCCAACGAATACATTCAAAGATTTACTTTTTCCTTGGTTTGAGCCAAGAACTGCCCCAGCTGATACGAAAAGTCTCGCTAATTTATTAATCAGAAGTCAAGTACGTGATGTTTTTCAAAGTCAGAATTTACGCTATATCGTTTGGTTAGACGGAAATACAGATAGCTCAGGAGGTGGTGGCAGCATGTCATGCGCTATAGGGCCAAGTGGCGGAGGTTGTTTTGGTTTTGCCTGGTGGCAAAATGATTCAAAATATGAAGCGACCGTATGGGACGTCCAAGATACAAAAAATGAGGGAAATATTAGCGCGGAATACAGCGGAACGTCTTTTATGCCAGCTATTGTTGTTCCCATTCCACTGTTTGCGCGAACACAAGCAAAGGCATGTAAAGGTTTAGCTAATCAACTCAAAATTTTTATTGCCGGGTAGTTAATATAATCACAAAATCAAATTTTATAATTAGTAACTCTCAATCATTCAATTAAATTAAAATACAGACAATACGCATGAAAAAAACTATCATAATCATTCTTTTTTTTCTCTTAGGCCTTTTGGTTTTACCATTTTTATTTTTTGTGGTGAATGACTTTGTGTTTGGAAAATACGGAGGCGAAGGTTTTACAGGATTTTACAATGAGCACTTCACATTAATGAAGAATGGCAACCCTGCAGCCTGGTTTATAACATTAAGCCCTTATTTGGTTTACTTAAGCACAAAAATAACAATACAAATTTGCCGTAATTTCAAACAATAGGATTAAATGAGTTGAAACATAAATCGCAATTAATAAAAATTAAATATTATTTAATTTTTCCACTTATTACACTTATCTTTGCATTCGCAAATTCAACGGCCGCAGAAAACAAAAAAAAATTATCACTAAACGCTGAATTAAGGCATGAGAAAGTTGGTGCATTAGTTGAAAGATTGATTGAGCGGTCACATTATAATCATACTAAAGTTGATGATGAATTATCATCACTAATACTCAACAATTACATTGAAAGTTTAGATGGTAATCGATCGTATTTCATGACGACCGATATCGAGGCATTCGAGCTATATCGCTTTAAAATTGACGATATGCTCAGATCAGAACCTCTTCAGCCCGCATTTGATATTTTTGATAAATATCGTACGAAAGCAATAAATAGAATGGAATTTGCTCTTGCATTACTTGGTAATGAACCTGATTTCACCATAGATGAAAATTATCAATTTGATCGCTCTGAGAAACCATGGTTATCTTCAGCTAATGATCTTGATGAATTATGGAGAAAACGCGTAAAAAATGATGCATTAAACTTAATACTTAATGAAAAAAAATGGCCCGAAACAAAAGAATTACTGACAAAACGTTATGAAAGATTCCTGAAACAACTCAGGCAATTAAATAATGATGATATCTTTGAAACATTTATGAATGCCGTGGTTCATACACTAGATCCGCACTCAAGCTACTTTTCGCCTAGAAATTCGGAAGAGTATCAAATACAAATGAGTTTATCTTATTTTGGAATAGGTGCATCACTTTCTATAGAAGATGATTATGTTTCAATTGTTAATATAATTCCTGGTGGACCAGCGGCCATCGACGGAAAGCTAAAACCCAAAGATCGAATATCCGCAATCGCACAAGATATCGATGGAGAATTAATTGATGTAATTGGATGGCGATTGGATGATGTGGTCCAATTAATTAGAGGGCCAGCAGACACCGTTGTGCGCTTACAGATACTTCCTGATGGGTCAGTTCCAGGAGAGATTGAAAAGATTATTAATCTGACAAGAGATCAAGTAAAACTTGAAGAATCAGCTGCAAAAAGTGAGGTAATTAAAACTCAAAAAAATGATAAAGACTATTTCATTGGTGTTATAGATGTACCAAGCTTTTACCGAGACTACAAAGCTTTAAGTGACGGAGACGAGGAATTCACTAGTACAACATCAGATGTAAAACGTCTCATATCAGAATTAAAAGAGGACGATATAGACGCACTTATCATTGATTTAAGAAATAACGGTGGCGGTCATCTAACTGAGGCAACCGCCCTTTCTGGTTTATTTATTGATAATGGTCCAATTGTACAGCTTCGGAATGCACGTGGAAGAATAAGTAGGTTAGATGATCCGGATCCAGTACCGAGGTCTACTTATGAAGGGCCACTCATTGTTCTTGTAAATCGATATAGTGCTTCAGCATCAGAAATTTTTGCTGCAGCTATACAAGACTACGGCAGAGGGATTATCGTCGGTCAACAGACTTTTGGTAAAGGTACTGTACAGAATCTTTACCCGTTAGATCAATACGTAAGAAAAAGTGATGACAAAGGATTAGGGCAGCTCACATTAACTATTGGTAAATATTATCGAGTGACTGGTGAAAGTACTCAAAATAGAGGTGTAGATCCAGATATCGAGCTTCCATCTTATATTGATGTAGCTTCAACGGGAGAAAGTGCACGCAAAACTGCGCTCCCATGGGACACTATACGTTCTTCTAGCTTTAAAAAAGAAAAATCAATGCAGGATTTAATCATTACGTTGTTAGCTAATCACGAAACACGAAAAGCATTAGATCCGCATTTAATTTTTCTTGACGAAGATATCCAGGCAGCGAATAACAATAGAGCAAAAAAAACAGTCTCTCTTAGTAAGAAAAAAAGAAATAAAGAACGAGAAATAAGCTTAGAAAATCGTAAAAAACGAGAAGATAAAAGAAATTTATCCACAAATCATATGGAGAAAAATGATTTGGAGCTTGAAGATGATAATGAAAATACAGAGGACATAGATATTCATCTCAATGAAGCTGCTGCAATTGCTACCGATGTTGTATTTTTAAATAACGGAGATGAAATTTTCAAAAAACAAGCAAACATAATTAAATAAAAAAACAAGCAGTTTGACTCAAGAAAAATAATAACCTTTATCAGCTATATACTCCAACCACTTGTTGAATATCATATTTTTCCTCCATAAAAAATCAATGAGCTTGTTGTGAGAATGAGCAATTTTATTCAATGCAGTACTATTTTGATCCTCATTTAGACTCATGACTTGTGCGAGCTTTCCATCTAAATAAATATTAACTTTCAAATTAGGTTCAAATTCAATACCGAGATTATCTTCAAAAATATAAGACATTGAAAATGAAATTGTATATTTTGTTTTTTCATTTACTACAAATAAGATATCGTTTTCATCTGCAGTATTCCCAATATAAGAACCCTCAAGATCTTTGATATTTGGAATTAAATCCAATAGCCTTAAATAATTACTCTCATAGAGTGTCATCAAACCAATAAAAGAATTTGGTTTTACTATTGTCTGAGGGTTTATTTGGTGGTCATACATCATAAAAATTAGTCATCTATTTTTAACTAAAATAAATTTTAAGGTCTAAATCGTCGTTGAACTCCAGTTTGCTCGATTATCTTTCCTGAAATTTCCTCAATAGAAAGTTCGGTGGTATCTATAAATTTAATTCCCTTTTTTATATAAATTTTTTCGGCCTCGCGAATTTCATAACTTACTTGCTTAATTGACGCATAAGTACCAATAGCGCGACGTTCTTTTCTGATTTGACGTAATCTTTCAGCAGAGATTGTCAGTCCAAACAATTTTTTCTTATAAGGTTTTAGTGTATCTGGTATTGCACTGTTTTCTAGGTCATCCTCGGTCAAAGGGAAGTTTGCCGCATAAATTCCATATTGCAATGCCATATATAAGCAGGTAGGTGTCTTACCAGACCGAGAAATACCGATAATAATAATATCTGCCTTATCGTAATGGCGCGTCACACCACCATCGTCATTTGCAAGGGCATAATTAGTTGCCTCAATACGTTTCATATATGTATTAGCATTACTCATACCATGCGCCAAGCCACTTTTCTTAGTAGATTTTTGCTTTAATTCTTTTTCCAGAGGTTCCAAAAAAACATCAAATATATCTAAATGCAATCCATTTACTTCTTTAACAATTTCCCTTAGTTCCTCACTTATAAATGTAGAAAAAATAATTGGCTTTAAAGAATTATCCTTTATTGAAGAATTAATCCTCAAAACAGCTTCTTTAGCCTTGTCTTCGTTATCTATAAATGGCAAAGTCACTTGTTGGAAATCATGACCATTAAATTGAGTAATCAAACTGTGCCCGAGCGTCTCTGCGGTTACACCTGTTTGATCTGAGAGGAAATATACAAATCGCACTTTATAATCTTACCTTTATATTTTTAATTATTTAATTATTTAATTATTATTGTCTAATTACTAACCTATTAACTCAAGAAAAATATGCAAAATCCATACGTTAAAAAACTCAACAAGCTCAATATGAACGATATCGAATTAGTCGGGGGGAAAAATGCTTCTCTTGGTGAAATGATAGGGAATCTAACCGAACTGGGTATTAATGTTCCCGGAGGTTTTGCAACCACCTCTCATGCCTATCGAGACTTCCTCGGACATAAAAATCTTGGAGAGCGCATAAATAATGCCTTAGATGGGCTTGATGTGAATAAACTTTCAGATCTAACTTCGACCGGTAAACAAATCAGAAAATGGGTTCTAGAAACAGAGTTACCCGAACAATTAATGCTTGAAATAGAGCGTGAATGGCTGGAGATGTCAGGAGGCAAAGATATTGCAGTAGCTGTTCGCTCCTCTGCTACCGCAGAAGATCTGCCTGATGCTTCTTTTGCAGGTCAACAAGAAACTTATCTAAATATCAGAGGACTGGAAAACTTAATCGCAGCTTTGCACCATGTTTACGCCTCTTTATTCACTGACAGAGCGATAGCATATCGTGTTCACCAGGGCTTCGATCATTCTCTTGTCGCCCTATCAGTTGGTTTTCAACATATGGTTAGAAGTGATATCGGTGCTGCTGGCGTGATATTTACACTAGATACAGAATCTGGGTTCCGAGATGCAGTCTTTATTACCTCATCCTATGGATTGGGAGAAACAGTGGTACAAGGGTCGGTTAATCCAGATGAATTTTACGTCTATAAACAAGCATTAAAAAATAATCACCACCCGATCCTTAGAAAAACTTTGGGTGATAAAGCAATAAAAATGATACTAGGAGAAAGTAAGCACCTTGGCAAAACAGTTCAAATTATTGATGTTCCTAAGGAAGAGTCTTTAAATTTTTCTATCGATGATAAAGATATTATAGAATTAGCTAAATCGGCCATGGTAATAGAGCAACACTACGGCAGACCAATGGATATTGAGTGGGGCAAAGATGGTTCTGACGGCCAGCTGTATATTCTCCAAGCAAGGCCTGAAACAGTTCAAAGTAGGAGTGGTAAAACAATTAATCGCTTCACTCTCAAATCACATTCTTCTGTTTTATCCATTGGGAGAAGTATAGGACAAAAAATTGGTGCCGGTACAGCCAAAATAATCAATAACGTCTCAGAAATGCATCGAATTCAGCAAGGTGATGTTTTGGTTTCTGATATGACTGATCCAGACTGGGAGCCGGTCATGAAAAAGGCTTCAGCCATAGTCACGAACCGCGGGGGCAGAACTTGTCATGCAGCTATTATCGCAAGGGAATTAGGTATACCAGCTGTTGTTGGATGTAACAATGCAACCAAATCAATCACCGACGGTCAGTCCGTTACAGTAAGTTGTGCTGAAGGTGATGAGGGGTTTATATATGATGGCGTTCTCGAGTTCGAAGAACAACACATTGAAGTTGACTCTCTTCCTGAAATACCCGTTAAAATCATGATGAATGTAGGTAATCCGGATCGAGCATTTAGTTTCGCCGCCATCCCAAATCACGGAGTTGGTCTAGCACGGCTTGAATTTATCATAAATCGCATGATCGGTATTCATCCTAAAGCATTAATAAACTTCAACCAGATGGATGAAAATACACAGGCCTTAATAAACGAACAAATGGCTGGATATGATGACCCTGAGGAGTTTTTCGTTACAAAATTAGCCGAGGGTATTAGCACAATAGCAGCTGCATTCGCACCTAAACCGGTTATCGTGAGAATGTCTGATTTTAAATCCAATGAATACGCCAATCTCATAGGTGGAAAATTCTTTGAACCTGATGAAGAGAATCCAATGTTAGGATTTAGAGGAGCTGGGCGTTATATATCAAAGGAATTCCAAGACTGTTTTGAACTTGAATGCCGAGCCATTAACAAAGTTAGATTAGACATGGGTTTAAAAAATGTGCAACTCATGATTCCATTTATAAGAACCGTCGCACAGGCCAGTCAAGTAATCGATCTTCTCGCAGCAAATAATTTAGTAAGAGGGCAAAATGAATTAAAGATTATTATGATGTGTGAGCTGCCATCAAATGCTCTCTTGGCCGATCAATTTCTTGAATATTTTGATGGAATGTCTATTGGTTCAAATGATATGACTCAATTAACACTTGGCCTGGATAGAGATTCAAGCTTAATCGCAGATCTTTTTGACGAGAGAGATGAGGCAGTTAAAATGATGCTATCCATGTCAATAGATGCCTGCTTGAAGAAGAATAAATACATTGGAATCTGTGGGCAAGGTCCATCTGACCATCCAGACCTAGCCGCTTGGTTGCTAGAAAAAAATATTGAAAGCATGTCCTTGAATCCAGATACAGTCGTTGAGACATGGATGGCTCTAGCTGGACAAAAAGTTCAATAACAATTAATGGCTATGACGCACTTAACAATAGCGTATTGGTGTGTATTGGTAGCCATTATCTTACCAATTTTTTGGATAGGTTTTGCCAAAGCTGGTACAAAAAATTATATTCAAACCCACAACTCTGCACCGAGAAAACTCTTAGCCTCACTAGAAGGTTACAGACAAAGAGCTGTTTGGGCTCAAAAAAATGCATTCGAAGCTCTGCCTGGGTTTGCAGCAGGAACCATCATTGCACATCTCATGCAAGCCCCTCAATTTGATATAAACCTGACAGCAATAGTTTTTATTCTTGCACGTTTGACACATGGTATATTCTATCTTATCGATTGGCCCTCTTGGAGGAGCGTGTCTTGGATTGTTGGTTTTGGCGCTACAATCAATATGTTTTTTATTTCTATATAAATTTATCTATTTTAAAAATTATTAAATAAATTCATTTTTTCGCCAAATAGAGAAGTAATTATTTGCAGGCATATCGTAAAATTTATACTTTGTCATACCCTCTTCATTAGCAAGCATATCTAATTTCTCTATATCTCTAAGACCCATTAAAGGGCTCTGTTTTTTCAGTATATCGTCAAAATCTTTGTTACTTTTGCTAGTAAAATCATCATTAATTTTAAAAGGCCCGTATAAATAAAATTTTCCACCTATGGGTAGCAGACGACCAACCAAAGAGAACATCTTTTTGACATTATTAAAGCTCATGATGTGTGACGTATTAGATGAAAATACATGATCAAAATTAGTAGTAAGATTTTCCTCATTTATACCTATTTCTAGGTTAATAGGTAATCTTATGTTTGACCGTTTGTATGACTGAAGCCAAATATTTATACCTGCATGATTGCTATTTACATCACTTGTAAACCATTCGATAAAGGGAAATTTTTCTGCAAAAAAAATGGCGTGCTGCCCGGTACCTGAACCAATTTCTAGAATATCTGCAGGTACTGTTAACTCTTTATTTAGAATCTCCAGTATTGGCCACTTATTTCTCTGGGTTGGTGGTGCGTCGGGTCTTTCAATCATACCTGATGTATTATTCATTTAAGTTAAAAAATGAAGACCGATAATACGACAGCTCATTTATTGAATCTTTAATATCATCGAGTGCTCTATGTTTGGATTTTTTATTAATGTTCTTGGCTATATCCGATTTCCACATTTGAGCAAGAATTTTAATGGTGCTCACATCTAGATTACGGTAATGGAAAAATCTCTCCAATTCAGGCATTTGCCGAGCTAAAAATCGCCTGTCCTGACATATTCCATTGCCACATATTGGTGATGAGCCTGGTGCAACATAATCCCTCAAGAATATTAAGGTCTCATTTTCCGCATCTTGCATGCTGGTTATGCTATTAAGCACTTTTTCAATCAAACCTGAATCTCCATGATGCTGTGTATTCCAAGCATCCATATCATTCATCACCTGTTGTGATTGATATATAGCAAGAACTGGGCCTTCAGCTATTATATTCAGATCATAGTCCGTAACGATAGAAGCAATCTCAATGATATTGTCATGCTGAGTGTCTAGCCCAGTCATCTCCAAATCAATCCAGATTAATTTATTTTTGTCGTTTGATGTTTTCATATGAATATTTATAAATTTGAACAACTAATATAGTTAAAAAATTGAGTTTATAGTACATCTAAAAAACAATAGACTATAAATAATTACCAGAGCGCTATAACATACAACTAAATGAATACCAATGTAACCCAGCAAGCGATAATAATAGGTACTTATAGCCAAAGAATGCTAGTTAGGACAATCCACGGTGATATTTCATTTGCTAAAATTAAAGGGAAAAAAATACAACCCGTCTGCGGAGATCAGGTAGAAATTTCTCCCATACCAAATGAATCAGATTGGTTGATCAATAAAATCAACCCGAGAAAAAACGAACTTACTAGAAATAATTACAGCCATAAAAGAGAGGTACTTGCTGCAAATATCACTATGATTGCAGTCGTTGTCTCTGACCCACCGAAACCTGATTGGTTTATTGTTGATCGCTATATCGGCGCGGCAGAATCCATGGGTGTAAAAGCCTGTATTATCTGCAATAAAACTGACCTAAATTGGGAAAATGAACAGTACAAAAAAACAATAAATACTTACCGCTCTATTGGCTATCCAGTAATACACTGTAGTGCCGAAATACAATCCAATTTAGATAAAATTTTGGCGCACCTGAAAAAAGAAACAGCCGTATTCGTTGGACAATCTGGCGTTGGTAAATCCTCAATAATCAATCAAATTTCTCGAAATTCCAATCAACTTACCCAGGAAATTTCTAGAAAAAAGAATGAAGGACGCCATACTACAGTTAATTCGAATATCCTGGACCTCGATAATGGAGGAAAAGTTATGGATTCACCAGGAGTAAGAGATTACTCCCCCATTATCGACTCAGCTTACAAAGTTGTTGGAAGTTTTGTTGAGATTGAAGCCGAAGGTTTAAAATGTAAATTCAATAACTGCTCTCATGCAAAAGAGCAAAACTGCGCTGTAAAAGAAGCCGTGCATAATGAAAGAATTGATCCTAGGCGTTATGAAAGTTACAAGCGTTTATTAAATATCATCCAAAAAAATAATCATAAGCGATACTAAGACTGAGAACTTCCTTATGGGTCGAAGACAGAGAGTAATGCCTATCTACATTATACGATTGGTTTTTAAAAACTCCCTCACACAAAATGATTCTATTATTTTGGAATAAATAAAAAGTTCGCACTAGTTCACATCTAGTGACTCCCTTTCATATAGGGGTTTGTATAATGCGTGAGCATTAAAGCAACATGCTAACCGGGCGGCCAAGATAATTGGCGTCCAGCCAATAAATGTAAGTGAATATGAAATACGCTCTGCCCTGCATCCTTATTGCAATTCATTACAACACGGTAACCTTTTTTCGCTACATTAAAATTTTCTGCTACTTCTGCTGCTGCTTCATACATAGAGCCAACAATAGAGCTATTTTTAGCATTTAAATCATTAATTGTGGCTATATGTATTCTTGGGACAATTAGGCAATGTAACGGTGCTTCCGGATTAATATCATGAAATACAATCAGATCTTCAGATTCATGAATAATATCAGCAGGAATCTTCTTAGCAGCGATATCACAAAATAAACAATCATGCTTCGAATTCATACTCAATTACTCAACCAATCTTCTGCCGAAAAAGGCGTGCGATAAAGTACCTCCATCTACGTACTCAAGCTCACCGCCAAGTGGAATACCATGAGCAATTCGACTTGCTCCAACATCATGCCTTGAAGCCATTTCAGCTAAATAATGAGCGGTAGCATCACCTTCAACAGTTGAGTTTGTTGCAATAATTAATTCAGAAATCTCCTCCTCCCTGAGTCGCTCCTCCAGTTGTTTTAATCCAAGCTCGTCCGGACCAACACCATCTATTGGGGATAAATGACCCATTAATATAAAATACATACCTCGATAACCCGTGGCATCTTCTAATGCCATCACATCAGCAGGTGATTCAACAACACAAATAGATTTTTCATCGCGTCCGCTAGCGGAGCAAATATTACATAAATCCACTTCTGTAAACATTCTACATTTATGGCAATGCCCAATCTCACTAGCGGCACTCATCAAACTCGATGATAATATTTTAGCGCCATCACGATCTCTTTCAAGCAAATGAAATGCTATTCTTTGTGCTGATTTTCGACCAATACCCGGCATGCAACGCAATGCTTCAATTAAATTTATAAGTAAGGGTGAATAAGACATATTAGATTCTAGGTATATTTAAAAAGGTAACTTCATTCCTGGCGGTAAATTCAATCCAGAAGTCATTCCTGATAACGATTCCTGAGTTTTCTTTTCAACACGACGAATTGCATCATTAAAAGAAGCGATAATTAAATCTTCCAGCATATCCTTGTCATCTGAAAATATTGCATCATCAATTTTTAATGCTTTTATTTCATGCTTGCATGTCATTGTAACGGATACCATGCCTCCGCCAGATTCACCAATCACTGTTATATTAGAAAGCTCATCTTGAGCCTTTTTCATGTTTTCTTGCATCTCTTGCGCTTGCTTCATTAATTGACCAATGCCGCCCTTCATGAATTACTCCTTCTAGTTAAAACTAAATTATTAAAGTTTAATTTTTTAATATTACTGATTCCGGGTTCATATCAACACCAAATAAATCCTCTAATTCTTTTACCCCTGGATCTGATTTTAGATTCATTTTTGCTGCTTCTAATTGCTCATCTTCATGCCTAATTTTTTCTTGGCTTGGCGTTTCATTGGCAGTCACTTCCACCTCTATTTTTACCGTTAAATTTTCATCAAAAAGAGCTGATAAATTTTTTGATAAAACCTGTTCGCGCCCTTGATTTCTATATGATGCAGATTTTTCGTCAAGGCTTAAGTAAATTATATTCTCTTTCCTTCCTTTTAATACACAATTATTTGCCAACATTTTTGTAGTTCCGGATAATTCAAGCTCTTCAATAAGGTCCGACCATTTTAACCCTTCAATCCATTTTTTATTAGCTATTGTTACCTCTCTGGCTTTGCTTTTTATTGGGATTTCAACTTTCTTTACTTGTTCTTTTGGTTTTTGAGACTGGGTTTCACTTATTGGTTTTTTTTTAACTTGGATAACAGCTTCTATTTTCTCTCCATCATGAGGACGAAATGCCAGCATTCGGATAAGCGTCATTTCAAAGCCAGCTCGAAGAGATGGTGCAACATGGATATCACGTTTACCCATAATAGCAATTTGATAAAACAGTTGAACATCTTCTGAGGAAATATTTGCTGCATATTCACTTAAATCCTCACCCAAAAAATCCGATTCACTATCGCTTCCTGTAACATGTAGGACAGCAATCCGCTGCATAATTCCAGCAATTTCATCGAGTAAACTTTCATAATCTGGAAAAAATTTATCAATAGCATCAATAATGTCAAGTAATTCAGAGGTATTATGACTGGCAATCGATTTCATTATTTGATGAATATATTTACGATCTATAGTTCCAAGCATAATCGCAATATCACCATCATTTAATATACCCCCACAATGAGCAATTGCCTGATCCAATAAACTTAATGCATCACGAAGACTTCCATCTGCAGCTCTTGCGATTTTAGCGAGTCCTTTTTTTTCAAATTCAATACTTTCAGCATTACAAATAAAGCACAATCTATCTAAAATCAATTTAGGTGAAATTCTTTTTAAGTTAAATTGCAGGCAACGCGACAAAACAGTCACTGGTAATTTTTGAGGATCAGTGGTTGCTAAGAAGAATTTTACATGCTCGGGAGGCTCTTCAAGCGTTTTCAGTAATGCATTGAATGAATGCTTAGAGAGCATATGCACTTCGTCAATGAGATAGATTTTGAATTTTCCTACAGTTGCAGCAAATTGGACGTTATCGAGCAGTTCTCTAGTATCATCCACCTTCGTTTTAGAAGCCGCATCGACCTCTATAAGGTCAATAAATCTTCCCTCGTCAACCTCACAGCAAATACCACATGTACCGCATGGATTAGAAGTAATACCTTTTTCACAGTTAAATGCCTTTGCCAATATTCTGGCTATGGTAGTTTTCCCAATACCGCGTGTTCCTGAAAACAAATAAGCATGATGCAATCTCTTACTTTCGAGCGCATTAGTTAATGCCTGAACAACATGTTCTTGACCCACAATATCTAAAAAAATTTTGGGTCGCCATTTTCGTGCAAGTGCTAGATAACTCATAATATTGCCAATATAAATTTAAGTAATCGCAAACTAATTAAGAACAGTGTAACCAAAAAAAATCGCAAATAAAAACTAAGTAGAATCACCTTATAAACTAAAAAGAAAGATCCGCGCTAGCTTACTCCCGGCACCCGATGTTACTGCTACCGCTGCTCCCTTCCGGGTCTGACGGGGTTAACAGATAATCGCCGCAGGAAAACCAGCGCGGACCAATTGAATTATCACCCTGAATCATTTCTTTCTCAATAAATTTATGAAAATAAGAACGCCAAACAATACTTTTTAGTTATACTTTACCAGCAGATAACTTATCGAGTAAACAATGCATAATTTAAAGAAATTCAGTAGTGTTGATCCAATTAATGGAATGACTCAAGCAAAACCAGGAAAAGCTTGCAATCTAGTTGATGGGGTATGGGTTACCACAAATTCGACACGAAGCGATATAGTTGATCCGCTTAATGGCGAACAATTTCTCCTTATTCCCGACACAACAGATCATACCAAATTTGTTGAGGACATAAAAAAACAAAACAGCTATGGAGCTCATAATCCACTATATAAACCCGAGCGTTATCTAATGCTTGGTATGGTTTGTGCAAAAGCAGCTGCTTTACTTGCTGAGCCCGAGATTGAGCATTATTTCACAAAATTAATTCAACGCGTTATGCCAAAAGAATATAATCAATGTCGCGGTGAGGTAATTGTAACGCGTATATTTCTTGAAAATTTCTCTGGCGATGGGGTACGCTTTCTCGGTCGTGGCTTTTCTAATCCCGGTGACCATGAAGGGCAAGAATCAAAAGGTTATCGCTGGCCCTTTGGTCCTGTTGTGGTGATCGCGCCTTTTAATTTCCCACTTGAAATACCCGCTTTACAGACTTTGGGTGCCTTGTTTATGGGCAACAAACCTCTAGTAAAAGTAGATTCAAAGGTAAGTATCGTATTTGAACAATTTTTAAGATTACTTATTCATTGCGGACTTCCGAGCAAAGACCTTAATCTTATACATTGTCGTGGATCAGAGATGGGTAAATTGATCGATAACGTAAAAGAATCCATCCGATTAATTCAATTTACTGGATCCAATCAAGTTGCAGAAAACATATCCAGTGTCATGAATGGCTTGGTTCGGCTCGAAGATGCTGGCTTTGATTGGAAAATTATTGGTCCGGATTTTAATCATCAATGGTTAGAATATGTTGCATGGCAATCCGATCAGGATGCTTATAACGCTTCTGGACAAAAATGCTCCGCTCAGAGTATTTTACTCTGTCATAAAAACTGGTCACCTGCATTACTTCCTAAATTAAAAGAACTTGCCTCTCTGAGAAATATGAATGATTTGAGTATCGGTCCAATCCTTTCCTGGACTAATAAAGCCATGCTTAATCATATCCAGTCCATATTAGAACTTCCCGGAACTACCCTCTTATTTGGGGGTCAAATTCTAACTAATCACAACGTTCCAAAGTGTTATGGCACGCTTGAACCAACAGCGATAAAAGTACCATTAGATCTTCTTCTGGAGGACAAATTTCATCTCATCACTACAGAACTTTTCGGTCCTTTCCAAATTATTGTTGAATATGAAGATAAAAACTTGCATAAAATCACCTCCATTTTAGAGCGAATTACAAATCGGCTTACTGCTGCAGTTGTTAGTAATGAGCCTAGTTTTCAACAAAAGATACTCAGCATGACGGTAAATGGCACAACATATTGCGGCATGCGTGCCAGAACCACTGGCGCCCCTCAAAATCACTGGTTTGGTCCCAGTGGCGATCCACGTGCTGCCGGTATTGGAACGCCAGAAGCCATCCGCAACACATGGAGCAGTCATCGTGAGATCATTTTTGATCAAGGTCCATTAGCTCCAAACTGGAAACCACCAAAATCCACGGAGCCCGAATAAATGAAAAGTAAACTAGATACAGGTAATTCAATTTTTACGATAATGACTGAATTATCAAACAAGCATAATGCGATTAACTTATCGCAAGGTTTTCCTGGATTTAACCCAGACCCCAGATTGCTAGAAATGGTATGCAAGTATATTCGCAGTGACAATAATCAATATGCTCCAATGGCTGGAATTCCAGCACTTCAAGATTGTATTGCAGACAAGATAAAAAAATTCTATGGAAGAACTATTGATGCCTGTCATGAAGTGACTATTTGTGATGGAGCTACAGAGGCACTCTTTAGTGTTATTCAGGCCGTGGTTTACCCCAATGATGAAGTAATCGTTTTTGATCCAGCGTACGATAATTACGGACCTGACATTGTTCTGGCTGGCGGCATCACTCGTCATGTACCTCTAATAAGAACCAAAGAAAGGCCAGATTATCATATTGACTGGCAAAGACTCAAAGACACTATTAATAAAAAAACTAAATTAATTATCTTGAATTTTCCACACAATCCAACTGGAGCTATATTGAAGTCCGAAGATCTTGATACGTTAGCTGATATCCTATGTGATACCTCAATATACCTGATGTCAGATGAAGTATATGAACATATTGTTTTTGATGGGAAAAAACACTTAAGCCTTTCGAGCCATGATGAGCTCTGGTCTCGATCATTCGTTATTTCTTCATTCGGTAAAACATTTCACGCAACTGGATGGAAAGTGGGTTATTGTGCGGCGCCCATTGACCTTACCGAAGAAATGAGACAAATTCATCAATGGACCTGTTATTCAGTAGTGACCCCTATTCAACATGGTTTGGCTGAATTTATGCAGACCCATCCAGAATACATTGATTCTTTATCGGATTTTTACGAAGCAAAAAGAGATCATTTCTGCAAGTTAATAGAAAGCTCCAAATTTACATACCAAGTCTCCGCCGGCTCTTTTTATCAACTGCTAGATTATAGTGAAATCACCACAGATAATGACGTATCTTTCGCCAAAAAACTAACCGAAGAAATTGGTGTCGCATCTATCCCCATATCAGTATTTTACGAAAAACCGCCTTTTGAACAAAAACTCAGATTTTGCTTTGCAAAAGAAAATGAAATATTAGAGCAAGCAGCAGAAAAATTATGTCGACTATAAAGAATAGTCTTTAATTATGACCCTTACTAAATTTCGATACACCACGGTAACTGCTATCGTAATCGCTAATATGATTGGGACTGGCGTATTCACTAGTCTCGGGTTTCAACTAGTAGATATTCAATCTGGTTTTAGCATACTGCTGCTTTGGGTGCTAGGTGGTGTAATTGCAATATGCGGTGCAATGACCTATGCAGAGCTTGGTGCGGCGCTTCCTCGATCAGGAGGTGAATATAACTTTCTCTCAAAAATATACCACCCATGCGCTGGATTTATCTCGGGTTGGGTGTCTGCAACCATTGGATTTGCAGCTCCGACAGCTCTAACGGCAATTACATTTTCAGCTTATTTAATGTCACTGTTCCCAGATATGGATGCACCCTGGATTCGCCAATGCATTGCAAGTGCATTGGTTTTAAGTTTAGCTATTACTCATTCAAGTAACAGAAAAAATAGCGGTGGATTACAAGTTATCTTTACAATCCTCAAGGTAGCTATTATCGTCTTATTTTGCATAAGCGCCTTAATTCTTGCTAAGGACATTCAGCCCATCTCATTCAAACCTGATGTAAAAGATATTGACTTAATATTAAACGGCTCATTTGCTGTTTCATTAATTTACGTCAGTTACGCTTATACTGGCTGGAATGCCGCAACCTACTTAAGTAATGAACTAGAAGAACCCCAAAAATACCTGCCTAAAATCCTAATCTCAGGGACATTGATTGTGATGGTACTTTATGTCCTTTTAAATTATGTTTTTTTGACTGTAACACCGATTGAAAATATGCAAGGTAAATTAGAAATCGGTTTCATAGCGGCTCAATCTGCTTACGGGAATATTGGTGCAAAATTTACGGGATTAGCACTTGCTCTACTTCTCATTTCTACCGTGAGCGCTATGACCCTAGCAGGCCCGAGAGTGCTTCAAGTTATTGGTGAAGATTTTTCCATTCTAAAATTCTTATCAAAAACAACGCAAGATAAAATACCAACTAGAGCAATTTACACACAATCGTTGATTGCAATCTTATTCATCCTCACATCAAGTTTTGAATCCATTCTTATCTTTGCTGGTTTTACGCTCGCATTGAATTCTTTTGCTACGGTTTTGGGAGTATTTGTTTTAAGAGTAAAACAACCCAATCTAACAAGACCCTACAAGACCTTTGCATTTCCAATCCCGCCCTTAATTTACCTTAGCTTAACTGGGTGGACGCTTTATTTTGTTATTATCAACAGACCTGCAGAAGGTTTATTCAGTCTGGCTTTGATAATTTCTGGTGGATTGGTATATTTTATTTCCACATTACAGAATCAAAATACAATTAAACAATAATTTTATTACCAACGAGAGTTTCTATGATCAATAAAACCATTCTGCTGCTATCTTTTCTAGTTATTACTAATGTAAATGCTCAATCTATTGAAGATCAGGCGGTAATATGGCTAAAAGAGTTCCTTAAGATAGATACTATCAACCCGCCTGGTAATGAGTCTAGAGCTGTGGATTTTTATAAAAAAATATTTGATGCAGAAGGTATTGAATATACAACCGCTGAAAGTGCGCCAGGCAGAGGAAATATTTGGGCCCGCATAAAGGGCGGCAATGAACCTGCTCTTATTTTGTTGCAACACACCGATGTAGTTCCAGCTGATCAAAAATATTGGACGGTAGATCCATTATTAGGTGAAGAGCGAGATGGTTATATATGGGGGAGAGGTGCTCTCGATATGAAAAATACCGGTATATCGCAATTATCTACTTTTTTGAGTTTGCATAGAAAAAATATACCCTTAAATCGTGATGTTGTCTTTTTGGCAACAGCTGACGAAGAAGCCGGTGGTTATTATGGAGTCGGCTGGCTAATTCAGAATCATCCTGAAATATTCACTAATGCCGGCCTGCTCATTAATGAAGGGGGTGGTGGTGAATATAATGGCATAGAAACCATTTTTAGCATTGAAGTAACTCAAAAAGTTCCCGTCTGGTTGAGGTTAACCACCACCGATACACCCGGTCATGGATCAATGCCAAATCCTAGCAGCGCTGTCACCAAAATGATTAACGTCTTAGATACGATCAAAAATCATACATTTCCAGCAAGAATCATACCCTCGGTTGACGCGGTATTCTCATCTATGAGCTTGAGTGCAGGTTCTGAGTGGGCTGATGCTTATGCAGATATGTCACTAGCTGTTAAAGAACCAGGATTCTTAAAGAAATTACAAATATACTCACCCAGTCAACACGCGC
>TARA_B110001454_G_C12723226_1_pt1 | contig 27551 bp, 22 predicted proteins | sample TARA_B110001454 | Tara Oceans TARA_B110001454 (sample SAMEA4397004) | marine metagenome | biome: Polar Biome; feature: [MES] marine water layer (ENVO:01000295) within the mesopelagic zone...; material: water (ENVO:00002006), including particulate matter (ENVO:01000060) such as...... | reverse complement strand
GAATCTTTCTGGATTTTAGATAGCACGTTTTAAATTCACTTGATTTGACAATATTTTACTTGGCCTTAGCCGCAGGCTAAGGGGCCAGTTCAGACTATTTTTGATCGGCCTGCAGCACACTTCTCAGCCACAATGACTTTTCTGTTTGTAGCTTAGCTAAATCACCGATACGAGTCACCGGCATAACATCTAAAGTTGTGCCGACAAGAAATACTTCGTCCGCTTGAATCAACTCTTCATATGAAAAATTTCTTTGTTGCCAAGTCATACCCAAGTTTTTTGGCAATAGTTCTGTCAAACGAATCAGTGATGTTCCTCGCAGCGTGGAATCAAACAAAGGACTAACCATAGTATTGCCTTTGATAAAACTCAAATTTTCTGTCGAACTTTCTAAAACTTCACCATTTTCACCAATACCGAAAGCGAAATCAAATCCGCTATCAATGGCTTCCTTTTTCATCAATACGTTCGGCAAATAGTTTAACGATTTCACTTGAGCAAAGAGACCTTTTTTCGGAGCAACCTCAGACTTTCTAATCGCGACGCCTTTTTGTACTTTGTCAGCGGGCCAATCTTTTAATTCTGTTGTGACGATATACATTTGCGAAGCTATACTTTCGTAGGGGCTAATACCAAAGCTGCCAGGGCCGCGGGTGACAAAAACTCGAATAATTCCTTGCGACGCTTTTGAAATCGACACAAGTTCAGCAATTTTATTTTTTATTTCCGAAATCGAAAGAGGTAAAGAAATCTTAATCTTGTCACAGCTTTTTTCAAGTCGTGAAAGATGAGGATCCAACAGCCAAATTTTATTTCCAATCCACTTAATGGCTTCAAACACACCATCACCGCGGTGAAACCCGTGATCATCAATTGGCACAACCATTTGCTTAGGATCAGTCGTTACTTGATTGTCGTAGGTAGAAAAGAAACTATAGAAACTGCGTTGATGATCTCTATTTGCCATATACAGCATTTTACTTTAACTCCAGTCGAAAGTCACTAGCCCTCGCTGCTGTTGACGAAAATATAAGACAACGCCAAAATTAACTAATCAGAAAAAAATAAAAGCCCACTGAAGGGATTTTGGAGAAGAAAATGAACTTTGTTAAAATTACGCTGCTAGGACTTTTGTCTGTAGCACTTGTTAACTGCGCCGACATGAAGAAACGAGAAGAGCAACAAAAAGCCACCTCTGCCATAGCGACTCCGGCACAAGCGACAGTAGCCGTTGTTGAACCGAAAAAAGAAGCCTCGTCAAAAGAACTAGAAGATCTAAAAGTATCTCTTAAAAAAGCAGAAGCGATCGCTAAGAAAGATGATCACACTGCGGCCCATGCGACCGAACATGCAGAACATGCTCGCAAAGCTGGCCCAGTACCGTCAGATAAAGCGCTCGGTTGGCTAAAAAATGGAAACGTACGTTACCTAAAAGGTTTCTTGCGTAGAGATGGCGCCTCTCAAAAAGATGTGGCTCGTTTGTCAACCGGACAAACCCCCCACACGATTGTATTGTCATGCAGTGATTCACGTGTTCCACCAGAAGTGGTATTCGATCAAAAATTGGGCGAAATATTCGTAGTTAGAACAGCCGGCGAAATGGTCGATGATTCTGTGTTAGCTAGTATCGAATACGGAGTCGAGCATCTGGGTGCAAACTTAATCTTGGTGATGGGACACTCATCTTGCGGCGCTGTTAAGGCGGCGTTCACAACACCTCCCGGCACAGATACTGGCAGCCCTTATATCAATGCATTGGTTGCAGAAGTTCAACCACGCATCGAAAAACGTATGAGAAATCCCGCTTCACCGGGTTTCGTTGCTGAAGGTTGGGAGAACGCTCGCGGTGTTTCGATCAAACTGATGGAAAAATCAAAAATCATCCGCGACGCTGTTAAATCGGGATCTCTTCGTGTTGAAACAGCTCTTTACCACTTGGATTCAGGAAAAGTAGAATGGAATGATGCTGCAGACACTAAAGAAGCAAAAAAAGACGCTAAATAAGTGCTTTCAAAGTAGCATTTTAGTTATTTAAATTTACATACGCGATACTTTTTGTGTACTCTGTACCTGTTAAAGGCGCTCCATTGGCGCCTTTTTCTTTTACACGTTTAACTTGTCCGCTGAGCGTGTCAGCTTAGCTGGTCCGTTTAACATTGGAACGGAAAAGAGGTATCAGATGAAAACGAAAAAGATATTAGCTACCGCCGCCCTACCCTATGCCAACGGTGAAGTTCACTTAGGCCATTTACTGGAACACTTACAAGTCGACATTTGGTGCCGCTCGCAAAGAATGAGTGGCCATGATTGTATTTTTATTTGCGCTGACGACACGCACGGCACTCCCATCATGATTCGCGCACGTGAAGAAGGTATTACCCCCGAGCAATTAATAGCACGCGCTCACCAAGAACATGAAAAAGATTTCAAAGATTTATTAATCAACCATAGCGTTTATGCTTCAACCAACTCGCCTGAAAACAAAGAACTGTGCGAAGAATTCTATGGCAAAATGAAAGCAAAAGGCCACATCACGACTCGTCCAGTGGAACAACAATACTGTACCCACGATAAAATGTTTCTACCCGATCGTTTCGTTAAAGGCACCTGCCCGAACTGCGGCGCTTTAGATCAATACGGGGATTCGTGTGAAGTGTGCGGTGCTACCTACAACCCAAGCGAATTAAAAAATCCACATTGTTACCTGTGTGGCACAGAGCCGGTCAAAAAGTCGTCGGATCACTATTTCTTTAAATTAAATGATTTCAAAGATTACTTAATCGATTGGTTGCCTAAACACACGCAATCTGAAGTTGGCGCAAAAATGATGGAATGGTTCAATGAACCACTTCGCGATTGGGATATTTCGCGCGATGCCCCTTATTTTGGTTTTGCGATTCCAGGTGCCCCCGACAAATTCTTTTACGTCTGGGTGGATGCTCCGATGGGGTATGTGTCTTCAACAAAAATATACTGTAAACAAAATAACGTCTCGTTTGATGACTATTGGAAAACCGACTCGAAAGCGGAAGTTTACCATTTCATCGGTAAAGACATTACATACTTCCACACGTTGTTCTGGCCCGCATTGTTGAAAAGCGCAGATTTTAGAACACCGACGGCGGTTCATGCCCATGGCTTCATTACTTTAAATGGCGAACGCATGAGCAAATCACGCGGTAATTTTATCTCTATCCGCACGTATCTAAATCACTTAGCACCAGAGTACGCTCGCTATTATCTAGCGACGAAATTAAACTCTAAGGTTGAAGACATGGATTTCAATTTGGAAGACTTCCAAGGCAAAGTGAATTCAGACCTCGTGGGTAAGATCACAAACTTAGGTTCGCGTGGTGCTTCGATGATTAACAAAAACTTCGAATCTAAATTATCGGAACCAGATGCCGCGGGCGCGCAGTTATTAAAAGAAGCGCAAATGGCCAGTGAAGTGATTGAAAAACACTATGCTGAACGCGAATTTTCAAAGGTGACGAATGAAATTCGATTGATAACAGATAAAGCGAATAAATACTTTGACGACAATGCCCCTTGGAAACTGGTTTCAACTGATCCGGTGCTGACTCAAAAAGTATTAACGACCACGTTAAACTTGTTCCGTATGATTTCGATTTATTTGACTCCGGTACTACCATCGTTCAGCGAAAAGGTAGCGGCGCTATTTAATGAAAAACCGTACACTGAATTTGGGTCGGCAACAAACGTGTTGAAAAATACGCAAATCCAAACGTACCAACACTTAATGACTCGTATCGATCCTAAAAACGTAGCGGCGATGATGGCCGAAGCTAAAAGCGTTGCCGAAAAATTGCAGGCATTGAAAGCCAAAGCAAAAACAGGAACGAAAGCCGCAACGACAGGAACACCGGCAAAGACAGACGCTAAAGCGGCAACCGCTGAAGGTACGGGAAAAATTACCATCGATGATTTCATGAAAGTCGATTTGCGTGTGGCTCAAATTATCGAAGCTGAAATTATACCGGAAGCCGACAAATTGTTGCGATTAAAAGTCAGTCTCGGTGAAGAAACCCGTCAGATCATTGCAGGCATTCGTTCCGCCTATAAACCTGAAGATTTAAAAGGTCGCCTAACCGTGATCGTTGCCAATCTTGAGCCGCGCAAAATGAAGTTCGGCATGTCGGAAGGTATGGTTTTAGCCGCTGGTGCCGGTGGATCTGATTTATTTATCCTAAGCCCTGATTCCGGCGCTAAACCAGGTCAAAAGATCAAGTAGACAAGCGATATGAGCCATAAAGCAGAACGTGCTGTAAAATTTATCCATGAGCTTTTCTTAGAGATTGAGAAAAGCCATCCTGAAACCGGATTTAATACGCCTCTTTTTGATCAACTGATCGAGGCTCTGTATGTTTACCGCGATCATAAAGACGTCGAGCTTTTTAAAATCTATTCGATCAGTCAGCATTTAAAAAAAGATATGACTCTACGGGATTTTCTATATTGGATAGTCCCGGTGGAACGCTACTTAAATAAAAATCTTAAGGACGAAGATTTTATCATCTACAACAAAGATGATAAATCGATGGAAAAAAAGAAAAATACGATTCCGCTCACAATTATTTTAGATAATATCCGCAGCAGTTTTAACGTGGGATCTGTATTTAGAACCAGTGAAGCATTCAACGTTGAGAAAATTTTTCTAGCCGGCTATTCACCCGATCCTTCCAATCCAAAAACTCAAAAAACAACACTGGGTAGTCACGAATATGTTGCTTGGGAAAACCATGCGAAGTGCTTGGATTTGATTACCGATTTAAAAGTGCAAGGCTACTGGGTGATCGCTGCAGAAACGACCAACCATGCTATTTCTTTAGAGAAGCCATTTAAGTTCGATAAAAGAACAGCGTTTGTTTTTGGTAACGAACGTTTCGGTATGGATCCTCAAGTGATTGAAGCGTGCCATGAAACACGTAAAGTACCTCTTGGAGGGATTAAAAATTCTTTGAACATTGCCAACGCCGCTAGCATCTGTATCTACGAATTTGCAAAGCAGTATCATGCATGGAAAGTTTAAACTTTAAACCCATTGGTTATTTCCGCAATTCGATGGACAACCCTAATGAGGCTCCACGTCAGCCCAATCCAGATTTAATTGAAACAGCGGGATACATTGAACTCTCTTCAGGTCAGCACTTCGAAGATGCACTTCGTGATCTGGATGGCTTCACAAAAATCTGGGTTATTTTTCAATTCCACAAAAATGATCACTGGAATCCGTTGGTGCAACCTCCCCGAGGCAGCGATAAAAAACGCGGCGTGTTTGCAACACGTTCACCTCATCGCCCCAACCCGATCGGCATGAGTGTCCTAGATTTAATCTCAATTGATGGATTAAAAATTACTACGGGTCCAACTGATTTACTCAACGGCACTCCGATACTGGATATCAAACCGTACCTACCCTACGTTGATGCTCATCCTGGTGAAAAAATCGGTTGGCTAGAAGAATCGTCCGGCGAAAAATATTCGGTCTTATGGAGTTTACACGCGCAAAATCAATTAGATTTTTTGGAAAACCAAGGTTTAACTCAGTTGCGTGGTTTTGCCCTCAACCAACTTGAATACGATCCCACAGATCCAAAGAAGAAACGACTTTATTTCGTGCAAGATAAGATATTATTGGCGTATCGAACTTGGCGCGTTCATATTAAGGTCGATAAAGCGACCAAGACAGTGGTTATACAATCTATTCAAAGTGGTTATTCCACCGACGAGCTTATGTCCCTAGATGACCCGTACAATGATAAAACTTTACATAGACTCTACACAAAGATAACGATCTAGTTTTTCTCATCGTCCACAAAAGAAAACACTATGTTTTTTCGACTAATGTATACTTTATCCTCACTATATTTCAGTGGCGGTGGGTCTAACTTCATGCTTTTTAAGTTACTTAGATAGCATTCATCAATTTCTGGAACACCAAAACTACCGGAGACTACTTTGGATGCATGAGTCGAACCACTTTCATCGACTACAATGTCGAAAATAACTGAAGATTCTTTTTTCAAGTACTTTTCAGAACACTTTCGAGCTTCTTTAAGAGCTAAATGAACTTGTTTCGATAAATATTGATCATATTTATAGCGTGGCCAGCTCTCACAGCCAGTGATCACAAAAACAGCCGTTAACACACTCACTAACGATAAATAGTTCTTTCCAAACATAAATGATTCTCCTAGCCTGTTGGTCGACAGTAACAAGGGGATAAATAAATGAAAACATTATTTGCAACATTTACCGTACTTTTCGTAACAGCATCCGGTTACGGTATCACTTTGGATTGTTCGGCCAGCCACAATACTAAAGTAATCTACACTCAACGAATCAATATCGACACACGTTCTCGTGGTGAAGTAAAATTGCCTCAGGTAGACTACATCACTCCGAAATTAAAATCGATGGGCAACAACCAATATGAAATCGAAGTTTTCAATCCGAATGTACCTGCTCGCTACTATTCAACCGCGGTGCTAAAAACAGCCGGTGACTTTGTAAAATGGGCCAGCTGGGACAGAGACGCCATTTTTGAAATCGGTTGTGTTCAAAGATAGAAATTAGGTGGCTGCCTGAGGGTTTTGAATGTCATCATCTTTAGGCTTAATAACTCGATTTAAAAGAACGGCGCTAAAGACAACACGCAAAAATCCGCCTAACAAGAACAAGGTCACAAAGTTCTGATACGTTGGCGAAAAGTTTCGAATGAAGCTGGCCCCCAGAAATGTTCCCACAATCACCGCACACGACATCACAAAATTATAAAGTGAAACGAACGATATTCGATTTTTAATATTTTGATTTTTAAACAACAAAAGCTGCGTCCCTACTTCGTAAAAAGCCCAAGCAAAACCGCTAAAAAACTGTAGCAGCAAAATAAAAATATAGTCCTTCGACAACCCCCAAAACATGGGACCTGGAGAAATCAGAAATACTCCCCAGAAGAAAATCTGATTCGGCGACATCATTTTTCCTTTAATTTCTAAAAAGATAGCCCCTAATATTTTTCCGGCGAGCAAGGCAATCAAAGCACCCATGTAGTCAGAATAATCCATCTTCACCTGCGATAATAAAAATGGGCTTACAAAAGGCGCTGAAATATACACACAGGCATAGAACGGAAATAAACCCAAGATAAATTTACTCGCATCCGATCCTGAGGTTAGAAACTTTAAGTACTCTCTAAATGAGACCTTTTCGGTAGCCACATTATTATCCCACTCAACGACATATTCTTTCTGACTCAAAATCACGCTTGAAATCATTCGACACACAAACGCAATCAAAAAAAGTAAAGTAAAGAATCCCGAGAAAGGGCCGATCTCAACTTTATAGTGCAGTGATAAACCACCGCCCACAAGACCTATAAAAACACCCAATTGAGCCACCCGTGAACGCAAAGAAAAATATTGATTCTTGATATCATCTGGCACCAAATGATTCATCCAATGCGTCCAATAAGGATTGATTGAAAAACCACTCGTCCAATACAAAGTAAATATCAAAATCAGAATCCAAAAATTTGGTTTATGGTGAGTTTCAAAATAGATTAACGGTAAAAACACCATCGCCTGCAAAGCGGCCGATAGAACCATCCAACGTTTTGGTTTCCTGGTTTTCTGAATAATGGTAGGAGTGAACAATTGCAAGAACGCACCCGTAATTAATGGCAAACTAGTCAGTACGCCCGCGGCGACATCACTGTAACCTAACGCCAGTGCGTACGCCGGCAAATAAGACTCACCGGCACCCACCATGATCGAATATAGAAGTGCATCTATCAAACTGAGCTTCAGTGATTTACCAAACTTCTGATCTTTGTAAAAATCGTTTCCCATGGGTCTTTTATGAAGAGGATTGCAATAAGGCTCTTATATTTAAAGTATAAATTAAAAACCGAAAAGAGGTAATAGTTTGTCGTAATACTTATCAATACCAATGATAACACCAGCCCCAAGGCTGGCAAAGAAAACGATAGCAAATAGAAACGAAAAGAAACTCAAACAAATAATCACTCCATCTTCCTCCAGTTGGCCGATGGTATTTAGGACAATCGGTACAGTCGGGATCGTATTTGAAAATGGAATTGGCAACGGCAAGGCTAGCAAAATAGCCGAGATCGCCACAAGAAAAAAATTTATCACTCGAAATGTATGAGAATCATGAAGCCTAGGCCAGCGAGGTTCTATAACTTTTTCAAAAAAACCCCATATCTTTTGTATCAATTCGATAGTTTTAGTCAATATAGGCTTAGGAACAACTAAATGAGAAAATCGCTTTGGCAACCAAGGCGGTTTCTCACGCATGAAATAGAAAGCGACGATTATAATTAACGCCCCCAGCGGCGTCGATAACCCGACCAAAGGTACTGGTTGTAGAAAAGGCACACTGAAAAATAGTATAAGGATCAGATGACCTTTCTCACCCAACATCAGAAATATATCATTGATCGTCACGTCCGATGCGTCGGCAGATGCGCTGACTTTTTCCAGTGCTTCGATAAAATGACTTTTAGGCAAACGCTTTACCTTTACGACGTAAAAATTTTAGATTTAGATCCACTTATGTAACTTTAAATGAACTCATAGGGATTGGAAGATATTTTTTAGCGACATTCTTTTAGTCATGCTATTCGGCACAAAATATTATCATAGCGCACTAATAATTTCAGAGGTAGTGAAACCACGGCGCAAACCATCCACGAGTCTTTCTCTGACTTGGCGATAGAGTTCAGCCTCTGGTTTATCCGCATTTTTGTTTAGGACATTCGCCAATGCTTGTACATTATTTAGTGTGATTTCTGAAGATCCAGATGATTTTAATAGTCGACGAGAAACTACTAGCCGAGTCGGTGTATAATTCGAGTAAAACTGAGAGCGCGGAGAATTTACACCTTTGGTGCTAATTTGAGTATATGTCATCCCCCCGGGTCTCATTATAGCCATTAACATAATCATTTCGACATCACTAAACTCAGGGAAAAGCTTGCTTAAATACGGATAATAACTCTCAACTGAAAAAGTAATATTATCTGTCGCCTGTTTTTTAATAATATCAAGAACAGTAACAGCTCGATCATTAAGGTAGAATTGCTTACACAAAGCACTTTCAACCACACCGGCCGGACTTATAGACTGCATTAACAAAACAAATAAAAATAAAATTTTAGTCTTCATAGTTACCGGCTGGTCTTTGTGTCGAAGCGGCCTCATAAGCAGCAAGTCCATCTTCACCCATATGCTTGATTAATTCCTGTCGGCCTTCCGACGACTCAAGAAGTTTAACCAAATCCACAATGATAACTCCATCAACCGTGTTAAATTCACGATCAAAACTGAAATCAATATACTTAGCACCCAATTTTTCATAGCTGATCAACAACGAAGGAATTCCCTTACCTTCAATATCATTGATGATGCTATTCAACTCAGTGAGCGATTTGATGCTGTTTACAATTTGCTCGATCTCTCTGTCCATATGAGTAACTAGTTGGGGTTTGTTATAGGCGCGAACCTTTTGACTCAATTTCGAAGGATATGTCTTCTTCAAGTAACCTACAATAATTGCTTTTGAAACATCGGAGTACGAATTCGAAATACTCACTTGCCCCATCATATAGCGATATCTTGGATTATCTACCAAAAACTTACCGATTCCTTTCCAAACAGCACTTAAACCACGGATAGAATTTTTACCGGCTTCAGTAAAATTCGCAAATGAACGACTCGCTTCAATAGTATGCCTTAACATCTCGAGAGGCATAGCGGACAGATCCGCAAAACGGTTTAAGTAAAAAGATTCTTTTCCTGGTCCGCGTGCCAGTAACTCACCACCCATTCCCAAACGGTAAGCGGCGGTTATCTTCTGTTCTAAATCGCGTGCTATGAAATGGTGATGGAATAAATCGAATGCACCCGTTTTTGGATCGATATCGGTATCAGAACTTTTACCAGAACCTTCTTGAGCTGCACGAAAATTTTCCTCACGTAATTGGCCTAACTTCAACAAAGTTTGCGGAGCCTGCTCGCCCGTCACATTATATATTTTCATCGAGGAAGACTTGCCAAAAACAACTTCAGTGATAGGCCCAGCAGCATCTAATTCATTTTGTACCAATTTATCGTTATTAACTTTAATAATCGGTTCGTCAACGCGATCCATTTTAACTTGTGCGAAGCGACCTTTTAAAGCGTAGGTACGAGCACGAAGATACTGAGCCATTCCCACTAAATCGCCTTTATATACGTCTACTAACTCTTGCCCTTTGATTGGCGTACCCATGTTAATAGCAATTGGGCGCTTAGCGTTTTTTGCAATTTGCCTAACGTGCGCAACTGCACTTAAGACACCTTTAGCTACTGGATTTTTCAAATGCTTAACTCTATGAAATTCTTGAGTCGCCATCCCGTCTACGAACAAAGGCATGACTTGAACCGATGGATTGTTTGTAATGATATTTGAAATTCCTTTTTTCCATTCTGGATCAAACGCGAAATTATCCGATAGATTTTGTTTAACAGATACCTCGCCTGACGGGAAAATTACCAAAACACCGCCATCAGCGATGTGCTGATTCATCTGCCTAATTCCATTTTGGTTAAATCGAGCTGCCTCGGCACCACCATAAGGATTTAAAAATATAGCGTTGTCGGACATGCCGGGAAGGCCCTGTAACAATGTCGTCAAAGCCACTCGCACATCCGGCCGCACTAAAGAAATAGCCGCCGCGATCGCAATGCCATCAGATCCATTTTTGGGATGATTCGCAACGATCAACAAAGGACCGGTTTTAGGAACTCGTTTTTCCAACTCAGCACGATCGAACTGCACTTCGATTTCAAACGCGCGCGCCAGTTTCTGAAAGTACGGCTCAGTAGATTTATCATTCAGGAACGATTTAACGATTCGGCGCAACTCTGGCAGATGAAGCGTACGTCCCAATAGAAACTGAGCGAGTTCATTGATGCTCTTTTCAAGAATGACGTTATCCGACTTAACGATATGTATAGATAGCTTATCTTTTTTATTTACAGAGATCCCGGGACTAAACTTTAAACCCGATTTAGGACTTGAACCTAGGATAGGTTTTGTCGAATAGAACTCCCGACAACTATCTAATGCGAATACAGTTTGAACAGAAAGAACGCCAATAATACTCGAGTAAAGAATAATTCTCTTCATATAATAGGAGTTATTTCAATTAGCTAGCCACCCTCGTTAACCAAAACCTAACCCTATCTTTGATTTGGTAAAATATACCTGTATCAAAAGTAGACAGTGGACAAAACAGGTAGGACACTATGGCCAGAACCAGCCACTACCAGCATAATGCTTCGATATATGCTCGTCTATCGATTGCCCCATTTCTCGGGTAGGTAAATTTCGAGGTTTTAATCTGAACCCGATGTTAACAGCAATAACGATTAAAGATCCTAAGACAGGAATTAGAAAAGCCAATACCAATTGCCGCCGTTTCTGTTGTCGACTGATATATTTATCTGTGAGTAAAAAAATGTAAGTTGCAAGCCATATAGTTAAGTGAACAATAAAAACAGTGGAGATCAAACTTTCAATTAACATAACTACAATCTAACACCGCATCTGATTGCACTCAAAAAAAAACGGCGAGTACAAACTCGCCGTCATTATTAGCGTTTCAAAATTTGAAACAACCGTAATATCTAGCCACCAATCGTAGCTACAAGTTGTGCGATCAATAACGATACGACACCCATAACTTTGATCAAGATAGCGATACCAGGACCCGATGTATCTTTGAACGGGTCACCGACAGTGTCACCAACAACGGCCGCTTTGTGCAGATCAGATCCTTTTGGATGACCAGGCATTCCGCCTTTTTCGATAAATTTCTTAGCGTTATCCCAAGCGCCGCCCGCATTCGCCATGTACAAAGACATAGTCGCGCCAACCGCTAAAGCACCTGCTAGTAAACCAGCAAGAGCCTGAGGACCCATTAAGAATCCACATAAAACCGGAGCAAGAACTGCGATCATACCTGGAAGGATCATTTGCTTAAGAGCCGCCAGTGTTGCGATATCAACGATTTTAGATGGTTGAGGTTCAGCTTTACCTTCTAATAAACCTGGAATTTCTTTGAACTGACGACGAATTTCTTCAACGATGTCACCAGCGGCTTTACCAACCGCAGTCATTGTTGTTGCACCCACTAGGAAAGGCAAGATCGCGCCCAGTAATAGACCAATTAAAACACCCGCAGATGTTAAGTCTAAAGACATGGCTGCTAAACCAGCCGTTGCACGTGTGTGATTTACTTCCATATTGAAAGCACTGAATAAGGCCACAACTGTAAGGATCGCAGAACCAATCGCGAAGCCTTTACCGATAGCTGCCGTTGTATTTCCAACCGCATCTAATTCGTCAGTGATAGCGCGAACGTCTTTACCTAGTCCGCCCATTTCAGCAATACCACCTGCATTGTCTGCGATTGGACCGTACGCATCTACTGTCATTACAACAGCTGTTCCCGCTAACATACCAACAGCCGCCATCGCGATACCGTATAAACCTAAATAATGATTTGAAACACCAGCAGCGATCACAACGATAATTGTTGGGATAGCTACCGATTCCATACCGACTGCTAAACCACGAATAACGTTAGTCGCAGGACCCGTCATCGAAGCTTCAGCGATCTTTCTAACCGGACCCATTGATGTGTAATAATCAGTTACTAAACCGATCAAAGCACCGCCCACTGAACCCGCTGCTAAAGCGATAGTTACGCCTTGAGAAACATTCCACATAGGCATCAAGATCGCACTCGCGATAGTTAACAAGATAGGTGGAACTAAAAGAGCAAAACGTAAAATTGCTGCCGGAGCAAACATAGCACGGCATGCACGTGTGATGAAAATTACGATGATAGAGATAATTAAACCAATGGCAGATAGGATCAGAGGCAACACGATCGCCGCGTTTCTGATTGTAGCTTCATCGCCACCCGGAACTAAGTTCATTAAGGAAGCCGTCGGAATTGTAAATGCAATCGCCATTGTAGAAACGATCGCCGCAACCATCGATTCATAAATGTCAGCGCCCATACCCGCAACGTCACCCACGTTATCACCTACGTTATCCGCGATAACGCCAGGATTTCTTGGATCGTCTTCAGGAATACCCTGGATAACTTTACCTGCGATATCTGCACCCACGTCAGCCGCTTTAGTGTAAATACCACCACCGATACGCGCGAATAATGCGATCGATGAAGCTCCCACTGCAAACGAGTGAAGAATTGTTCCAACAGAGGATTGATCTTTAAATGTAGTGTAAAGAACGCCTAAACCAATCAAACCTAAGCCCGCTACGGCAAGACCCATTACCGCGCCACCATCAAGAGCTACAAGTAATGCATTTGGTTTGATACCTGTCGTAGCGGCTTGAGCCGTACGAACGTTAGCGTAGGTTGCGGCCTTCATACCGAAGAAGCCAGCTAGTAAAGATAAGAATGCGCCTAGCAAGAAGAATACACATGATTCCCAGCCAAGAGCGAAAAATAATGCCGCACCCACAACAACTGAATAGATACCTAAAACTTTGTACTCGCGTACTAGGAAAGCCATTGAACCTTCGCGAATGTATGTCGCGATACGATTCATCGTTTCGTTACCCGCTGGTTGGGCTTTAACTTTGAAGTAAAAGAATAAAGCGATTAATAGTCCTACTACACCCGAAATTGCCGGTAAATGCAGCAAGGAAGCATTACTTAAATCCATCATGAACGTCCACCTTTGATAGTTAATTGGGAACGAATAAAAAGCCTGAGGATTGAGAATTTGTCAACGCTGGTAATAATTTACAAAAATGCGTCAAGCTAGAGGAGCTATTCTAAAAATCAGTTGTTTTTTAAGATCGGACTGCTAAAACGCCCGGATGCTTTTATCAGATTTTAACCACCGCATGGTATTCGTGTTCTTTTTACTGTTTCTTTTGACAGTAAATTTCTACGCGAACTTCTAGAGCTAAGCGGCTTTCGCCATTTTTTTCTGTTTGTAATTCTCGATTAAATTATTCAGATAATTTTGTGCCTTATATTTAGTCAAATCGTTCACTTCGGATTTGAGCATATGCACTTCTTTGACACCTTTTTCTACTAAACGCCCTTTTTGATTCGCGTAAAATTTTCCACCTTTAGGGGTATAGAGGATGTATTTCTTGTTGCAGGGAAGATACAGATACATGTTGAACTCGACCTGTTTGTCGCCTTCCACATCCGCCAATTTGACCGACGCCATCGTGGCAGAAGCCGATTCGCGTACTTCCGTGCGAACATTAGTAACCGGGAAGAACGCCATTGCGATTTCGTCCCCGTTATGAACCGATTTTTTCAAAAACTCGGCATATTCTATGGCCCAGTCTTCGAATTCAATTTTCTTAATTTTCAAATTTAGATTTTCTTTCTCTGAAACAGGTTCACCATTATCTTTCAGAAATTTGAAAAGCTTTTCTTGGATTGATTTAATGAACTTTCCATCCATCTTTCTATTTTTTCCAAGCGCCGCGATCAAGTAACCATTAAATTTTTCAGATTCAACCACGATACAGGCCACTTGCGACGAGTCCGAAACTTCGTTGATGACGTGGCCATCGTTAACTTGAACAGTTTCATCCAAGGCCTGTTTCGTACCTTTCAGAATTATCGATTCATAGCCGTCAACGACATTACGGCCCATGACTGTGATTGTCTTACCTTTCGTGTCATATTTTCTAGGCGATTTAAGCGGACCCGCCTCACGAGCGTCTTCGGCTTCGCCTGCGTTTGTTTGTGCTTTTTTGTCGTTTTTGTCTTTACCAATCGAAATTGCATTCGGGGTTTTTCCTAAGGCCCGTGCCCTGTCGTCACCGTCAAAATCACTCTCGCTATATGAAACAGAACCCGCGGCGCCTTCTTCATCAGAATAATCACCGTTGATTCCACTCAACATTCCGGGAGATCCCGAACCAGATCTAGCATGATCGATTTTGCTGAGAGAAGGATCCAATGGATTTCCATTTTCATCAAAACCTTCTAACGGAACCCAAGTCCCATTGCCGCCGGCAACAGAATCGCCGTCCAGCAATTGGGAAAAAATGGACGCCGCTTGATTCCAACCACCACCCTCGACAGTTTCATTTCCTGAAGCAGCCCCGCCTCCCGATTGGATCATCGTCGTCTTATTGCTAGCATCAGCAGTCGCAAGTGGTTTTCCGTTCGCATCTACCGTAGGCTTTTCATTTTGGTCACGGATCTTTTTTTCTTGATCACGAATATATTTATTTACTGTCCGTTCAATAGCAGGGCCAGTGGCTGGTGGATTAATTTTATAGCCGCACGCGGCGTCTTGAAGTTTTCTAAAGGAAACGGACGATGAATTTTCAGCAAACGTAAACACACAAATAGGAAACGATTGAGTCAATACCTTTGGCATTATCAATACTTTCTTATTGGGGTGATCGACACTTATCATTACAAAGTTTGGCTTTTTTTGAATAATATACGTGAGGAAATCTTTTATATTGGTCGTAGAAAACACAAGCCACTCGCGATTACGCAAAAACTGCTCGGCAGCGGATGTCGAACTAGGATTCGACTTTAATATCAAAAGCGTTTTCGAAATTTGAATTTCACTCATATTTTTTAACCGTTTAGATGGCCAATTTATTGACCATCTAAATTAATTACTCGGCAAGTAAAGAGAGCTCATTTAGGCTCTCTTTATTTAAACACCGATTTAAGTGAAATACTGGACTGGATTTTAGGCTTAAAAATCCGCGATAGTATCAACCAATTCAGGGTGGTCGATAAAAGGATTTCTGTTTCCTTGAACTTTATAGATCTCGTCATTGCGAAGAAGTTCTTCGGCATCCACAGGAAACTGTTTATGCCAAATTCTTAAGCTAGCTTCTTGAGCGGGCTCAATTTTCATATCGTAGCGAAGCGCAAAGTAGAGCAAGGCGCGTGCAACATGACCTTTGTGCACATCCGGTGGCTCAAATGTCGGACCGCGAATAGAATCACTTGTCCCAAAACGAGATTGGCCACACTTGAGATTCTCTTTATCTTTCACAACTTCACCAAATGGATAACTGCTACGAATTCCGTTTAACTGGGAATCTGTTGGAAATAAATGATGCAAATCTGATTTCTGTGTTTCCTGAGGGTATTTACCTGTGAAACGGCTTTGTGGCCAAGTATGTTCAACATTGATCACGCGATTATCAGGAACATAGTTAGGACGTGGTGATTGTTTACTGCCTTTGAATTCATCGGGACCATAAAGTTTATTGCAATAGGCTTCTTTGATTGCGTACTGATTTCCCACTTGCACTAAGTAGAAGTAACCCATCAAAAACAAACGAGCACGATCATAACCTAGCGGTGTTTGTTGGTAACAATTTTTATCTCCCGGAGGACAACGATCAACTAAAGTATCTAGTTGACCAGGGCGAGACACGTGAGCGTAATTTAAAACCTGACGTAAAGTATTTCTCATATCTGTTCCGACAGCACGTGATTTCATTGCGCTGTACACACTGGAAGTGTAGTACGGAATATAGCGCGACATATAGCCACCCGTTTTTGGGTTTCTAATGTTCAAAGCACCTGACGCAGATCGTGTGATCAGCTGTGGTTGCGCGTATGGATTTCTTTGAAGTGGACCACCAGCAACAATCGCTGAGGCGCTATGTGTGGTGAGTGCGATCAGTGTTACAACACCGAAAATATTTTTCAGAACCGACTTTGCAAGAGTCTTCATCATTCCCCCGTAGTCAGGCCTTGAGGAGCCTGGTAGAAACACCGAACCATGGTTCAAAAACCTATCATCGGCATATACTGGTTATCAGTTGGGAACGAAGGTATAAGGCTAGAGTCTTTATTTCAACTACTATTTTAACAGGATTTTGTTTTTTTGCGGAGCGCATTTAAGCAGTTTTTAAATGCTAAGAAGTAGGGCGATTTTTCCAATCGTAGGCGGTTTTACAAATCACTTTCAGGTCATTGTACTGGGGCGACCAGTGAAGTTCCGATTTGATCTTATCAGCCTGGGCCAACACTTTCGCGGGATCACCGGGGCGACGATTTAGAATCTCATAGGCGATCTTTTTACCCGACACTTCTTCCATCATCTTCAGGGCCTGAAGAACGCTAAACCCCTGGCCATAACCACAGTTAAAGATTTGTAGGTAGTTAGTCTCATTAATTAATTTCTCAGCGGCAAGGATATGAGCATGAGCAATATCTTCCACGTGGATAAAATCACGAACACCCGTTCCGTCCGCCGTTGGGTAATCATTTCCAAAAACAGACATTGTAGCCTGACGACCCATTGCCGTTTCCGTTAGGTGATGAAATAAATGATTCGCGTTAGGATTTTTCTGCCCTAGTTTATTATCAAAACTAGCACCGGCTACATTAAAATAGCGCAAAATAATCGCGCTTAAACCATGAGCCGCATGTACATGGGCTACCATACGCTCGCCAAATACTTTAGACTCACCGTATGGATTAATAGGCATTAATTCATCAGTTTCCGATACAAAATCCTTATGAGTATCCCCGTAAACCGCCGCGGTTGAAGAGAAAATGATTTTCTTCACGCCAACCTTCACCGCATTTTGTAAAAGATTCATCGTACCAAAGGAGTTATTCTCGAAATAGTCTAACGGATTTTCAATAGATTCAGGTACAGAGGTTTTAGCGGCAAAGTGCATGATAAGATCAATTTTGTTATCTTTCATCACGCGCCCAGGAAGTTCGCGATCGCGAATATCCCCAAGAACAAATTTGCACTTGGGGTGAAGGAATTCTTTATGTCCCGTCGATAAATTGTCGTAAACTACAACGTGATGACCACGTTCAATCAATCGATGACTTGCAAAAGATCCAATATAGCCGGCGCCGCCTGTAACTAAAATATTCATGTCAGGACGCTAACACCGATACTGCTAAGAATCAACCCGGCTTTTAATCAGAATCAATATCTAGAATCCTAATGCGAATTTGAAGGCATAGCGATCGGTTCCAAATGCATTCGAATACTCAACGCCCATTTTTAAAAGAAGCAAGTTCACGTCAACACCAGCCAAAGTCTGAGTCGATGAATTCGTTTTCTTTTGTGATTGTGCCGTCGTGTACGACGGATCAAATACTGCGCTGCCCGTTGCCGTTAATTCATTTGAAGAACTTAACATACCGAAACCAAGGTACGGCTCAACCACAGGAATCATCGGCGAGATCAAGATTTGTAAACCACTGACCGAGTTTTTGTTTTCTATGTCTGTCGTTACTCCGGATTGCGTTTGAGAAAAACTGAATCCAGATGTCGAGTAAACACCACGTAATGCCAAGTTAATTGGCAGGACAGGAATGACGTCATTGATATTGTATTTGATTGCCAGAGAGGTCGAATTCAAGCTAGCACCCGACGCAGTCATTTTAGGAAACAAAACAGCTTCGGCTGCTAAACCGAATGGAACTCCCACAGCAACCAGGATACCTCCGTTGTATAAATTGGGAAGCTCCGCACCCGCATTTCTTTTGACGATATCGTTCGTACGTTTTGCGCTAGTTTGCGCGCCAATAAGTCCGACTTGAACGCCGACAACGGTCCCCATTTTAGAGGCACCTAATATTGAACTGTGGGTAAAATTACCCGCCATGTCTTTAGAAATTTGATCAAAATCGTCTTCCGTAAGATTTGTAAATGTTGGATCAGCAAACGTCGTTTGAGTTAAAAAGCAAGTCAGTAAAACCAATAAATATTTTTTCATATATTTCCCCTTATTCACCTAGCCTGGCATACCAAATGAACTGGGACAAGTAGTACGCATGGCGCACCTTGAAAAAAGTAGCGTCCAAACACAGGACACCGTATGAATTTAAAAACCTGTCCTATGCATAGCGTTTGAAACAACAAGCAGAAGGAGTATCAAGTGAAAATCATTTCTACGTTATTAGTGGTGTTATTAAGCTACAGCCTTTCAGCATTAGCGTGCGGCGAAAAAGTTGAAGTATATAAGGCAAAAACGCGTGGTTCTGAAGTCGCTATTCAATTGGCAAAGAAAGAAGTTCTAATCGTAAATTCGGGCAGCAAGGCTGTAGCCCCAAAAGACGAATACTCTGGGGCATTAATCCCCTTACGTTTTGAAATGGCATCAGAGTCAAAAGTTCGCGACGTCGTAGTTCAAACTGACTCTTTGACAGCACATTTAAACCTCTTTGCTATCTATCGTTGCCCCGGAACCCCAGTTCAAACGACAGAGTTATATTTGTCTATTAGCAAATACAGCGAAGTTAAAATTTTCCTGTTAGAAGCCGATGAAACTTTAACTGCAGACCGTGCGGCTGATTACGTTATAAAGGGCGAAGAAGCTCTTAAGCTTTTAAAATAGTTTCCATCTTTGATATCTGCCAAAAGTCACGCTCAACGCGTGGCTTTTTTCGATGAAATTCTTACCTGTATAAAGTTCTGACAATTGTGAGAACGTCGCCTCTCTTATATTGTGTTTAGTCTCACCGCAGGAGGGAACCCATGAAAATACAACTCGGCTTAGCTGGTTTGTTTTTGGGCATATCGGTCATGGCTCAAGGACTGGTTAGCACTTATTCCTCTATCGATTTAAGAAAATGCACCAATTATCAAGAAGGTGAAGGTGGTGTTTCGGCAGATTGCCAAGGACCAGACGGAGTAGTCTTAGAAATCTCGAGTGGTGATTGGGAAAACATGTGGATTAGCTATAAAGGAAAACGTTTTGAAACATGGACCTTGTTAATTTCGGCGGGTTCTTTCACTCGTATCGGCGGTGACAATCAAGTTGTGGAATGGATTTTAGATAAATCAGTCGAAGGAAAAACACGCGTTCATTCACTTATCGCGCGCGTTAGCGGCAATATCAGCGCGAACTCGCAAACAAGAGCCTCTAAATTATTGGTATTTGGTTTTTCTTCTTTGGGCGTATGCTATCGTGGTGAATCGACATCAAACTTAGCTGCTCGTCAAATCGCTGAATCAAACCAGTGCCTTAAAAACTTGCCCATGACTTTGCCCAAACCATCCAGTAATCATTGATTTTCGCTAGTAACGAGAAACTATTTATTAGAGCAGAGGCGCGAGCCACTTTTTTAACAATGCTTCATCTAAATTTCTATTTTTAATATGGCAATCTAATTGATCTTTACCGATGCGACTGACAAAAAAGTAAGTCGATTCTGGATGGAAGAAATAAAAACCACTTACGGAACTCGCTGGAGTCATCGCCGCAGACTCGGTCAAACCTACACCAATGCGTTTTTGAACCTGCATTAAATCCCAAATTTGAAATTTATGTAAATGATCGGGACACGAAGGGTAACCAGGCGCCGGACGCAGGCCACGGTATTTTTCTTTGATCAAATCATCGACCGTTAAAGCCTCTTTCTGACCATGAGCAAATAATTTACGTGTCTGAAAATGTGCCCACTCAGCCAAACCTTCAGCTAAACGATCCCCTAGCGACTTAATCAAAATAGACTGATAGTCATCCCCTTTTTTTGCAGCTTCATCTGCTAGCGTCTCGATTTGTGGCCCAGCGGTCACACAAAACGTACCCATGTAATCGGTTGTATTTTCTGATTTAGGCGCCACAAAATCACTTAGGCAATAATGAACATTATTGTTGATTTCACTGGGACGCTGCTGACGTAAGAAATGAAAAACATGTGTTTTATCTGGTCCTTCCACTTCCACAGTTTCATTTTCACTGCGTGCTTTGAAAATTCCGATTAAAACTTTAGGTGTCACCAGTTTTTGATCTACAATCTTCTTTAACAGAACCTGAGCTTCATCAAATAATTTTTTAGCTTCCGCACCACTTTGCGCATTTTCCAAAATTTTCGGGTATGTACCTTTTAAACCCCATGACCAAAAGAACGGCGACCAATCAATATAGGGAACTATATCTGCTAATGCCGGTGTCATTTCGATAACACCCGTTTGTTTCGGTTCTTCAATCTGGGCCGACGCTTTACTCCATTTAAATGGACTCTTACGAGCTTCCTCTAACGAAACCAATTCTGTTTCAGATTTCCTAGATAAATAGGCTTCGCGAATTTGCCGATACTCTTCTTTGATCTTCAAACGATACGTATCACGCTGTGACCCGATCAAATGCGAACAGGCTTCTACCACGAGTGACGCATCACCGACGTGAACGACTGGTCCTGGGTAATGGGGATCAATTTTTACGGCCGTGTGAACTTTAGATGTCGTAGCGCCACCAATTAACAACGGAACATCATAACCGGAATCACGAAACTGCTGAGCGTTGAATATCATTTCTTCAAGTGATGGTGTAATCAAACCAGATAAACCGATGATATCGGCTTTGTGTTTCTTAGCTTCTTCCAGAATTTTTTGGATAGAAACCATCACTCCTAAATCAATCACTTTATAACCGTTACAAGCTAGCACCACACCAACTATGTTTTTACCGATATCGTGAACATCGCCTTTTACGGTCGCAATCACAAATACGGGCTGATTGTTAGACGTCACTTTTTCGGCATCCATCAATGGTTCAAGGTACGCCACCGCTTTTTTCATCACGCGCGCACTCTTCACCACTTGAGGTAAAAACATTTTTCCCTGACCAAACAATTCGCCCACGACTTTCATGCCATCCATCAACGGACCTTCGATCACATTCAGTGGACGTTTGTATTTTTCCACTGCTTGTTTAGTATCTTCGGTAATAAACTCATCGACGCCTTTGACTAAGGCATACTCAATACGTTTTTCTAAAGATAGCTGACGCCAATCATTTTGTTTGACCGATTTTACGCCAGAATCAGTTAGGTCGATATTCTTGCCGGTATTCGCATCAGCCCATTGAATCAGTTTTTCCGAAGCATCTGGTGATTGATTTAAAATAACCGCTTCGCACAGGCGACGCAGTTCCGGGTCAATATTTTCGTATACTTCCAGCATACCGGCATTCACGATACCCATATCCAGCCCAGCTTTAATGGCGTGGAACAGGAAAACGCTATGCATGGCTTCGCGCACTTTATTATTTCCGCGGAACGAGAATGACAAATTTGATATACCACCGGAAGTTAAAACTCCAGGGCACACGGTTTTAATTTCCTTTAACGCTTCGATGAAATCTAAACCAAAGCGATTATGTTCTTCCATTCCCGTAGCCACGGTTAACACATTGGGATCGAATATAATATCTTCGGGATGGAAATTTAGTTTCTTAGTTAGTAAATCATAGGCCCGCTTGCAGATTTTAACTTTGTCTTCAAACGTTGCCGCTTGTCCTTCTTCATCAAACGCCATCACAACAACAGCGGCACCTAACTTTTGAATTTCACGCGCTTGATTCAAGAACACGGTTTCGCCCTCTTTTAGCGAAATCGAGTTAACTACGCTTTTACCTTGAAGGCATTTCAAACCCGCCTGAATCACTTCAAATTTCGACGAATCAATCATAATAGGAATTTTAGAAATATCAGGTTCCGAAACTATCAAATTTAAGAAATCGATCATCAATTGTTTGGAATCTAGCATGCCCTCGTCAAAATTGACGTCCAAAATATTGGCGCCATTTTCAACTTGCTGACGAGCAATCGTCAATCCACCAGATAACGAACCCTCTTTGATTAGCTTTGCAAACTTAGGTGATCCAGTTACGTTGGTACGCTCACCGACCATCATAAATGATCTCTCACCAATAGTAGGTGTTTCCAAAGGCTCTAAGCCTGATAATCTAAATCGAACGGGCTTAGCTGAAATAACATGTGGTTTATCCGAGCGTAAGTTCGTCGCAATCGCTGCTATGTGGGCCGGCGTAGTTCCACAACAACCACCCACGATATTCACATGACCCGCTTTCGACATTTTCCCTAATTCAGCGGCAATTGAGGCTGGAGTTTCATCGTACCCTGTTGGGCTCAACGGATTCGGCAGGCCCGCATTCGGGTAGCAGCTTACATAGCAGTCAGCCATTTCAGCTAGCTCTTGGATGTAGGGACGCATATCACTGGCACCCAGGGCGCAGTTTATACCAACACTTAAAGGCCGCGAATGGCGAACGCTAAACCAAAATGACTTCAATGTTTGGCCCGATAAAGTACGACCAGATAAATCCGTGATTGTTACCGACAACATCAACGCAAACTTTGTGCGATATTCCTCTTGTAGTGTTTCGATCGCGTACAAGCAGGCTTTTAAGTTCAAAGTATCAAATGTCGTTTCGGGAAGTAAAATATCACAGCCTTCATCGATGAAAACTTTCGCTTGTCCGTAGTAGGCTTTGACTAACTCATCAAACGTAACACCACGATATTCTGGACGCTCCACATCCGGTGAAAGCGAAGCGGTTTTATTGGTTGGACCTAGCGCCCCGGCGACGTAGGCCTTACGACCCGTTTTTTTAAAGTAGTCATCGCGTGCGCGGATAGCGATACGAGTCGCTTGTTTGTTGATTTCATCTACCCAGCTTTCTAATTCGTAGTCAGCCTGGGAAATGGTCGTTCCATTGAACGTGTTAGTTTCGATAATATCAGCACCCGCTTCCAAGTACTGCATATGAATTTCATAGATGACTTCCGGTCGGGTAATACACAATAAATCATTATTACCTTTTAAATCTTTCTTAGGATTTGGGAAATGAGTTCCTCGATAGTCGGCCTCCGTCAGCTTATACTGCTGAATCATGGTGCCCATAGCGCCATCGATAATCAAAATTTCGTGCTTTAAGCGTTCTTCCAGCTCAAGCAATACAGGAGTCTTAATAAAATCGGCCGGGGAAACCCAAGTTTGTTCCAATTCCGTGTTCCTTTGTATTTATTATTAAATTTCTTATTTAAACTTTTTAACTAAGTCGATGACAAGGCCTGCATCATTCATAATGTAGAAATGCAGATTTTTTTCGCCATTCTTAATTAAATCTTCAACCTGAGCCAATGCCCAACGGCGACCGATCTCTTCGACATGCGCCGGAGTCGCCGTAATTTCATCCACAAGACGTTCGGGAAGATCCACATTGAAAGTTTTAGGAACTGATTTCAATTGAGCTGCGTTTTTAATGATTTTAAGACCAGGAACTATAGGAACCGTGATTCCCGCTTCCAGACAGGCTTTTTTAAACTGATAGTATTTCTGATTATCAAAAAACATTTGAGTCACGATATAGTCCGCGCCCGCTTCCACTTTCTTTTTCAAGAATTGAATATCGGTTTTAAAATTTGCGGCCTCGAAGTGCTTCTCGGGATAACCAGCGACACCAATGCCATAATCCAACGGTTCGCAATTAGAAATCTCTTCAATAAACTGCCCCGTACTCATACCTTTGATTTGGGTCACTAAGTCAGACGCATATTGATTGATCGTGCGATTTTTAGAAACCTCTTTACTGTAATTTAGACTATCACCACGTAAAGCTAAAACGTTGTGGATGCCTAGATAATTCAATTCGATTAACGCATCTTCAGTTTCTTCTTTTGTGAAACCTTGGCAAAGAATATGTGCAACAGTATCAATGCGGAAACGATTTTGAATAATACCACAGATACCCAGCGTACCAGGACGTTTCTTGAAAGTGCGTTTAACGATCGAACCATCAGAATTTTCATGGTAGTAAGCGCTCGAAGCATGGCTAGTCACATCGATCCATGGTGGATCAAGCTTACTTAATCCTTCGGCAATATCAATAATATCCTTAACTGAACGACCACGCGGCGGCGGTACAATTTCAAAGCTGAACTCTGGCGGGTTCGATTTCTGTAACGCTCTGTTGATGTGCTCAATAACTTTCAATTTCGTGTACCCTTACTTTTTTATCGACCCTTACCAAAAAGGACGACTCGAATCGTTTTAAATATAATTTGTATATCAAGTATAAAACTAAAGTTTTTAATGTAATACAAATCAAATTGCAATTTCTGTTTTGAATCTTCTACGCTAGCACCATAGGCATACATAACTTGGGCCCAGCCGGTGATCCCCGGGCGAACTAAATGGCGCATTCGATAGAACGGGATTTGCTTCTCTAATTCCACGTTAAATTCCGGTCTTTCAGGCCGTGGGCCTATAAAACTCATGTCACCTTTGATCACGTTCCATAGCTGAGGGAGCTCATCAATGCGAGTCAGTCGAATAAACTTTCCGACCCTAGTAACCCTAGAGTCATTGCTCTTGGCCCATTGCGCACCTTGTTTTTCAGCATCGGTCACCATCGAGCGCATTTTGAAAATCGTAAATTCACGATCATTCAAACCCGTACGAATCTGACTGTAAAAAACTGGCCCTTTCGATTCAAGCTTAATCAGGATAGAGAAAATCAATAAAAACGGCCACGTCACGGACAACAATAGTAATGCCAAAATTAAATCCAAAACACGTTTGACCCGCAAACCAAGTGGATTATGAAAAAGATCGAAACCCTTTTCGAAAATGAACCATTCGCGACTTAAAAAATCGACAGGAACTTTTTTTTCGATCTCCTCAAAAAATTGCGACAGGTTTAGAATTTCTTTTCCCGCAAAACGAGCCTGCATTAAACTATCCGTTAGTTCTTGGCTCCATAAATTTGAAGGCATCGATACCACTATAGCCTGCCAATCTTGATGAATTTTGTCCAGAGGGTGCCTCGGTGACCAATTTAAAATTTCGTAGTTAATTTTAAATTTTTTAATGATCTCGTTTTCAATAAACTGATTGTGGTCACCGGCGGCCAAAAACAAATACGACGTCTTACCTGCCCTAGCAGAAAGAATCCCCCACAAAATTCGCCGGTATGTTATTGAGGCTATACCGAACAAAATTGTAGATCCAATCAAGATTCCGCGACCAAAAATACCGGACCTGTCTTTGCTAAGAAGGTAGTTTATAGTTAATACAAACGAGATAGTGACTACGAAACTAGAGACTTGCCTTATGAAGATATCTTTAAAACGATGATGCGGTTCCACATCGTAAGCGCCAAAAACATAACTAAAGCCAAGCAACGACATTGTGATAAACCACAAGCCCACAGAATTAAAATGCCAAAAGAACTCACCTAAACGAAGCCAAGAAAACAAATGAATCACCAGCAAATAGACAGCTCCATCAAAAGCCAGCAACGTCAGTTTTTTCTTTGGTGTTAATCGAATTTTCATTTCGCTATTGTCATTAACTTTCTGATATTTTTCAATCGCATTTTTCGCCTTATTTTTCCTTAGCCAAGCGCCCTGCAAAGTGGCTATACTGCGACCATGACAGGCCTGTTGTTTGTATTTCTAAGTGCGACTTTAATCTCACAGTCATTCATGGATGCTATGTCCGTGGTGATTATTCTCTACACACTGACTATGCGTTTTACCAAGCAAACCCGCTTCGACTCACTGTTAGCATCCAATTCAGGAATCAAAGAGGTTTTTTTCTTTGGTTTGTGGCTAGCGTCCATAGCGATTGGCTTACGAACAAGCCCCCATTTACTGAAAAACCTGTCTGAATGGAAATGGATTTTAAACCTACTGTTCATGTACTGGTTCCTAAATCACTATTTAACCAAGCGCGGAACCCCATCAATGACACTGTCATTCTGGCAACCCCTGTACTGGGTTTTACTTGCCTGCTTCCTCTATGGTGCCGTGGGCCTGGCCACGGGTATAGATTTATTCAAACAAACACCACTCACCCATGGAGCCCGCTTTGCCGGCCCATTCGATGATCCGATGAATTTTGCACACATCTATGGCATGTATGCCGCATTCTTGGTTCCGTTTGTCATCGAAGCACTCTCTGAATGGAAGAATGGAAACAAAAGAACCAAACCACAAGTTTTACTGGTAGCCGCGTTTGCCTTAACAACAGTCAGTGTGGCCTTGACCTTAACTCGCGGAGCTTGGGCTGGGCTTTCAGGGGCTATCATCATTATGGTATTCATCTATCGTAAACGCTGGGGCGTAGCTATCGCCGGCGCTACAGTCATCAGCGCCTTGATTTTGTATGCAGGTTCAAGCACATTCAAAACCCGCATCGACCAAGCACTCAACCCATCACAAAGCTACGACAGCGAACGTTATAATTTATGGCGCACCAATTTGGAAATCTTTAAAGACTATCCCGTGTTTGGAATCGGACATGGTGACTACCTAGCCTACCTTCCTTCGTATTTTGAAAAGTTAGGCATCCCAGCAAACCACTTTCAAAGCCACGCCCACAACCAATATCTACAAGCCCTAAGCAATACCGGCTTGGTCGGATTTTTGTTTTACATGATTTTCATTTTAGGATTGCTAGCATTTACATTTAAACAATACCGCAAACACCGGGATCCCATTTTCTTGGGCTCCTTCGGGGCCCAAATCGCGTTTCACATTGGGTCCCTAACGGAATGCAATTTTGAACGAGCCAAAGTCCGACTCGTTTACTTATTCTTTTGCGCGTTGGCCTTGAGTATTGCAGTTCAGCTAAGGCCCAAAGAACTGGCTCCTTAGCTTGCGGCTAAGAAGCTAAATTCTATTGGAA
>TARA_B110001454_G_scaffold54930_3_pt1 | contig 27641 bp, 15 predicted proteins | sample TARA_B110001454 | Tara Oceans TARA_B110001454 (sample SAMEA4397004) | marine metagenome | biome: Polar Biome; feature: [MES] marine water layer (ENVO:01000295) within the mesopelagic zone...; material: water (ENVO:00002006), including particulate matter (ENVO:01000060) such as...... | reverse complement strand
ACACTTTAGTTTCGAAAAAATGTCAGATTAATTTCAAAAAAAATACACGCAACATGACTTACTTAATTTTATATAACAAAAAAGCCCGTAACCTTAAAGGCCACGAGCTTTAAAAAATCATCTTTTAATAAGAGTGATTAGTTTGCTGAACCATCAACTTCTGCAGAAGTGATCGTAGCAGCCGTCAGTGCAGGAACATTAGTTTCAGCTGTCTGTGCATCAACACCGTTGTAAGCAGCAGAAAAATTTACATCATCAAGAGCGAATGAAGCAGGGATTGATAATTCATTCATGCAATCACCATATACATTCACAAAAGAAGCATTAGCCTTCGCCGCTGTTGTATAGTTAGTTACATCTTTGATCTTCACGCAGTTATTAAAATCACCCAATAACAAGATATTGAAGAAACGGCCTTCAGAACCCTCTTTCAAGTGAATTGCATCACCTGCAATCATCTTATCAGCAGCATCAACTACTTCCGTATCCGCAAGCAGAGACAGAGCCGTTACGTTTGCAACCGTTGGGTTAGATTCTTGATAAGCACTTTCATAAGCGTCACCTTTTGTATCCAATTCAAATGCATGACGAGTTCCGGATTTGGAAGAGGTTTTCACGATAACACCGTATTGAATGTTACCAACATAGCCCTCATCCCAATCGATATCGTCATCTTTATTTGAGGTTAATACCAAGTGTTTCGCATCAACTGCGCCACCAAAGAATTCAACACCATCATCGTCATTTTGATGAACCTGAACATAATCAACCGTAGTGCCATAACCAACACCCATAAAGCCAACGCCGTTAAGTTCATCACCGTTTGAAAGCTCTGAACCTGCTTCAGCAACAACAACATACTTTAACGTACCCGAGCTATCAGAGTTATCAAACCCACCAAAATAACCACTAGCGCCTTCACCACTTAAGTTACAGTGAGTTTGGTTCGCAGGATTACCGCAGTTATTATTATAAGCATAACCTTGTAGAACTAAACCACCCCAATCACCACGATCATTAAAATCGTCATCGCCTTCAGCCCACATGATAATTGGCTGAGCCGCAGAACCAACCGCTTGTATTTCAGCACCTCGCGTAACAACTAATGAAGCACCCTTTTTGCTGCGGAAAACCGTACCAGGCTCAACCGTTAAAGTAACGTCTTTAACAACACTGTCACCCGCAATCAGTTCGCGATTACCATTACCCACATTTACACGGCCACTTAATGCCCACACAACGTCATTTGAGAAAGTTTCATCTTTTAAGATAGATCCCGTAACATTACAAACTTTAAAGGTCTTACCATCCATATCATAAGTAGTATTCGAATCAACAATACTGTAATTAGGATCTTCGGCGGCGGGGCATTCAGCGGCAGGAGTAATGGCTGCGGCGCTATAATTAATGTCGCCAAAATTTGTATTGGAATCAAAACCTGCGGAACCTGCACCCGCCGCTGCTGCATAAGGCGTTGTTTCAGGATTCGCTGGAACGGTTCCTGCAATAGCGAAATCCCACCAATTATTTGAACCAGACTTAACCGCGCCTGCATAATCCGTATTATCAAAAGCAAACGCAGGATTCGAGCTCAAATTTGCTGAAGAGGCACTACTACCATCACCACCAGTATTACCAGTAGTAGCATTACCACCACCGCTACTGCTGCTACCACCACCACACGCTGCTAGACCTGCTGCAACAATTGCCACTGAAATATTTTTAAGTAAAAATTTAGTATTCATAATTCTCTCTCTGTTTAGAAAAAGTCACTACTTATTGATGACTGAAGTTAGTTTATTAGCTAATAATTACATTGATGTGACACATTCATTCTATTATTAAAAATTATACGTAAGCGCGAGCTTTAAGCTCGAACCTGGCTTATATTTTTTAACCATGCGACCACCCTGCTCGATCAATACTTCACTATTAGTAATGTTTTTTATTGAAGCCTTAACTTCTAATTCATCAAATAAAATTGGCTGTTTAAAACTAACATCTAAAACTGCACGACTTGCCTTTATGAAATCAGGTACATCTTTGTTAACAGAAATACTATCCAAACTTTCCCCGGTATAATTTAAAACCAAGGTATATTCTCGCCCAGATGCCAGTTCATCAGCTTCTAATTGAAAGTTAGCTAACATATCGGGTTGCCCTTGCATTTGGCGCGTTGCAGAAACATTTCCAGATGCATTTAATGCTTCTACTTCTGAATCTATCCACGTTACATTTCCAGATACCTTTAACCCAACAACATCATTATCAAACGAAATATCTTTCGAAAAACCTAGCTCAATACCTTCAGCAAATGCATCACCACCATTGTCATATTGATATATCGTACCCATACTGCTTCCCGACAAGATACTCGCAGTTCTTTCGATTATATCCGTAAAATCTTTTCTGAAAAAAGCCGCTGTCATGCTTTCATCGTCAGAAAAATAATATTCAAACCTTAAATCTAGATTATCGACAGTAGAAGATGTTAAACGCGGGTTACCTTGGTACAAATCACCTGAGATTGGATCGGTAAATTGAGCAGGAGCAACTTCCCTGAAGTCAGGTCGGTTGATAGAGTTGTAATAAGCAAAACGGGCTTGTGTATTCTCAAGTAGGTGGTAGGTAACATTCAGAGATGTATAGGTATCATTATCACTAACATCAGCCGTTACATTGTTTCCAGTATTAGGATCTTTTTTAGTTTCTAAAGACATTTCAGAATCTTCTAAGCGAAATCCAACTTCAGCGCTAATAAAATCATAAATTTCAAATCTAGGCTGTATAAAAAAAGCGGTATAGTCCCAAGTACCCTCGTACGAATTTTCATAATTGGTATTTGATTTAGTTTCATACGCTCCGTCAACAAAAATGCTATCGGTTAATATCTCATAAATTTTCTGATTATTTTCTAACGCTGTCGGTAATTCTTGATTAGCCGTTGAAATTTCGTACTGGTAATTATAACTATTGGCTACACGCTCTCGACTAAAACTAGAGAAACCATACTTAGTTTTAATTTCATATTCGTCCGTCGAAAATAATAGAGTATTTGCCTTCAAATAAATATCTGCAGAATCATCTGTCAAGTCAGAAAACTCACGCGTTGGATCGTTTTCTTCTGACAAGTCACTCATCGCAGTATAATCAGTTGCTAGCGGATTAAATGTTTCATCGGTATCAATATCATTTGGTCCAAAAAATTCATAGGACCGAGTATCCGGTGAATTCAAAGAGGCTTGTGAAATTGTGAATGCCCAATCCAGTTCGGTTTCTAATGAGAAAGCAGAATCCATCGAGAAATAGTGATTACCGACAAACTGTTGCATTAAAAACTCACGCTCACGCCACGCAAATTCTCTTTCAATTATGAAATCTCTATACTCTCCTCTAATCCCCTTAGTTAACACATTGTCATTTTGAGTTTGTCGCAGCATCATAGTATTAGAATATAAACTGCTATTATCGTTTTGATAAGACAGCGTCAGACCCGATGCAAGCATAATATCATTTGTTAATCTCTCATAATTATACTCATCCATTTCTCTTGTGCTGCCATTACCTACAGGAACATAAGTTGCTCTATCCGACTCCTCAAGATTCCATTCATTCGAATACTTCCCAGTTAATTTATAGGCATATTTATCTGAATCGTTTTCAAAAATAACATCACCGATAGATAATTCTAAACTCATATCAGGACGAATTTTTTGTTTCTCAATTTCTAGCTGAGATAAGTCTAATAAGTCAGCCGCTTGCTGCCCGCCAATCACTTTATTATCAGCGCTTGATAATGCTTTAGCCTGTGACGATAATTCACGATCATCAGAACCATAACCCAGTATTTCAAAACCTGAAGTTTTTTGAGTTTCTCGTGAGGAGCCGGTTAAACCATCAACAAAACCTATTGATGCTTTTAGTTTGCCACTAAATTCATCTGGAGACTCTTTAGACAAAATGTCGATATTGGCTCCCGCCGAATCCGAAAACTTATCAGCAGTTGCACTTTTCTGGACACTAAGACTAGAAATCAATCCAGATGGAAAAATATCTAAAGGAACGACTCTTCTGCTTGGATCAGGGGAAGGTAGATTGGCACCATTAAAAGTCACCGTTGTATAACGCTCATTCAGGCCACGAACTACAGCATATTTACCATCAGCGATGCTAACCCCTGAAACACGTTTTAATGCTGAAGCTGCGCTTGAGTCACCGAATCGAGAAAACTGTTCACTTCCAATAGCGTCTAATACAGCGCTTGAGTCTCTTTCTTGAGTCGTAACTGACTCTGCCGTATAGGTTCCGGTTGCAACAACTTCTTCTATTACATCATCAGTATCAGTATCAGCGGCATAAGCAGGTAACAATGCAGATACCGTCGATATAATGGTCAGCCAAGACATTGATGTGAACATGCTAGCAGGTTTAGTTTTCATAGCTTTCTCAATTCATGTAAATTTGATTTGAGGAAACTTACTACAATGCCATGACAACTTTGTGACAGTTAAATGAGAAAAGAAGACCGAGTAATCAACTAGTTTTCAATTAATTTTTTATACGCAGCAAATAACTTTTCGTCTTTAGGAAGTCGGTCAAGAGACAATTTCAGCTGTTCAATTTCAGTTACTAAAAAATCGATAAAACAGCGAACCTTAAGTGATAAATATTGACGGCTAGGATAAACAACGGATAGCGACTGCGGTCGGAAAGACCAATCATTCATAATGGGGATCATACGCCCCGTTAATAAATATTCGCTCGCCATGAACATAGGTAATACTCCCACGCCTGCACCTTGAATAATTGAATTCATCGCGGCAGCAATATGATTTGTCACGATATGTGGTTCTAACTTAATCGTTGAGATTTCACCGCTGACATGAATCATGTCAAAAGATTCAACCTGCATACCTTCCCCGATTTTGACAAACGCCATACTCTGTAGTTCTTCTAGGGAGCTCGGCATGCCATTGAGTTCAATGAACTCAGGCGAAGCACATAACATTAAATCTGTTTCTGCAATGGTTCGTGCAACCAATGAAGATTCAGGCAACTCCCCTACGAACATGCCCAAATCAAACTTTTCTTCAATTAAATTAACCTGTCTATCGGTATGGCAAATTTCAACGCAGACATCAGGGTATGCTTGCTGAAATTGCGCTACAAAACGGCCGAGTATGCCACTGCCTACCACCATAGGAACGGCAATACGAAGTAAACCATGAGGACGATCTTGGCGATCCGATATTTCAGCGTGAACATCCATAATTTCGGCAACTAAATGCTTACAGTTATTATAATAATCCGCTCCTACTTGCGTTAAGCTCACCTGCCTAGTTGAGCGCTGCAATAAGCGCACCCCTAGATTGCTTTCCAAGTCAGCAACCATTCGGCTTATACGAGACTTAGGGACCTGAAGTGATTTACCTGCTGCGGTAAAACTTCCCTCATCAACAACACGTATAAAGATTGCAAGCTGGTTAAGATCTAACATAAAAATTACTCATAAGTAGAGATACTGATGTCATTGTCCTATAAACAAGACAATATACCTAATAAATAGAGATAAATCCCAGAAGAGAATTATTAAAAATATTTGACAGGATTGTGTAAATTTTCAGCCATTGACTATTGGGAAGAAGTGCTTGAAATGATAGTATTGAAAGGAGCCTAAAAAATAATAAATACAACAAGATATAAATAGGTAAATATATGATTGCATCAAACAGACTAGGAGCCGCTATTGCCATTAGTTCGCTCAGTCTCGCTATGTTTGGTTGCGGTGGTAGTGGTGGTAGTAGCGCTTCCACGGCCCACAACAATGCACCCGTTCAAGTAGAAAATTCAGCGAATGATACAGATGAAAGTATATCGACACTTACTTCCATCGATGCATTAACTATTTCTGACTACTCACTGAATAAATGCATTAAAAATACCGGTCGTGAATTTGTTGAACACATCAGCACTCTTGTTTGCAATAATAAAGACATCCAATTGCTTGATGGTATTGAGCAGCTAACAGAATTAAAAACGCTGCATTTGAATTTCAATAAAATTCAAGACATAACGCCATTAGTCAATCTAAAAAAATTAAAGACACTGTATTTAAGCGGTAATCAGATTCAGAACTTAGAGCCATTAAGCACACTGACCAAATTAACTGATCTGGGAATTCAAAAGAACGACATTCAGGATCTAAGTCCATTACAAACAATAACTTCCCTTAAATCATTGCATGTTCATAGCAATCAAATAAATGATTTCACGATTCTTAATAATTTGAATTTAGATACATTATCTGGTCAAGACCGACAAGAGAGCTAGAGAAATAAACGAACGATATCCACTCAAGATACCCTTCAATATTAAATACTAACCTTTAATAAAAATTTTATTAAAGGTTTTTAAAACTTATTCTACCTATTATTCCTATACAACTGTCTAGAAATAATCTGCACATCAAGCTTAACGATACATTAATGAGCATTTTTTAAAAATTGCATAATATTAATATAGAAAATCCAGAAATGAAAAAGACTCTTAAAATATAAGAATCTTTTCTACTTTGGTTCCGAGCTAGCCATAGCGTTTAGAATAATTTAAAAAATTTAAAGGCATTAGTAATAATTATTAATCTGTGGATACTTATCACTATTAGGATGCGCATTAAAATAATTATCAGGGTGTAATGGTTTAGATGTTCTTCCCTGAAGACCAGAGATTCGATTAAACTCTTGCAAACTTGCCTTTGTATAATTACTCGTTCCATTTACTTGCTCAAGTACTGACTGACCATTTTTAGCTAGACCTAATGCACCTAGGTTAAACCAAAAACCCGCCTTGGCCGTTTCATAATCGAATTTAACAGAATCTGTAGGAGAGTTAGGATCAGATTTATCTTGGCGAACATCTACGGTATCAGAGGGATAAGTAATGTCTTTACTTTGCACAGATAACCAGACCACTGGCGAATTATCTAATACAAGATTTTGCATAGGAAATAATTGTGCTTGAGGAGAAGCAATACCGATATTTTCCGCATTATTAACTTGGTCACATACAAGACCCGCTCCGACACAAGGAGATACTAAGGTTTTAGTTGAATCAGGATTAATGTAGCCAACCGTGCGCACACCACCTAAATAAGGGGCAAAAGTGAATGTACCAGTTAATGGGATTCCTAAAAGATTTCCGGCATCAACATCAACATCTACAACTGGGCGCACAAAACCAGAAACAGTATCAATTACCTGCCCCTGTACTCCCGTCGAGGACCCAAAACCCAGTCTTAACCCCGCAATTTTTCTGACTCCACTAGAGTCATCGTGAGCAAACTGAATAAAAGGTTTTTGAATAACAAAATCTTCCAGCGTTTGCGTACCATCGGAGTTTTCAATAACACGCCCAAACGTCATATCACGTATACGTAGATCTGTATCTGATGTGCGATTAAAGCCCGATGGAAAAATATCACTTCTAGAAAAAGGAGCACTATTTTTATAGTGGTTCTTTACACCGGTATTTCCCCAATCACTAAAATCGATACCCAAAGAAGCTAAGGCAGCAGCAATTTTCTCGCCATTACTTAAGCCGATTAAATCACCATAAACTAAAGCAGAGGCACTAAATGGTGTCCCGTCATTGGTATACTGATCTATACCCCCACATTTATCCTCAAGACAGTTCCACTTATTAAAAATGTCTGAAGACGCGGTATTGTTACAGAAGCGTCCATGTTGCCCAGCCATGCAGGTGTTTCCGCCCTGACGATAATACCTACCCACATTTAATTCATCGATATTAACGTTCATAGCAATCTCTAAACCTAAGGTTAACTTAGTAAATGTTATACCTTCAGCACTAGGAGTTAGATCTTCTTCTATTTTAAATAAAGCCTGGCCTGTTACTTGGCCAAGCGCCTCATCACTTAAAGCGTTATCACTTAAAGCGGTTAAATCAGCTGAAGTCGGTAAAGTGAAAAACATAATGAACAGCATTAAAGCCGTTTGAAGATTTTTAAGTATAAAATTATTCATAGTCATATTAATCCACAACAAACAGAGAAATTTGAGTATTCGCTGGCAAGCTTAATTCACCATTCATTTCCAAACCCATTAAAAAGGTACTTGTTGCAGGGCCAACGTCTTCCGTACTGGAAATATAAATTCCGGTTGTTTTAAAATTAGTCGCTGTAATTTTTTTGGGTAATGTCCATTGCAAAGCAGACTTGCCAGAGTTTTTAAGATCTGAAACCAAATCAAAACCTAAGCCTTCAAACTCAATAGCACCTTGCAACTCATCCACTATTAAATAGCCTGTTTCAACAGATGTAGCCTCTGCCTTTTTTTTACCTGATGTATTAGTAAAAACGATACTGCTTTCATCTCCGAGTATCACCTTTGCGTTCAAGGTAATACCGCTTTGCCCAGAAACCTTATTTAACACATCATCACTAACAGGCTGTAACTCGGCATAAGTAGTCGAAACCAATAAGCAAGAGGAAATCATTGTGAATATTATTGTTTTTATCATGATCTTTCCTTTTATATATCCATCGTGGTGATACGAAGGTGCTGAACTTGAATACCTTTAATTTCAATGGTATTTCCAATATCTGGCTGAAATGCATAATGGTAATTTTCAGGTGTGCCATCATCAGACATCCCCTCCCGCAATCCTGTTCTCAACTCTGGATTATATTTCTCACCAAAATAAATACTTTTAACATAGACATTGCTTTTTGGTGCAATACCGACAGAGGCAGGCAATGCTGATATCTCGAACTGGAGTTGATTATTACCATTCTCATCAGTGACATTATCAAACGTTAACGGTTGATTACGGGTACCTAACGTTGTGTAAATATCAATACCATTAAAGGTCAGTCGACTATCAATAGGTGTTGTCACATAATCATTATTATTGATGGAGTCCTGTTTACTAGCCGTTGTTGGCAAAGCCGTAGAGACGGTAACCTGATCAATATAAAGACCTGCTGCACCCGCGAGAGAAATACCTTTGCCTTGCGTAGCAAAAATATCGCTATAAGTGCCATAAAAACGAAAGCCTTCTACATCAATCAAAGCTCGAAAATTGTTTTGCTTATCGCTTGGATTCGATGCGATGTAATCATCAAAACGAAGGTGAGCATTAAACTTATCTGAGATTGCGCTTAAATTAGATTCAAACTGAGCTGCTGCGGCACTATAAGCTGCAAAATTATTTTCTTGCACTTTCGTTGAACGATCAACTTGAGTTAAAGAAGCACCAGGGAATTCTGTTCGCAAGGAGGTTGTCACCAATACTGTGGAATCTGTTTTTTCCGTAACATCCCCAGAAAAAACATCAATGACGCGTAAATCACCTAAATAAACCGGATTTTCAATGGTGCCAAAATTACCACCAGAATTTTCTGAACCAGAAACAGTACCCGTCTTATGAACTCTTAACTCACTGAATATAAATTGTTCTTGGCCAGGAGTTTCATTCAAATCAAGAGTAATTTCAAATCCACCAGCCTCACCTTTATCACTACTATGAATAGCCAAGTTATCGACAATTACGCCTATTCCTTCACCTGTTGTCGACGATAGTTCATTATCATCCATGGCTTCGAGTGCATAACTAGGCGCATTTAAAGCACCAAGCAGTAAAGGAAGATTTATATAATGTGAAACGAATTTCTTCATAGAATCGCTCTTATTCTGAATAATTTTATTATTTTTATAATTATTAGCTTTCTACTTTAAGCTTTTTAAAATCTAAACGGTGTCCATCAGCTAATAGATAGTACAAGAATGTTGTACTAACGTACAACATCTTTACCCGGTCTTTGCTTTATAAACGCCTGATCAATTAACCCAGAACCAATGCTTACGACCGGAAGACTGACCACCAGAATTAAAACCATTTAACGTTCGAAGCCCAACATTTGAACCCCAATTTAATGTATCTACAATGTCATAATCATCACTGGACTGTATGTTATCCCCACTACCTGAGAAGGTAATTACCTGCCTAGCCTCAGTACTGCAAGCTCTATATAAAACATCGTCATTACCTCCATTAACCGCTTGCCAGCAACCATATTCCCCACCGTATAACGATTGTCCAATTACCTGCTTGGTAACAGGATTAAAAATAAAGTTTCTCGATGTATCTATAGAGCAATTGTCACTTGTGCCAATCGTAGATCCATCAATATTGGTACACCAGCCACGATCATTCTTTAAACGACTCCAGTTTGCTGCAATTGAAATAGGCACATCAATGGTTACAGCAGGTTTTTCAGGGTGTTTGACTTCGACCTGATAGTTAAGCACAGTATTTTCAACAACAAACGGTAGTGTAAACTCGTCCACATCAGACATTATACTTATATTATTCGTCGTACTCGGCGTATGAGAGAATGTTGTAAAATTGGCAGGTAAATTTGATCCCGCCTTCCCTACCCCTGCTGTTGGCAACGCAGGCGCAACAGAGATATATTTCCATTTATAGGTTAATGGACAGGTATCCGTCGTATTGTTTACAGCATGCAACTTTAGATCTTTCGATTCGAATCCACCCGAAGTCGTACCATCAGCAGTTACAATCCACTTGCCAGCATTGGTTTCAGCTGGATTAGCCAACCCTGCGATTGTAGCTTCTGCTGTAACTAACAATGATGGCGATGCGTCTGTAATTGCCAGTCCACTAGAAGCACTCGATACGTCAATAAGGGCTGAAGGTAAGGTATTGCTATTGGGCAGTGCTAAACCAAACCCGACAGATAAGCTAGACGCTGCGACACAGTTATCAAAAACAGGGACAATGATGGTTTTCTCAGTCTCCCCTGGCGCGAAGCTGATAATTTCCTGAGCCGTGAGATCGCCAAAATGGACTCCTTCAATAGCATTTGTCTCAACGCGCGTTAAGCTGACTGCAAACGTATTATTATTTACGCGGTTAGCATCAGCAAAGTCACCTTCTGCTGGGTTCCCTACAAGACGAGACTGAGTAGCCTGAATGGTGATGGTTTTAGTTGATGCTCGCTCAGAAACTGAGTAATTATTTTCCGTAAACTTGAGCTTAATCGGTGTCGTATAATCATTAATCGCTATTTGTGTACTTGCATTATCAGTGACTTCTGCCGCATAAGGAATCGCAGTGACTTCGCCATTACAATTTGCTTTACGAACCCATGATAATTCAATAACTTCATTGGAATCATATGCTTCATCATTAATGGCCCTTATCTGAACTACTTTATCGCCATCATCTTGATCAGCCCAATACACATCAGTTTGTCCTGAAGCAGATGAGCTTAAATAAGTGATCGCATAGTCAGCAGAATCTGCAGTTGAAGTCGGCGCTAGCTCTAATGTGACACACATAGCACCATCATCACCGCCCAAACGCTCCAATAGAATAATGGCTGAATTACTATCTGAACCTTGATCAACTTCATCGATAGAATAATTGCTTTGCTTGAAGCTCACTCGACCAGGGGAAATGTCATTAATCACTTGAGTGTATTGATTCGCCGTCGCTAAAATCGCACTGCTGTTAGGGTCTGTTAGGCCTGAAGAAGCTGGATCTGTTACCGCTAATAAGCGAACAATAAAACGCTCATCCAACTCAAGCTCCGTATCCGAGGCAGCACTAAAGCCAATCGTTTGTATTTGTCGGGTTACTGGTGTTCCACTGCCATTATTAGCAAAATTCAAACGCCCTGTTCCTATAACCGTATTAGCTCCCGTATTGCCAGAAGGTGTAAAGCCTGCTTGTGTTATTGTAAAGTCATCAGGACTGATTGCGGTTACGGTTTCTACTTCATAAATAACATCAAATGCACCTAAGGTATCTGTGCCAACACGCTCAATCGTAATCACGCCTGAGCTATTCTCATCAATCGCTAAGTTTTCAGTGCCACTTGCTGGAGCAATGCCAATCGCACCATAGAGGTTAGGCGTTTTATCAACGATATTGATATCAATATCGTAATTATCACCCAACTCAGGCTCCATCGCGCCTAGCTGTTCAAGTGTAATCGTAAATGTTTCCGTTCCTTCACGAATATTATCGCCGATGAGTTCCACCGTAATATTTTTATCCGCAGCATCGTGTACTCCCCACGTAAGTGTCCCCTTGCCTCTAGCGGGATCCCCGACAATCGCTACGGGATCATTCTTTAAGCGAAAATCTGTATCCAAGACAGCACTTCCAGACACTAACTTAAAGCCAACACTGACCTCGCCATCGTCACCCGTAATTCGACTCACCGGTATCTCGAATTCATTCACAGCGCCAATCGTTTCATTTTCATCCCCAGCCATTTGCTCTTCTGAAAATTCAAACACACCCCGTGGCTGATCTGGAAAAATAGTTGCAAGTTCCACTGCCGTTAATGCTCGCTCATAAATTTTTATATCATCCAAACCTCCCACAATACCTTCAGAAGCGCCCGGAACATTACCGAAAACCCAATCGTCAGTATTATAAATACTGCTTCCTAGCAATATTTTTGTCGTATCCGGAATAACATTAAGATCAAAAGGTAATACAGGATCTGGGAAAGACACATTAAGCTCTGCTTTATCTATATAAAGCTTAGTTTCAGAAGCATTTTTTACATAGGCAACGGTCATCCACTGACCTAGACGAACAGTTTCTAAGCTTAAACCCGCCTCATGAAGACCGGCACTGGTATCCGTTGTTGTATTATTAAATTGGATTTTATTTGTGCTTTTATTAAAAAATAATGCCGGCTGTCTATTCCCTGACACACCTTTTTGAACAAAACCTGCCCAATCTGAAGTAGGCAATGCCTCTAATTTAAAGCGATAAATTAAAGTATATTCATCCTTAACGGAGATCTGTTGAAAACTGGCTGAAGCGCCATCTAAAGTGAATAGATCTGAACTGCCCATTTTTGCATAATAATCGTTTTCAGCACTCTTTCGAGCAGTGATCTCAACTAAAGAGGTATCCAAATCAAGCGCATTACCATGACCACTGATATCACGCTTGGGGTTAGTAAAATCGTTAAAATCATAGGCCGCGCGTAAAGGTGAAATTATTTTAATCGTAATGACCGTCACTGCTGTTGCCTTCGCCTTTTCATCGGCATCAGTTACTTGCAGCTGAATATCAAGATAATAATCATCATTGACCAAATCTACAGCAGAAATAGTCAGGCTTGATGTATCGGCATTACTTAATACAGGGGGAGTAACCATATCAGTACCGGAATCATTAAGCCCAACTCGCTTATCAATAATGGTCCAAGCATACGTTAAGTTATCATCATTTCCGGTTTCTGGGTCAATGGCAGTAACGGATAAATTGATATTTTGTTTTTCTGGAAATTCACGTTCGGTTGACAAGGTAAGCACAGGGGCTAAATTCACCACAGGTCCATTGGCAATCCAGGTACCCTCTGAACGAGCATCATTAATGTTCATCCAAGCCTGAGTATTACCCGAAAGTCTCAAAGCTAACGCAAGGCGAGAGTTCTGATCGGCGTCATAAGGCGCAGCAAACTGATAGTCTTTACCAAAAGCCGCTTCACACGCCGTGAACCCATTTTTCCACAAAGAAGATAATAACGAAGAATTATCGGCTAATGCCTCTGTAGCAATCTTCCATTCATAGCCATTTGTACACGCAAACCCTTGCTCAAGTGACGCGCCACCGGCATAACACTGCCCAGCTAGCCAGTTTTTCTTATTATCAGTTGCTAAACTAAAATACCCACAGTCTTCTGCGCTACCTTCTACGACGCCATCAATACTGACAAAATCCAAAAATGGGCTTTCTACTTTCCAATAACCTTCACTGGCTTGATCACTGTAATTAACCCAAACAAATTTATTACTAGGCAAGGCATCAATTAATACCGCAAGCGCGTTATTCGAGACGGCAGTATTGGGTGGGCGGTATTCCGCGTTATCTGAAAGTCGCTTACATAAACCGAAGCCTAGTGCGGATTCAGAAGGTTTTAAATCCGTAATATCACTGGTTAATTGCCATTGGTTATTGCCTAAATAACAAGCGTGATAAGCAACATAACCATTACATGATTCAGCAATCCAATTGCCAGTAGAATCCACCAACGTACAATCAGCATTGCCACGATTAGCAGGCTGACCAGCTCCCCACCATGCTTGACGGGTTTGGTTAGAAATAAAGAATTCTTCATAGGCTAAATCAGAGCGATTAAGCCATACTTTATTATAATCTTCTGCTAGACCACTGGCACCAGAAGGCAAAGCCGCAGCGGCAATTGCATTGTTTTCACTCCCATCCCGAGGAACGGCATATAAGGTTTGCTGCCCATATTCCGTTTCACAGGTAGAAAAACCAGATTTCCAGCGCTCTTGAGCCGCTGTAATTAACCAAGCACCTGAATCATAGCAAGCAAATGCGTATTGCTCGGAACAAGGGGCATCTTGCCATAATCCAGTATCTCGATTAATCAGCGTGCAATCAGCAACGCCACCGCCGAGATTTCCTGCATTACCCAAATCAGCATTTAACAAATTAGTATATTCAGTACGATTGCCTAACCAGTAGTTGGCCGTTAACGCAATATTGTTGGTATTTGAATAATAATAAAGCCAAGTCCTCTTTTTAGAGGCAATCATCCCTGTAATGGCAAGGCCTAACTTTTCATTCTCTTCTGCATTAACAGGCACACTAAAAAAATAAGAGGGCCCAAAATAAGATTTACATAAATTATCGGCTTTGATTGGGTCCCATAGATCAACCGATTTAATTTGTGAACCAGCATCACCATCACGAGGTTCGCCAGGATGAGCTATCCCCCCCAGAGCTTGTGCAACCTGCCACTCACTGCCGTTATAACAAGCGTAATGCGCTCCGATATAATCACAATCATCGACTGTCCAGCTACCACCTGCTGCATCACTTTCACGATATACACAGCCTTGTTGAGATTCATTAATCCCCCCTGTACTAACATCATCACGGGCAGGTAAATAATTTAGTCCGGGATTATATGAAAAAGACAGACTCGTAAAAAACAGGGCTGATATTGCGACAAGAAAAGACAGCATCATTTGCTTCTTAGCCAAGAAAATATTCATTTTTTAATGACCCTTAATATGTAAATAACTAACAGGTTCGACACTGATATTTTCAAACCCAGCACTGCCAATGACACTTCCATTCACATTAATATCTCGAAATGAAACGGTGCCTTGAGTAGAGCCCAAAGAAATCGCAACGTACGAATTCTCGCCAACCCCTTCACCTTTTAACTTAAAATCATTCAATTCAAAATCTTCGAATTCAACACGCGTAGAAATATAGTTTTTACCCTCAGTATCATTGAGCGTCACATCACCATCATTCAATGTGTCATACGTAAATTCACCATCATCAATAAAGGTAAAGTTGAAAAAGGACCCCGTTGGTAAACTTGCAGTAAACGCCAAACCTCCTTCATTAGTAAGCTTCAATGTAATATTGGCCGTATCCGCTAATGTAAAATCGTTAATTTCTAGAGCACCTAATCGCCCATATTGATTTTGCAACTGCGCCGCCGTTGATACCAATAAAGGATCAAACGCTGCCAAGGTACTGTCGTAATTAAGCTGGAGTGCACCAATGGATATATCCATGATACCAAAGCTATTCAGCTTCATCGCCAGCTCGCCCGCCTCGGTAACATCAATATCAAAAGAGAATTGGTTATCTTTTATAACAACATCGAGTAAAGAAAAAGAACCGCCACCACCTTCTTCTAAAACGCCATCAGCTGTATCGTCATATCGAACTTCTCCGACACGGATATCAGAATTGGTTGTCACATCGATAGTGATGCCACTTTGACCAGAAACAACTGAAAGATCTGAGTCCTGCATAGGTAAAAGTGCAAAACAATTTGAGCTCAATAGGAATGCGACATACATTATTTTTTTCATAATCACTTCCCTTGTATCGTTAGGTAACTGTCTGGCGTCATGCGATAACCATTAACAACCAAGCGTCCCATTGTCCCTAGTTGATTACCGGCACGAATATTACTCAAAGTCATATCTCCCGTCTGAGTAATCACACCAATATGCAAACCACCCATTTCTTCACCCGCGGCATTTTTACCCGAGGTTAAATCGACTGAATTAGCAATACTAAAATTATTCAATGCGAGATCGCCACCAAAAACAAAATCATCATCATCACTTGCCGTATTAACACCATAATCGGTGTAATCTAATCGCATAGTAAAGATTTCAGGAAAGTTCATTTCAACCTGTAAACCTTCTTCACCATTCGCCCCTCGGGCAAATATATTAATATCGGTATAGCCGCCATTATCATTAATATTGGTTAATGAAAAACCACCGTAAGAATGCATTTGGCCAACAATTTCACCCGCAGTGACATCACCATTAACATTCAGCTGATCAAACTTAAGATTCATATCGTTAATACCGGATATGGAAATAGCCAACCCTGATTTAGTCCCACGAGTAACAAGATCTAGAATCATATTAATGGGTCTGTCCATTCCAGTATTGACCGAGTCCCCATTTGAACCATCGGTATCAATACTCAAATTTCTTATATTTAAAGAATTACCTTCCGTTTCGAAATACGTTCGACCAATGGTTCCTTTAACGTTTAAATCGACATCAAGGCCACTTTGACCTGAAACATATCTTAAGTTTTCTTCCTCTATGCTTTGCATGGCGAGCGCTTGCTGAAATGGTAAGACACATACCCACCCAAGGCACGCTAATGCTTTATTAGATAGCTTCATATCAATGCCCCATCACTTCTAAATAACTGCCAGGAAGAATTTCTAGATTCATTTTGATGCTACCAAGAACAGGCGCAGACGCAGCTCCTTCAGGTTTCATCATTATGTCATTAATACTGACACTGCCTCGCACACCACCAGAGCCACTACCGCCATTTCCCGAAGGATCACCCAGCGCGATAAGCAGTCCTCTATCATTACCTGAAAGTACGTTGATGGAACTATCCGTTATGTGAAAATAATTAGTCGCTGAATTGTTCTTATCAGACTCTAGAGCGTTGAATGATACGGTCGCATTAAACTCCTCAACGTCTGCATCAGATGAATCATAATAGATAAAATCGAACCCTGAACCCGCAGCAAAATACGCATCAAAGTTAACCGCCGATTCACCCAAAACATCCGGCGCACCCAACGTTAAATAACCACCTTCTGGAACGGTGAAGTTTTTGAGAGTGATATCATTAATAACCGATTCATTTAATTTGAAATTTCTTATATTGACCTGGCCACCCGTAATTTCAGGCAAACCTAAACGCAGACCTTCATCAGTAACATCAAACGTCATCCCTGAAAATTTAATCCCGCCAGCAGTACAAGCACCCGCAGCGTAAGTAGAACAATGGTCAACCGTCATTGATAATTCGGAACCATCATCCGTGTAATAAAGGTCGTAAGTCGTTTCTTTTGGAATTGCCACATCTACCGTAAAGCCCGATTCATCAGCAGTAGAATTATTATTTGAATCGTAGCCACCCGCCCAAACATCAACAACCAAAGGCGCCACTCCGCCCGTATCTAAGTGCCTCATGCCAAAGCCACCTAACGATTTTCCGTTAACTTTAACGGTATCTACAGATAGATCGATGGGTAATTCTTTGTTGCTAAAACGGATACCATTACGCCCTTCTCGCGAACTACCCACATCACCAGAAACGATATCAACATCAATAACTTGCTGTGACCGTGTCGCAACATTGATATCAGACATAGTGACATTGCCGTAATTATCGTCGTCAAAGTACTGAACACTATCAATTTGGATTTCATATTCGGAGCGTAAAATAACACCTTCTTGCGCTACGACATCAGACATACTGGAGTCATCCAGACGTTCTAATGCGCTTACCATAAGGGGCATTATTAGCAATGTAGTCAGGGCTCGGGCAGCCATGAGAACTCCTTTTAATTATTATTTTTATTATTGCTGTCATCTAAAGGGTGAAATGACGCATAGATATAGGAACATACCAGAAATAGAACTTTTGTACCATTAAGCGTTATTACATTTTGTTACGGAGAAGTAAAACCACACAAGCAAAGACAATAAACTCTATATATTACAAAGACTTAAGCGTAATTAAAGTTATTGTAAATAATATTAGGGCAATGAAAAACATACGCTTGAAATAGGAAAACTCAGGAGACTAAAGACCAATCAATCGGCGAACGGCCATGCTTTTGAAGATACTGGTTGATACTAGAGAATGGCTTAGAGCCAAAGAAACCACGATGGGCAGAGAGAGGAGATGGATGAATACCTTTCAGCACTAAATGCTTGCTTTTATCGATAAGAGCTTCTTTCTTCTGAGCGTAAGCTCCCCACAGAACGAAAACGACGTTTTCACAGTGCCCAGACAATAGTTCAATTACTTTATTAGTAAAAGTTTCCCAACCTTGCTTTTGATGTGAACCGGCATTTTTGCGCTCAACCGTCAGCATAGCATTGAGTAATAAAACACCCTGCTTCGCCCAAGGGGTTAGATTACCAGTGGTTGCGATAGGAAGCCCTAAATCGGTATTGAGCTCTTTATAGATATTTTTTAATGAAGGAGGGAGCTTTTTTATACTTGAGGGTACTGAAAAACTTAGGCCATGAGCTTGGTCGGGCCCATGATAAGGATCTTGCCCCAAGATAACAACTTTGACATTTTTCAGAGAAGTTAAATTAAAGGCTGTGAAAATCTGATCCGCAGGCGGATAGAGGGTCTTACCTTGCACTTGCTCGGCGGATAGAAAACTCTGCAAAGCGTGCATGTAAGGTTGGTCGAACTCAGAAGCTAATAACCCTTGCCAATCCTTTGGCAAGAGTGAAGCAGACAATTCAATAGACGCTTGAGCCGGCTCTTCAAGAGCCTGCTCATCTGCAAACATATTGAATTGTTCTTTCATACTTATTTCCAGACCCGCTAATTACTTAGCAACAGGACGCATGTGTGGGAACAAGATAACGTCTTTAATCGTTGGGCTGTCAGTGAACAACATTACCAAACGATCAATACCGATACCTTCACCGGCCGTTGGAGGCATGCCGTATTCTAACGCTTGAATGTAGTCAGCATCGTAATGCATGGCTTCATCATCACCGGCATCTTTCTCAGCAACCTGCTTCAAGAAACGATTCTTTTGATCTTCTGCATCATTCAGCTCAGAGAAACCATTCGCCAGCTCACGACCCCCCACGAAAAACTCAAAACGATCAGTAACAAACGAGTTTTCATCGTTACGACGTGCCAAAGGAGAAACTTCCCAAGGGTACGCCGTAATGAAAGTCGGCTGATCCAACTTCTCTTCTGCTGTTTCTTCGAAGATTTCGCATAACCACTTACCAGCCCCCCATGCAGACTGCTTATCGTCTTCACGAATACCGACTTGACGACCATAAGCAATCATCTGCTCTAGGTTGTTTTCAGGATCGTTAATAACCGCCGCATCAAACTCAGGGTTATATTTAAGAACCGCATCGGCCATGGTTAAACGAGTGAACGGCTGATTGAAGTCATAAATAACTTCAGAGACCACATTGCCTTCAGAATCTTTAATCGTGTTCTTAATATCAGTCGTGCCCAGCACTTCTAACGCGGCAGTACGCAACATATCTTCAGTGATGTTCATTAGATCGTTGTAATCAGCGTATGCCTGATAGAATTCGATCATGGTGAATTCTGGGTTATGCCGAGTAGACAAACCTTCGTTACGGAAGTTACGGTTGATTTCGAAAACACGCTCAAAACCACCGACAACCAAACGCTTCAAATAAAGCTCTGGCGCGATACGCAAGTACATATCGATGTCTAACGCATTGTGATGTGTTTCAAACGGCTTAGCCGTTGCGCCACCGGGAATGGTTTGCAACATAGGCGTTTCAACTTCCATGAAATCACGATCCGCCAAATAACGACGAATACTGTTCACGATGCCTGAACGTATCTTGAAAGTATTGCGCGTTTCTTCGCTAACGATCAGATCAATATAACGCTGGCGGTACTTAACTTCTTGGTCGGCCAAGCCGTGGAACTTATCTGGTAATGGACGCAAAGACTTAGTAAGAATCTGGAAGTTTTCAACCGCCATTACTTCGCAATATAGCTCGCCTTTACCCGACTTACGTAACTGACCTTCGGCCGCTACGATGTCGCCAATGTCTAGATTTTCCCATGCTTTTGATTCTTTCTGAAGCTTCTTACCCACGTATACTTGAATAAAATCGCTGCCGTCTTTAATGCCCACGAAAGGACCACCGCGACGCATAACACGACCCGCAACAGAAATAGGCTTATCCAGCTCGACTAAGGCTTCTTTATCTAATTCGCTAAATTCTTTTTGTAGGTCGCCCGCCATGTGCTCACGATTAAAATCGTTTGGGTGACCATTTGACGCAGAACCTTCACGCAGTTTGTCTAATTTACTACGGCGCTCTGCAATCAATTTGTTCTCTTCTAATGCTACTTCAGCATTGTTGTTTTCAGTTTCATTACTCATGACTACAGGCCTTTTTTCAAACTAGCTTCAATAAATGGGTCTAGGGCGCCGTCTAATACAGCCCCCGTATTTCGATTTTCTACACCAGTACGCAAATCTTTAATGCGCGAGTCGTCTAATACATAAGAACGAATCTGACTGCCCCAGCCGATATCAGCCTTCGAGTCTTCTAGTGCTTGAGATTCGGCATTACGAATCTTCATTTCATGTTCGTACAGCTTCGCTTTCAACTGCTTCATCGCTTGATCTTTGTTCTTATGCTGCGAACGCTGATTCTGACACTGAGTCACAACATTGGTCGGTATGTGCGTAATACGTACTGCCGATTCGGTCGTATTAACGTGCTGACCACCCGCGCCCGAAGAACGGTATACATCGATACGAAGATCCGACGGATCGATATCAATCTCAACGTTATCATCAATTTCTGGCGAGACAAAAACAGACGCAAACGAGGTATGGCGACGGCCACTGGAATCAAACGGCGATTTACGCACTAAGCGATGCACGCCCGTTTCGGTACGTAACCAACCAAAGGCGTATTCGCCCTGGAAGTGAATAGTCGCGCCTTTAATACCCGCAACATCTCCAGCGGTCACTTCAAGCAATTCAACTTTAAAGCCTTTTGCTTCACCCCAGCGCAGATACATGCGCAAAATCATTTCAGCCCAATCTTGGGCTTCGGTGCCGCCCGAGCCTGATTGAATATCAAGGTAAGCGTTATTTGGGTCCATCTCATTTGAGAACATACGTCGGAATTCTAAAATACCCAACTGAGTCTCAAGCGCTTCTAATTCAGCCACGATATCAGCAACCGCGCCTTCATCGTCTTCCTCAACCGCCATATCCAATAGATCTTGAGCATCACCACAGCCTGCTTCAAGATCATCAATGGTCTTCACCACCAGCTCTAAACTAGAGCGTTCGCGCCCTAATTCTTGGGCTTTCTCAGGCTCATCCCAAATTGCGGACTCCCCTAAGATAAGTTCAACTTCTTCTAAACGCTCTTTCTTATGGGCGTAGTCAAAGATACCCCCTAAGCATGTCTGTACGTGCGCTTAGGTCTTTAATGGTTTCGACGATCGGATTGATTTCCAAGGTGCGGCCTGTTTTTCAAATATAAATTAGTGGCGCATTTTAAATTAAAGCCGCCTTTCATTCTATAGCTGCCTATAAATAAGAAGCATAAAAAATGACAGGCATAAAAAAAGCGGCCATTTGAAAGTGACCGCTATCCATACACAAACTTAAACGCTATCTAAAACCTACCCTCTATCGAGAGCCTAACACTTGCCAAGAGCCATCAATGTAACGAATCACATACACACCATCGCGCTCTTCTCTTAGACTGCCCGTAACAAGCCCCCTAAAGGTAAAATAGGCAATTGCATCACACTTTTTTTCTGCAACAGGGGTATTATTGCGACCAAAAAATCCGCATTTTTTATCAAGCTCACCTGTTTCCCCGCCATAATTTACATTAGAGCCAATTTCTGAAAAAAGACCTTCTTTTAAGCTTTCATCACTGGTTTTTACCATTTTCGTCCCACCATCAGTGAAACGAATACCACCCCATGCCAACGCGTATTCTCCAAGCTCATTACCCTCTGCATCGGTTTTATAAGCAATTGAAAAACTTTCTGATTCATTCCCCGCCGCCAAATATGGCAAACCGCTTCCATCATTATTATTAACAATTTGCTCCGTATCAAAGGCTAAAAACACATCGACACTAATCAGATCATGCGTTCGCCATACTAAGCTAATGTCCAATATCGACTCGGGTAAATAAGAGTCTCCTAACGAGCTGACTAAGTTAGGTTTAAACTGCAAACGCATACTATCAACCCCAAGAACAATAGGCTGCTCTAACGTTCCTGTATACGATTTATCCGATGCAGGAAATGGATCCAACACACCGTCAGTTAACGAGTAGTTAATTCGATAAGCACCATGACCATTATATTCACGCAAATTAAAAAGGTTTTTATTCTTAGCGTAAACTTTATTAACCACATTATCTGGGGTGGAGTCACCGTCATACCTTTCTCTAAAAAGACATGTAAACACGGAGTCTAGAATCGGCTCACCTTCATCATCTAATACAGGATTGCCATCTTCATCAATACGAGGACGTGTATAGCTATTCGTTACTTCTAGATAATCTTCATTCTCTGGAAGCGTCGCACAAATAATACCCCAAAATTTATCCTCACCCGCATTTTTGGGATAAGCAACATAACGCTCCAACCCTCCTACTTCATAATCCAACTCAATGTATTCAACCTCAACCTCGTCGGTGTCATTAAAATCCCCTTCAGCATCAACTGCGGGTAAATTCATCGTTCCTTTACGACTTACAACCAGATTAGAGGGGCTTATCTCTCCGACCTCAAACCCTTCTCTTGGCTTAAAGAACGATTCAAACGTTGGATAAACCGTATCAGGAAAATACGCGGTAAAATTATCACTTGCTACAAATGATTCACTAGCAGATGCGTCTATATAAAAAAAGGCATTATCGCGCAGCTCAACGTCAGAGCCTTCTCTGCTTTTATCACGCCCATTAAACTTTAATGTCGCCTTGACACTCGATAAGTTATAACGCTTGCCTAATTTTTCGTCATCGTCTTTTAATAAATCATCAGGATCGGTATTCGCAAACATAAGCGCAGTGAAAGCACCCGATACCTTAAACTCATTAGACATACCCACTTGAGAAGTATCATAGAGCTCGAAATTCGGCAAAACCAACTCGATATAATCAGGTACTCGTGACTCATCAACAGATGCGCCCTTACCGCCTATAATCTTCTCAGGTTGCAAAGGTAGCGCTGGCGTAACGACAGGATAAGAAAAGCGCACACTGCTTTTAACGCCTCCTGAGTTTTCAGAGGTAAAATCAGACAACTTAAGAAGCAACCCATCAAACTCTAAAACGCCACTAAGAAATAAATCGTGCGCATTAGTACTTGTTGAACCTTCAGGATTTTTTTTATCAAATACAAGACCTTGGCTTACGACTAAATTTGTACCTCCAGATTTTACAATGATCAACTTCTTTTCACTTTCGACATAAGTATTACCCGCACTACCATCAGCGCTGTGCCATTCACTTTGCGTATCACAAGCGGCATGCGTGCACGAAAGATAATATTCATAAATCGACAATAACTTATTAAATATTTTATCAAATTTAGGAGATAAACGACGGGTTTCTGCGGTCACTAAATCTGATGATGCTTTTATACTTTCTCGATATTCTGCCGTTGCAAAGTTACTTTGAAGGTCACTAAGATAATTAACCATCGCTTTGGTTTTAGTAACTGCATCAAAATAATCGTCAGTATAATGCTTTGGAATTACCGGTTCAGCCTCCGTTAACTGCCCATCTTTTAAGAGCGCAATTTCAGACTTAAAACGATTAATTGCCAGATCTATCTCCTTTGGAAGTGATCGTGCAAGACTTGAATGATAGGTTTTAACGGCCTCTAAATTTGAAAGAGCGGCTTGATACAATTTCTTTAACGTTAATACTTGACCATCAAGCGCTGCTGCTTGATACAGCTGCCCCTTGTTAGCAAGAAATTCAGGAATAACTTTCTCTTGAAAAGAAGTTTCCGTTTCGAGTAAATCTTTATTGAACTCTAAATCTAGCTGCTGCCAAGCTGCCAGCAATGCACCATAACGAATACTCTCTTCAATACTCGAAGAAGAACTGACATTGAGAGTATGTAAAAGCGCTAAATTAGCTGGCTCTGTGGATAAAACATCACCCAAGCCAAACAATGCTGCAGTCTGAGAATTTGCCTTTGAAATACCATAATTGCTGTAATAATTTTTCGCGGCTTTATCCGTTTCACCTAAATCAGCATTAACTCCATCATTCACATAAGCAGTATAAGCAAAAATAGTAGCCATTTCGGTAATGGAATTAATGTTAATAAACTGCCCTTTAGAAACAGACGCTATCGCTGCCTGCCACTGCGACTTTAATGGCAATGCATAAAATTCGCCAAATGAAACGGTTTCCGTTTTCAATAAACAGCCAGCAACCAATTGGCAACTCATTTCAGCCGTTCCTACCAAAGGTTCAGGTTCATCCTCAGATGTTGCTGGTGTAGGAGGTGTAGCCACTAGTACATAGGGCCCAGCATCCCTTAAACTAAGACTAAAGCCAAAATGCCCACTATCATCACTAAGCTGGCTTCGTGATTTAGCTGTATTACTTTCATTGTTAGCAAATTGCCCATGCTTTCCAATCGGTAATGCAGACACCGTAATGCCTTTCACCGATGAATTGTTAACAACCCCCGTAAAATATTTTATTTCGTCACTTTTTTTCAAACTGGAAGTATCAGAATTACCACTACACCCAGCTAGAAAGACGGCAATACAGGAACCTAAAACTTTTAACTTAATACCCATAACCTACCACTTTGCCTTTTATTTTTATATTGCGATTAACTTAAACCATATTATGAAGCACTACTACAAATCAATTTACGATTGTTTTACGCCTGTTTCTTACTTCTCTTTTGTTGCACCTCTTTTACACCTCTTTTTATACTTCTACTTTACTAAAGCAAATACGCATAAAAAAGGCCGCTCGATTATTCATCAGAACGGCCTTTCTTTGTATGCACCTATGCAGCTAGGTATTGATTATTTACACCAAACACGAGCATTGCGGAACATACGCATCCAAGCGCCATCTTCGCTCCACTCTTCTGGTCTCCACGAGTTTTGTACTGCACGGAAAACACGCTCAGGGTGAGGCATCATAATAGTGACGCGACCACCAGCGGCGGTTAAACCGGTAATCCCTTCAACCGAACCGTTAGGGTTCGCTGGGTAGGCTTCGGTGACTTGACCGTAGTTATCAACATAACGCAGCGCGACTTGTGAATTATCATTCACCGCAGTCTTGTCGGCATCACTGGCAAATTCAGCATGGCCTTCACCGTGAGCAATGGCGATAGGCATACGCGAGCCTTCCATACCTTGTAACAAGATAGAGTCAGACTTCTGAACTTCTACCAAGGCAACTCGCGCTTCAAACTGCTCAGATTGGTTGCGCACAAAGTGTGGCCAATGCTCAGCACCGGGAATTAACTCGTGTAAGTTAGACAACATCTGACAACCATTACACACACCTAAAGCAAAGGTATCTTCACGCTTAAAGAAGCCTTCAAACTCTGCTCGTGCAGTGGCGTTGAACAAGATCGACTTCGCCCAACCTTCACCGGCACCTAATACGTCACCGTAAGAGAAACCACCACAAGCTACCAAGCCGCGGAAGTCTTTCAACGATACTGCACCAGACAACATGTCACTCATGTGCACATCAATGGTTTCGAATCCGGCGCGGTCAAATGCTGCGGCCATTTCGATTTGACCGTTTACACCCTGCTCACGCAAAATCGCAATGCGTGGACGTTCACCAGCCACGCGTGAGTAATTAGCAGTAATATCTTGGTTAATATCGAAGGTTAACTCGGTATTCAAACCTGGGTCTTCAGCGTCTAATAAACGATCAAACTCTTGCTTAGCGCAATCTGAGTTGTCACGAATAGATTGAATTTCATAAGAGGTTTGCGCCCAGAAACGCTGATAAGTAATGCGGCTATTGGCCAATACTTCTTCATCGTTAAAGTTGAATTCAATTTGATCGTCTTCGTTCAATGTACCAATTACGTGAGACATCTCACCCAAACCAGCACCTTGTAGCTGAGCTAATACAAACTCTAGATCGCTACGACGAACCTGAAAAACAGCACCCAATTCTTCGTTGAATAATGCGCCCGCAAGTTCTGCTTCGCTATCAGCCAAAGTATCTAGCTTAACCGTCACACCGGTACGACCGGCAAAGGCCATCTCAGTGAGCGTTGAGAACAAACCGCCGTCTGAACGGTCGTGGTAAGCCAACAACTTATTGTCTTGGTTTAAACCCTGAATCACTGCGAAGAGCGCGGCTAAATCTTCAGCATCGTCTAAATCCGCTGAGGTTTTACCGACTTGGCCATAAACCTGCGCAATACAAGAAGCGCCTAAGCGGTTTTGGCCATTACCTAGATCGATCAAAATCAGGTCGGTGGCTTCTTCAATAGTTTTTAATTCAGGCGTCAACGTCTTAGACGCATCCATCACTGGCGAGAACGCCGTAATAACTAGCGATAACGGAGCCGTTACTGACTTACTTTCTACCTTACCGTCAGCTCCATTCTCTTCCCATGCCGTTTTCATCGACATAGAGTCTTTGCCCACCGGAATCGTGATATCCAATTCAGGGCACAATTCCATACCAATCGCTTTCACGGTTTGGTAGAGCTTTTCATCTTCACCTGGGTGACCAGCGGCGCACATCCAGTTGGCTGACATTTTAATGTCAGATAATTTTTCAATATTGGCTGCAGCAATGTTAGTCACCGCTTCACCGACCGACATACGACCAGACGCAGGGGCGTTGATCAAGGCCATCGGCGTACGTTCGCCCATTGCCATCGCTTCGCCGACTAGAGAGTCATACGATGAGGTTGTTACCGCACAATCAGCCACAGGCACTTGATACGGGCCTACAAACTGATCACGCGCCACGGTACCGGTAATCGAGCGATCACCAATGGTGATTAAGAAGCTCTTACTAGCAACCGTCGGCAACTTAAGAATGCGTTCAGCAGCGTCGGCTAAATCCAAATCCGCGCCCGTGAATTCTTCTTGCTCGGTTTGTAAGGTCACAACATCTTTATGAATGCGTGGGGTTTTACCCAATAGCACATCCAAAGGAAGATCGATTGGGGTATTTTCAAAATGGCTATCGGTAACCGTTAAGTGCTCTTCTTCTGTGGCGATACCGACTACCGCATACGGGCAGCGCTCACGCTCACAGATAGCATCAAAAGCGGCCATGTCTTCTTCAGCAACCGCCATTACATAGCGTTCTTGCGATTCGTTACACCACAACGCAAGTGGGCTCATGCCTGGCTCGTCATTATGTATTTTACGTAACTCAAACTCACCACCACGGCCGCCATCGCTAACAAGCTCTGGGAAAGCGTTAGACAAACCGCCTGCGCCTACATCGTGGATAAAAGCGATTGGGTTA
>TARA_B110001454_G_scaffold40155_1_pt1 | contig 28129 bp, 22 predicted proteins | sample TARA_B110001454 | Tara Oceans TARA_B110001454 (sample SAMEA4397004) | marine metagenome | biome: Polar Biome; feature: [MES] marine water layer (ENVO:01000295) within the mesopelagic zone...; material: water (ENVO:00002006), including particulate matter (ENVO:01000060) such as...... | reverse complement strand
CTAATATTACAATGCAATTCGGCGCTGAGCCTTTGTTTGAAAACATCTCGGCAAAATTTGGTAATGGCCATCGCTATGGTTTGATTGGCGCCAATGGTTGCGGTAAATCAACGTTTATGAAGATTCTAAGCGGTGAGTTAGCGCCAACGTCTGGAAACGTATCGCTTACACCAGGTGATAAACTGGGTACGTTAAGTCAAGATCAGTTTGCCTTTGAAGAGTACAGTGTTATTGATGCTGTGATCATGGGTGATAAGGCGTTATGGGAAGTTAAGCAAGAACGCGATCGCATGTATGCGTTGCCTCATATGTCGGAAGATGACGGCATGACGGTTGCGAACCTTGAAGTTGAATTCGCGGAAATGGACGGTTATAGCGCTGAATCTCGCGCAGGCGATATTTTGCTAGAGGCGGGTATCGCTGAAGAGTTCCATTTTGGTTTGATGGCTCAGGTTCCACCGGGTCATAAAGTGCGCGTATTGTTGGCGCAGGCTTTGTTTTCTAATCCTGATATTTTGTTATTAGATGAACCAACCAACAACTTGGATATTTACACCATTAATTGGTTGTCTGATGTGCTGAACCAGCGTAAATGTACGATGGTTATTATTTCTCACGATCGTCATTTCTTGAACTCTGTGTGTACGCACATGGCTGATATTGATTATGGCGAGCTGCGTATTTACCCGGGTAACTACGAATACTATTTAGAAGCTTCTGGCCTTATTCGTGAGCAGTTGCTTGCGGGTAACGAAAAGAAAGCCGCTGAAATCGTAGAGCTACAAGCGTTTGTAAACCGTTTCTCAGCGAATGCGTCTAAAGCGAAGTTGGCCAGTTCTCGTGCTAAGAAGATGGATAAAATTTCTTTAGATGAAGTTAAATCTTCAAGCCGTGTAACGCCATCCCTTAGCTTCAAGCAAGATAAGAGGTTGCATCGCCAGGCGTTGGTTTTAGAAGACTTAACGCATGGTTATGAAGGCGAAGACATCTTATTCAAAGATGGTAACCTTATTTTAGAAGGTGGCGCTAAGCTCGCGGTTATTGGTGAAAACGGCGCAGGTAAAACAACGTTTTTACGTTGTTTAGTGGATGATTTAAAAGCCAATGGCGGCGTTATCAAATGGTCTGAAAACGCGACGATTGGTTATTGCCCGCAAGACAGTACTGCAGATTTTGATTGCGACCTTGATTTGTTCGAGTGGATGTCTCAGTGGCGTACGGCTAAGCACGATGATCTTATGGTTCGTGGTTTATTAGGTCGTCTATTGTTCGGTGCCGATGACATCGTTAAGAAAGCCAAAGTGTGTTCGGGTGGTGAGAAGAACCGTTTGTTGTTCGGTAAGTTAATGATGATGGATCTTAACGTACTGGTAATGGATGAGCCAACCAACCACTTGGATATGGAAGCGATTGAAGCATTGAACGAAGCGTTGAAAGCGTTCGATGGCACGTTGATTTTCGTGAGCCACGATAGAGAGTTTGTTTCTTCTTTAGCAACTCGAATTGTTGAGATTAAAGATCAAGAAGTAATCGATTTTCACGGTACTTATGACGAGTACCTGTCGAATCAAAAAGCCGCAGAGAAGGCGGCTAAAAAAGCAGAGAAGTAATTTGTAAGCGGCGTATATCGTTAGCTTATCGTTCTTTTTTTGTTATATTAAAACCAGCAGTCATTTTGGCTTTGCTGGTTTTTTTGTATTTATAGTTCAATAAAGTTAACCCATGCTGTTATGTGGGTGGAGTGGGTATGTTAGTTGAAAATAAGTCTGATATTGTTAAGTCGTCTCAAATACTGATGTTAAGAAACGGTGAGTCTGTTGAGGTGCTTGAGTTAATTAATGAGCAATTTTTGGTATTGGCAAAGAATGGTTTAAGTCTTTATAAAACGGTCGAGTCGATTGAAGATCCATTGGCGAAGGGTTTGTTGCACTCTGAGCAGTTGCAGGCTGAAAACTATTTGTTACTTGAAGAGGGGCGTTTTATGCAAGCCGCTCAAGCGGGTTTGGTTGGGTTGTTTGATGATAAGGTTATCCTGATTACCCCGAATGATATTCAGTTATTCCCCAATCGCTATTGCGCGCTGCGTAATCAAGATGAAATCGCGCGCTTAGCGTTGGCTTAACCAGTCATCTGGCTTTTGCTGTTTAGGGGGTTTCGCTTGCGGGTGGCTCGATACCATAATCAGCTGGGGTTACTCGCACTAAAATGCCTAGCATTGGATGATCTAGGTAGTGCAATTCATTACTGCGCATACGACGACTTTGGCTAACGATCGCGGCGCGTAATGGAATTCTGTCGATGGCCGCGGTTGGTGAGCTGCTGGCCGATGGAATGATGCTGATGTCTTGCAATTGATTGCTGTGAGGCGATGTTAGGCCTTTGTCTAGTTCGCTATGATCGTTCAAGGTACGCCAGTGTTGTACTTGCAGTTCGGCGACTAAGTGAAGAAAGCGGCTGCGGTAGAGGTAAATTTGGCCGTTGATTTCAATTTCATCCAAGGCTTCGCCAGAGCTGATCGCATTTTTCACATTCAGTGGCGCAACCAGATTGATGTTAATCAGATTGTCGTCGCTGGTTGATTCTTTTTTGGACTGAATAGGTTGACGCCATTTTTGGCTCCAAACGATGTTCATCCCACTTTTTTTATCAAATTTTTCAATTTTGTCAGCGAAGCCTGGCCCGTATTGCTGAAAGGGTTTTCCTAGCGGCTTTAGGTTTTTGGTGTTTTTCTGGCCTTTTTGCACGTTGTATAAGCTGGTATTACTTGATGTCTCATTCCACCAGTCAATCCATGCCCACGGCGCTGTTTCTAACGGCTGTTCGTTTTCGCTAGCAGGGGTGTTTTTGGCGATGACTTCTGGCCACGTTTCATGGTCTATTTGTTCGCTATCTTGGTAGCCAATTAAGGCGACTTCTACGTCGTACCAATAGGGCGTTTCAGTACTATCTGCATGGCTGGCGGGTATGGTTGACAATCCCATTAAAGAAATGAGAGTGGCTAAGGTTTTGATATGGCGATAGCGAGACATTATGAGTTTGGGTCCTTTTGCAGGTCGAGTAATAATCGCTCAATCACTGCGAGTCTTTGGTCAATTTCAGGCATGTTCTCAATAAACTTAAGGGCTTGTCCACCCTCAAGTTTATACGTTGCTGGGCGTGTCTGAACTATTTGAATCAGGCGGAAAGGGTCGATGTTGGTTTCGCGGCCAAATTCTATGCGTCCCGATTGTGGTCCTGCGTCCAGTTTCTGAATGCCTAATGGGGTTAATTGTAATTTAAGTGAGGTGACTTTAAACAAATTTTTGACTTGTTCTGGGAGTAATCCAAAGCGGTCGATCATCTCTACTTGCAGTTCTTTTAATTCATTGTCGCTTTGCGCATTTGAAATACGTTTGTACAGTGTTAAGCGGCTATTTACATCCGGTAGGTAGTCATCTGGAATCAGCGCTGGTACATGAAGGTTAACCTCTGCACCGTGCAGTAATGGAATTTCGGCATTCGGGTTTTTGCCTGATTGAATCGATTTAACCGCTTGTTCGAGCATTTCCATATACAGGCTGAAACCGATGCCTTGAATGTGACCGCTTTGCTCTTCGCCTAATAGTTCACCCGCCCCACGAATTTCTAAATCGTGGGAAGCCAGCATGAAACCAGCGCCTAAATCTTGAGAGCTTTGAATGGCGTCTAGGCGTTTTTCGGCATCTTTACTTAACTTTTTACCGTCGGGTGTTAATAGATAGGCGTAAGCTTGGTGGTGCGAGCGACCGACCCGGCCTCGTAATTGGTGCAACTGGGCTAGGCCGAACTTATCTGCGCGATCAATAATCATGGTATTGGCCGATGGAATGTCGATCCCCGTTTCAATAATGGTGGTACAGACAAGAATGTTGAAGCGTTTGTGATAAAAATCTTTCATCACGGATTCAAGTTCTCGTTCGGTCATTTGGCCATGAGCAACGCCTACTCGTGCTTCTGGAATCAGCTCGCTGATTTCTCGGCCTGCTTTTTCAATACTTTTTACTTCGTTGTGCAGGTAATAAACTTGGCCACCACGAAGAATTTCACGTAAAAGCGCTTCTTTAACGGTGGATTTATCGTATTGACGTACAAAGGTTTTTACCGATAAGCGTTTTGCTGGTGGTGTCGCGATGATTGATAAATCTCGCACGCTGGCCATGGCCATATTTAACGTTCGCGGAATCGGTGTTGCGGTAAGGGTTAAAATATCAACCTCTGATCGCAGGGCTTTAATGCGCTCTTTTTGCTGAACACCAAAACGGTGTTCTTCATCGATCATCAATAAACCAAGTTCGTGAAAGACGATGTCTTTTTGTAGGAGCTTATGAGTGCCAATAACGATGTCGGCTTTGCCGTCGCGCATTTTATCAAGGGCGGCTTGGGTTTCTTTGGCCGATTTAAAGCGTGACAGAACTTCAACCTGCACGGGCCAGTCAGCAAAGCGGTCTTTGAAGTTTTCGTAGTGCTGTTGGGCGAGCAGGGTGGTCGGCACGAGAATGGCGACCTGTTTGCCACTTTGTACGGCCATAAAGGCCGCGCGCATGGCGACTTCAGTTTTACCGAAGCCTACATCACCACAGACTAAGCGATCCATCGGCTTGCGGCTTGTCATATCACCAATAACGGCTTCAATGGCAGCTTGCTGGTCGGGGGTTTCTTCGAATGGGAAGGCCGCTGCAAAACGTTCGTAATCTTGATCGGGCTTGGTGAATTTAAACCCGACGCGTGCTTCGCGACGAGCGTAAATATCCAATAATTCAGCAGCCGTATCTCGAATTTTTTCTTGCGCTTTGCGCTTGGCGGTAGCCCATTTTTCAGTGCCCAGCTTGTTCAGTGCTGGGCCGCCTTCACTATCGCCGCCGTAGCGAGAAATAAGGTGTAACGAAGAAACAGGCACGTACAGTTTCGATTCGCCAGCGTATTCCAGTATCAAAAATTCGTTAACTTGATTGTCGATTTCTAACGTTTGTAAGCCTAAATAACGACCGATGCCGTGGTCGAGGTGAACGACAGGGCTGCCTTCTTTTAATTCTGTGAGATCACGAATTATGTTTTCGGCTTGGCTTTTACCTTTTGTGCGTCGGCGGCGCTGCATGATGCGCTGACCGAATAGCTGGTTTTCACTGATGATAATCAGTTCTGCGTTGTCGTCACTTGAGTCATCACCCGAATCGCCATCAATCACGAGCCCTTTGTCGAGAGGGGCAATCGTGATTGCTATTGGGCTTTTATCGTTGAGGAATTCTGACCAACCGCTGAGTTCTGTTGGGCGAACGTGTATGCGATTTAATAAATCACGCACAGCTTCTCGACGACCTGCTGATTCGGTGCAAAATAAAACACGGGCTGAGCTATTTTTCGATGCGTCTTTATTTAGATGTTTTGCTTCTAAAAATGACTTTAATAAAGTTAATGGTTCTTCAGCTTGGGAATTGATGCTGATATCGCCAATGTCTTGAGTCGTAAATTGTGCGCTGCCTGCTCTGTCTGGAGCTTGTTCGCTGTACCATTGGACGCGCGGATATTGGTTTAGTGCTGAGAATAGTTCGTCAGGATTTAAAAATAAATGCTTCGGCTCAACCAGTGGGCGTCGTATGTCGTGGCGTCGATCTTCGTAGCGTAGCTGTATGTCGTCACGGAAGTGTTTAGCCGCATTTTCTACATCGCCATCATGAATGATTAAGCTGTTATCCGGTAGGAAGTCGAATAGGTTGCTGAGTTCACCAAAGAATAACGGTAAGTAATATTCAATCCCTGCAGGGGCGATACCCTGGCTTACATCGGTGTATAGCGAAGATGATTTAGGATCAGTATCAAAAAACTCATACCAGTTCTGGCGAAAGTTACGCTGGCCTTCTTTATGAAGAGGGTATTCGTTGGCTGGCAGTACGCGAATTTGATCTATTTTGTCGGCGGTGCGCTGCGTTTCAGGGTCGAAGGTGCGAAGGGTTTCGACTTCGTCATCAAATAACTCAATTCGAAAAGGTTGATTTTCGCCCATTGGGAAAATATCAAAAATTGCGCCGCGCAGTGCAAATTCACCATGTTCATACACATTATCAACGCAGCTATAGCCTGCGCTTTCAAGCTGTAGGCGTAACGTATCGACGTTGAGGGTTTGCCCCATGTCGATCACCAAGCTATTGGCTTGTAAAAAATCCTTTGGTGCCGTTTTGTGCAATAAGGTGCTAATAGGGACGATTAATAGCCCATGTTGAATAAGCGGCAGTTGTGAAAATGTGTAGAGACGCTGTGAAATAATGTCTTGGTGTGGCGAGAAGGTATCGTACGGTAATATTTCCCAGTCGGGCAAATGCAGTACGGGTAATTCTTCTGCGAAGAAGGCGATTTCTTCTTCTAAACGCTGAGCGCTAAGTGTGTCTTTGGTTATGACGAGTGTTAAGCCAGGATGTTGTTGTGCCGCACTCGCAATGGCAAGTGCTTGGTTACTATTGTTGAGCTCTCCCCAGAATCGACGATCTCCTGCCTTGGTTGGCAGTGATGGTGAAAGAGGGCTTGAGATAGGCTGCTTGGACATCGAATGGCTCTTCTTATCTGGCAAATTTAAACGGCAATGCAAATGCGCCCTAGTGTAGCGGATATGGCATTTATGTCTATTGATGCTGTCGAATGAAAAAATCCATGCCCAATACGTTGATACTGCGGCGAGTACAAAGCCATTAAGACTAAAGATGGAGATGATATTGATCTATTTTGAAGATTTTTACGAGGAATTGATGAATTCAGCACGGCAAATAAGACTTTGAATTGTCAAAACAAGCCAAAACGGGCATAATTCGCGCCACTTATTTTGCTGGCAGTGATCGGGTGTACGTCATTGCTGAAACGTTTTTGAAAATGGAAGGTAGACCCATGAGCCAAGATATGACTGATGCCTGCATGCAGGACTGGACGGACCGCGAATCTGCTGCTGAAGCAATGATTCCAATGGTTGGTGCTTTATACCGTAAGAAGAACATTGTTACTTCTGTATACGGTCGCCCAATTATTAACCGTTCGGTTATTGATCTATTAAAAGCACACCGTTTTGTTCGTCATATGGAAGACCAAGAGCTTTCTGTTTTAGATACTTTCCCAATCGTTACGGCGATGATGGAAATGGATCTTGATCGCGCACACATCGATGTGGGTAAGCTTGCGGTTAAATTTGCTAATGAAGCCAATGGTCGTGATCTTGAGACGTTTTTGAACGATGAATTGAGCGATGTGATTGGTCAAAGCAGTACTGCGACGAAAGAAAATCGCGATGTTGTTCTTTATGGCTTTGGTCGTATTGGTCGTTTATTAGCACGCATCATGATTGAGAAATCAGGTGGTGGTAATGGTTTGCGTTTACGTGCCATTGTTGTTCGTAAGGGTAAAGGTAAAGATCTTGAGAAGCGCGCAAGTTTATTGCGTCGTGATTCTATTCACGGTTCTTTCCGCGGTACCTTGTCTATCGACGAAGAAAAGAATGCCATTATTGCTAACGGTAACTACATTCAGATTATCTATTCAGATGCGCCTGAAAATGTTGATTACTCTCAATATGGTATTAATAACGCTTTGGTTATTGATAATACCGGTATCTGGCGTGATCAGGCAGGTCTTGAGCGTCATCTACAAGCTAAGGGTGCTGCGCGCGTATTGCTAACAGCGCCTGGTAAAGGTGATATCAAGAACATCGTTTATGGTATTAACGATGGCGATATTGAAGCGACAGATACTGTATTGTCAGCAGCATCTTGTACAACTAACGCTATTACGCCTGTTTTAAAAGTGATCAATGATGAATATGGCATTGTTAATGGCCATGTTGAAACGATTCACTCGTATACGAACGATCAGAACTTGATTGATAACTACCACTCCGGCGATCGCCGTGGTCGTGCTGCGGCATTGAACATGGTTATCACTGAAACGGGTGCGGCTTCTGCGGTTGCTAAAGCACTTCCTATTATGGAAGGTTTGTTAACGGGTAATGCGATTCGTGTTCCTACGCCAAACGTATCTATGGCAATTTTGTCTTTGAACTTGAAGAAAGATATTACGACGGAAGGTGTTAATGCCTATCTTCGTGATGTGTCTTTGCACTCTGAAGTTCAGAAGCAAATTGACTGGGTTAACTCCCCTGAAGTTGTATCAACCGATTTCGTAGGCAACTCGCATGCTGGTATTGTTGATGCGCAAGCAACGATTACCGCTGATAAGCGCGTTAACTTATATGTTTGGTATGATAACGAGTTTGGTTATAGCCGTCAGGTTGTGCGTATTGCGCAGCAAATGTGCGGTGTTTATTACCCAACGTACCCTGCTGCAAAGTAGCAAGTTGGCCATTCGGCTAATTTGAGGCGTTATAAAAAAGCCGTTGTTTCACCGCAACGGCTTTTTTTTGTCTAAGCTTTGTACAGTAAGGCGTTTCTATGCAGCGGATTAAGATTAATCAAGGGTTTTGGCTGCATTTAGGTGGAAAAAAAGAATTGTCATCTTTATACTTAGCATGAAATTTTAACTAAATATAATAGGCCAAGTGTTTGTTTCTTAATAAAAAATTATTTCTAGTTGTTTTGTTTGTTTTTTAAACAACTGAGAATAGGTTTTTATTGGAAGTGATCGGCGGCATATAACTGTGGTTAGGCAAGGCGTATGATCAAAATAAAACAAGGTCTCGACTTACCGATCACTGGTACTCCCGAGCAGCAAATTAGTCAGGGTAAGGCGGTAACGGAAGTTGCAGTCGTTGGTCCTGATTATGTTGGTATGAAACCAACAATGGCTGTGAAAGAAGGCGATCGAGTCAAAAAAGGTCAGGTTCTTTTTACTGACAAGAAAACGGCTGGCGTTCAATATACTGCTCCTGCGAGCGGTGTAGTGAAAGCGATCAACCGTGGTGACCGACGCGTTTTTCTTTCTGTGGTAGTAGCGGTGGAAGGTAGTGAAGAAATTACTTTTCAAAGTTATTCAGCAGATAAGCTGAATGAAGTTAGCCGTGAAGATGTGCAGGCTAATTTAGTCGCTTCTGGTTTGTGGACTGCGTTACGTACGCGCCCATATTCAAAAGCGCCAGCACTTGATACCGTTCCTGCGTCTATTTTCGTAACGGCAATGGATACTCATCCATTGGCGGCAGACCCAGTATTGATCATTGCTGAACAGCCTGAAGCATTCAAATCAGGCTTACAGGTATTAAAACGTTTAACCGAGGGCAATCTTTATGTATGTAAAGCCCCTGGTGCCAATATCCCAGTAGCGGGTATTGAAACGACTGAAGAATTCTCTGGCCCACACCCAGCAGGTTTGGCCGGTACTCACATCCATAGTTTGGATGCTGCTAGTACGGCTAAAACAGTTTGGAGTATTGGCTATCAAGATGTCATCGCCATTGGTCAGTTATTCACGACGGGTTCTTTGAACTCTGAACGTGTTATCTCTTTGGCAGGTCCTCAGGTGACTCAACCTCGCTTGGTTCGAACTCTTGTAGGCGCTAACTTGAATGAGTTAACCGCTGGCGAATTGGCTGAAGGCGAAAACCGTATGGTTTCGGGTTCAGTATTCGGTGGTCGAACGGCCGTTGAAGGTTTGGCTTATTTGGGTCGCTTCCATAATCAGGTATCTGTATTGGAAGAAGGTCGTGATCGTCCGCTTCTACATTATCTTCGCCCTGGTTTCGAACGTTTCTCAGTATTACCGATTTACGTTTCTCGCTTTTTAAATAAAACGTTTAATTTCACCACTTCTACTAATGGTAGTGAGCGCGCAATGGTTCCAGTTGGAACGTATGAGCGTGTTATGCCTTTGGACATTCTGCCAACGCAATTGCTTCGTGCATTGATTGTTGAAGATATGGAAGTGGCTGTGAATTTAGGCGCTTTAGAGTTAGATGAAGAAGATTTGGCATTGTGTAGTTATACCTGCCCAGGTAAGTATGAATACGGTCCAATTTTGCGTACTAACTTAACTCGCATCGAACAGGAGGGCTGATAAATGGGTCTACGTTCACTATTAGATAGCGCAGCTCCTCACTTCGAGAAGGGTGGCCGCTTTGAAAAAATGTATCCGCTTTACGAAGCGTTGGATACAGGATTATATTCTCCGCCAAATGTAACCAATAATACGTCTCACGTTCGTGACGGTATTGATCTTAAGCGTATCATGATCACCGTTTGGGTTTGTACTTTCCCTGCAATGTTCTTTGGTATGTATAACCTTGGCCTACAAGCTAACTTAGCCATTGCTGGCGACGCGACCTTGATTGAAGGCTGGCGTGAAATGCTGGTTCAATTGTTAGGCGCAGGACACGATGCCGGTAGTATCTGGGACAATATCGTCTTTGGTGCCGCTTACTTCTTACCCGTCTACGCAGTGGTCTTCATTGTGGGTGGTTTCTGGGAGGTCTTGTTCGCGACGGTTCGTGGCCATGAAGTTAACGAAGGTTTCTTCGTAACGTCTGTGTTATTTGCTTTGATTCTTCCTCCTTCTATTCCTTTATGGCAAGTTGCTTTGGGTATTACCTTTGGTGTTGTTGTTGGTAAAGAGATTTTTGGTGGTACCGGTAAAAACTTCTTAAACCCCGCGTTAACAGGTCGTGCGTTCTTGTTCTTTGCATATCCTGCTCAAATGTCAGGTAATTCAGTTTGGACAGCGGCTGACGGCGTTTCGGGTGCAACACCTTTAGGTCTTGCGAACGAAGGCGGTATTCAAGCCATTCTTGATTCAGGACTTACTTGGATGGATGCCTTTATGGGCACAATTCAAGGTTCTATGGGCGAAACATCGACGTTGGCTATCTTCATCGGTGGTGCTGTATTACTCACGATGCGTATTGCTTCTTGGCGTATTGTTGCCGGTGTAATGCTGGGTATGATTATTACGTCTTTGCTGTTCAACTCAATCGGTTCTGATACGAATCCTATGTTTGCAGTTGATTGGACTTGGCACTTAGTTATGGGTGGTTTTGCCTTTGGTATGATCTTTATGGCAACCGATCCTGTATCGGCTTCTATGACAAACTTTGGTAAGTACTTCTTTGGTGCCTTAATTGGCTTCATGGTCGTGATGATTCGTGTAATCAACCCAGCTTTCCCTGAAGGTATGATGTTGGCAATTTTGTTTGCTAACTTGTTCGCACCGCTAATCGACCATTTTGTCGTGCAAGCGAATATTAAACGGAGAGTGGCACGTGGCTAGTAATAACGATTCAATTCAAAAAACACTATTGGTTGCCATTTTATTGTGTTTAGTTTGTTCCATTATTGTTGCAGGTGCAGCGGTTTCTTTGAAACCTTTGCAAGTTGCTAATAAGCAGTTGGATAAAAACAAGAATATTTTGGCAGCAGCAGGCCTTCTCAAAGAAGGTGAATCTATTGAAGAGCAGTTTAAGCAGATTACGACGCGTATCGTTAACTTGGAAACAAGCACGTATGCAACGGATGCTGAGCTAGCTGAGATTAAAGCCGCAGGTTATAACCCGAAAGCGTTTAATCAGAAAAAATCTTCAAAAGATAGCGCATTATCTTCAAAGCTTGATCCAGCAAAAGATATTGCTAGCATTAAGCGTTTAGAGAAGTTTGCGGCAATCTATACTGTTGAAAAAGACGGCAACATTGAAACAATGGTGCTTCCTATTCATGGTTATGGTTTGTGGTCTACCTTGTATGGTTTTGTCGCTCTTGAAGGCGATCTTGAAACCATCGTAGGTTTGGGCTTTTACTCTCATGCTGAAACACCAGGTCTTGGTGGTGAGGTGGATAATCCATCTTGGAAAGCTCAGTGGGTTGGTAAAAAACTTTATAATACACAAGGTGAGTTAGCGATTCAGGTAGTTAAGGGCAAAGCAGCTCCTGGCGATGTGAACAGCGTTGATGGCTTATCAGGTGCAACTTTGACCAGTCGTGGTGTTTCTAACCTTGTTAATTTTTGGTTAGGCGATGACGCGTTTGGCAAGTTCTTATCAACTGCTAAAGCTGGGGGTGCTTAATGTCTCTTAAATCTGTCATTACTGAACCGGTTTTTTCCCAAAACCCGATTGCAGTACAAATCTTAGGTGTGTGTTCAGCGTTGGCTGTAACCACCAGTTTGCAAGTGACGATGGTAATGTGTATTGCATTAACCGCCGTTACGGCTTGTTCTAACTTTGGTATTGCGTTAATTCGTAATCACATTCCAAACAGCATTCGAATCATCGTGCAGATGATCATTATTGCGTCTTTGGTAATCGTGGTTGACCAAATTTTGAAAGCGTATGCTTATGAAATCAGTAAGCAGCTCTCGGTTTTCGTGGGTTTGATCATTACTAACTGTATCGTTATGGGGCGCGCAGAAGCGTACGCTATGAAGAACGGCCCAGTGATGAGCTTCTTCGATGGTATCGGTAACGGTCTTGGCTACTCAGTTGTTTTGATTGTGGTTGCGACGGTTCGTGAGTTGTTTGGTGCAGGTAACTTGTTTGGTTTTGAAGTTTTACCATTAATCACTAATGGTGGTTGGTATCAGTCAAACGGTCTGTTGTTATTGCCACCAAGTGCTTTCTTTATTATTGGTTTGTTCATCTGGGCATTACGTACCTGGAAAACTGAGCAAGTTGAGCAGGCAGACTTCAAAATTTTGCCAAATACAGTTAACTCGGAGCAGCACTAATGGAACATTATATTAGTTTGTTCATTAAAGCCGTTTTCGTAGAAAACATGGCTTTAGCGTTTTTCTTAGGTATGTGTACCTTTTTGGCGATTTCTAAGAAAATTCAAACGGCTATCGGTCTTGGTATTGCAGTGGTTGTTGTATTGGCGATTACTGTGCCAATCAATAACTTGATTTATACCTATGTACTAAAAGAAGGTGCTTGGGCTTGGATGGGTGCTGAATATGCATCAGTTGATTTAAGCTTTTTGGGTCTATTAACCTATATTGGTGTTATTGCCGCTATCGTACAAATCTTAGAAATGTTCTTAGATAAGTTCGTACCTGCACTTTATAACGCTTTGGGTGTTTTCCTACCTTTGATTACGGTGAACTGCGCAATTATGGGTGCATCTTTATTCATGGTAGAGCGTGATTATAACTTCGCTGAATCAACCGTTTACGGTATTGGTGCAGGTGTAGGTTGGGCATTAGCGATTACTGCACTTGCAGGCATTCGTGAAAAAATGAAATACAGCGACGTTCCAGCAGGACTTCAAGGCTTGGGCATTACCTTCTTTACGGTTGGTTTAATGTCTCTTGGCTTTATGTCGTTCTCTGGCGTCTCATTGTAAGGGAGCAATATTATGGATTTACAAACTTCCACGCTGATACTCGGCGTTGTGATGTTTACCGTTATCGTATTAGCTCTGGTTGCTGTGATCTTAAGCGCACGTGCCAAGCTGGTAAGTTCCGGCAATGTAAAAATTGTTATCAATGGTGAAAAAACGGTTGAAACGGAAGCGGGCGGTAAGCTATTGCAAACGCTTGCGGCCAACGAAGTATTCTTGTCATCTGCTTGTGGTGGTGGTGGTACGTGTGCTCAGTGTAAGTGTAAAGTGACTGATGGTGGTGGTTCTATGCTGCCAACAGAAGAATCGCACTTCACGAAAGGCGAAGCCCGTGAAGGCTGGCGCTTATCTTGCCAGGTTCCTGTTAAACAGGACATGGTAGTTGAAGTGCCAGAAGAAGTATTTGGCGTTAAGAAGTGGGAAACGATTGTTGAATCGAATCCTAACGTAGCAACCTTCATTAAAGAGCTGACCTTGCGTTTGCCTGAAGGTGAGATTGTTGACTTCCGCGCCGGTGGTTATGTTCAACTTGAGTGCCCTCCGTTTGAGATTAATTTCTCTGACTTCGATATTGAAGAGCAATATCGTGGTGACTGGGAACACTTTAAGTTCTTTGATCTTAAGACTGTATGTACTGAAGATACTATCCGTGCATATTCTATGGCGAACTACCCAGAAGAGCAGGGTGTAGTGAAGTTCAATATTCGTATTGCAACTCCACCTCCAGGCACGACCGGTATTAACCCAGGTATTATGTCTTCTTACGTATTCAACTTGAAGCCAGGCGACAAGGTGATGGTATACGGTCCATTTGGTGAATTCTTCGCGAAAGAAACCGATGCAGAGATGGTGTTCGTAGGTGGTGGTGCAGGTATGGCCCCAATGCGTTCACATATCTTTGATCAGCTTAAGCGCTTGAAGTCAGATCGTAAGATCAGCTTCTGGTACGGTGCTCGTTCTTTGAAAGAGTTATTCTACAAAGAAGATTATGATGGTTTGGCGGCTGAATTCCCTAATTTCGAATGGCATGTTGCAATGTCTGACCCACAACCAGAAGATAACTGGGAAGGTTTAACAGGTTTCATCCACAACGTATTGTTGGAAGAGTACTTGAAAGATCACCCAGCTCCTGAAGATTGTGAGTTCTACATGTGTGGACCCCCTATCATGAACCAATCGGTTATCGCTATGCTAGAAAGCATGGGTGTAGAACCTGAAAATATCATGTTAGATGACTTTGGTTGATTCTCTGTACCAGAGAATAATCCAGCTCTGGTAAAGCAGAGCTCAAAAAAAGCCGCATTAAAAGAGATTCTAATGCGGCTTTTTTGTGGGTGTTATATTGAGTTCGTGGCCTGAATTTTGGGGGCGTTAACGATTAAAAACAATCGTTAAACTTCGTAAACTGTTGTCGCTAAAAGTTGATGTATTGAGGCTGTCGATATAAATTAATAAGATCAAACAAGCAAGCAAGCAACCATACAACCTACAACATTGGTCCTTACCTATGTCTCAGCTCGAATACAGCAACAATAAGAGTGATTTATTCTGGAACCTGCAAGATGTTTCAAATAAAAGAGCGGGCCAAATATTAATCAAAACTCTGTGCAAATACATACCGACCTATTCTTCAGGGGCGCAGCAAATATATTCGGAAGGTCAATGCGAATTCACCTCGGTCGATCGTGTTGTTTTTTATCCGAATACTGAAGATTATACAAAAACGTTTAGCCGTATTCCGACCAACGCGATTAGAAATACTTCGATCCATTTATTTGCACACGCTAAGCAAGGATTAACTTTTTTACAGCAAAAGTCAGGGAAGCCTACAAGTACTTCTGGCTTCTCAAGCACATTGAATCAAATTCTTAGCAATATCGATAAAAAAGAAGGCTTTATCCCAATATTGCAAAAATCGAATGTTCAAGATACCGCGGATAAAAGACCTCTGCTTAAACTCAGTACGCTTGATGTTAAATCTTTAGAATCAGAATTTTCAAGTTTTGAAATTTCTACGATGTTGAATGAGCTTAAGAAAGGATTCATGGATTTAAACGCGCTCTAGCGCTAATTAGTTGAATTGAAATAATCTAAAATTAAGTTGTAATCTGCAATCAAAATGTCATATTGGTACTATAGTATTGGAATCTAATATTATCGTCCTCGTCGCAGGAAGCATATGAGGCTCTTAAAATACGAATAATAATAAAAAATAATCACGTTATTAAACGAGACGCAAAATATGATTAAAAATTCTACCAAGCTACTTGCGGCTGCGGGCACTTTATTAGTGTCTAGTATCACTTGGGCTGAAAGCTATGTTTATTTAACCAATAATACCAATCAAACACTTGATCTGACGATTAACCAGCATGGTTCTGCCTTGGTTAAAGGGGAGCATTGGAAGCAGCATGCAACCTCAGTTCCACCTCTTGGAACCGTTCGGTATTTAGAGACGAATCGAGATACTGGCATTACGTGGGGTAAAAGTTTCTATTTTGATACTACGGTGACGGCAGAAGATGGCAGTACTGCGGTATTGCAACAGAAACTCACCGGTACTTGGAATTTCAGTGAGATTTGGCACGGTACCCAGCAGTCTCCTTGGTACGATGATCGAAATATTCATTCGGTAAAGCAAGATTTTGCTGGTATTGAATCGACGATTGCTTTTAAAGCTGAAAGTGCCCGGGTGAATGGTGATGATTATTATTATGTAATTCATCCTAAAGAAGAGACCGCTACTCGTGGTGCCAATAATAACTTCAATGTATTGGCCTACAATGTTTGGGCATTATTGCCAGGCATCGTATCTAAAAGTGTTAGCGAACGTTTAAACCTATTAAAAGATAGATTGGATGGCTACGATGCCATTGTTTTTTCAGAGCTGTTTGATAATAGCCGCCGTAGTACCTTTCTTAATGCTTTAAAATCTGAATATCCTTACCAGACTCAAGTTGTAGACCGTTCGGGATCAATTGAAGATGGCGGTGTTTTAATTGTGAGTCGTTACCCGATTGAGGAGCAATCACAGATTGTTTTCAATGATTGTGATGCTGAAGATTGCATATCCGCTAAAGGGGTGATTTACGCCAAAATCAATAAAGGTGGAAACCCTTATCACGTTTTTGGTAGCCATACGCAAGCTTGGAACGCTGAAAAAAATCAGGCAACGCGTTTAAATCAATTTCACCAGATGCGCGATTTTATCGATGGGCGCTCGATCAGTTCAGATGAACCCGTCATTATTGCAGGGGATTTGAATGTTGATAAAATCAATTTCCCTCAAGAATATACTACCATGCTCAGTGTTTTGAATGCCGAAGAGCTGCCGCGCAACGGCGGTTATGCATATACCTATAACGGTTATGTAAATAACTGGACAGATGGCGCGCCTGAAAACTTAGATTATGTTTTATATTCTACGGCACACCTACAGCCTACGAGTTCTGAATCTAAAGTTTTAACGCCGCGCAGTATTCATGCTGATGTTTTTACTAAATACGATTTATCGGATCATTTTGCCATGGCGGGGAATTTGACGTTTGATACCCCAGCAGGAAATACTGAGGCGACCTTGGTTTATAAAGAATTGCGTGATGGCCGCTCTGGTAAGTGCTTAGATTTCGAAGGTGTGACGCCATCGAATGGTAAGCAGGCTTTGTTATGGTCTTGTGCCGATGTTGCATGGCAGAAGTGGGCCTTTGATCAAGCGAGCGGGTTGTTGCATAACCAAGCGAATCCTGAGTATTGCCTAGATAATATGGGGCAGCCTTATTCTGGCGGCGGCATTCATCTATGGCAGTGTGATGAAAATAATATTAACCAGCAGTGGGATTTTAATAATAGCCAGTTAGTGCCTCGTGCAAATAACGGTATCGCTGTTGATGCTTATGGTACGGATAATGGATCTCAAGTTGCGCTATGGTCAGTGCATAGTAGCAGCAATCAGCAGTGGTCTTGGGGTAACTAGTTTTTATAAGCGCCGACTGAATCGATTACGATATTCTGTCGGCGTTACCCCTGTTTTCTTTTTGAACAAACGGCGAAAAGAGCTCGCATCTTCATAGCCAATTTTGTTCATTATGGTATCAATATTGAAGTCACTTTCTTCTAGCATTTTTCTTGCACGCTCAATACGCACCGATTGAAGGTAAGTATTGGGTGGCATTCCTAACGCATTATTAAAACGCCTGATGAGGGTTCGCTGAGATACATTATGATGTTGGGCTAATCTTTCAATACTTAATGAATGTGTGCAATCTTCTTCGATGCTCGATTGAATAGCATTCACCATGTCATCTTGATGGGGTTTAGCAATGCGCATTAATGAATAGGACAATTGGCTATCTCGGCGATAATCAATCACAAATGCTTTTGCTGTTTGCGCTGCCGTTTCAAAATCGACGTTGCGTTCTATAATGTGCAAACCTAAATCGAACCAAGCAATGCCACCGCCAGCACAAAAAATATTGTCATCGCGGGTAATCAGTTGATCGGCTTGCAGGTTGACTTGAGGAAAGCGTTGCTTAAATTCTCTCGCGAACCCCCAGTGAGTTGTCGCCGATTTACCCTCTAAAATACCTGCTTCTGCTAATAAAAAATTCCCAGTGCAATTGCCTGCAATTGTCCATCCTGCTTTATTTGCTTTGATTAATAACTGAATCAGCTCTGGGTTGTTATCCAATGTCTGTTGGATGGGGCCGCCAATTGTCGGGACAATCAGAATGTTGCTTTCTTTTGCTTGGGGTGCCGCGCCAGGTTCTAGCTGTTTTGATAGGTCTTCAAAGCTGCGGTGGGCTGCGAGTTGTAAATTGTTGATGCAGCGAATGTGATTGCCTTGATGGCTAGCAAGCTGAACATTAAATGCCATGGCGGTGTCTTGTTGCTGTATTCGATTCCAAGTAATGCCCGCTAATGCAAAAAGATCGATGACGCCTGTGATGGCAGAGGCTAGGGCTTGTTCAAAGCCTAATACGTATATATTGATCATAACTGTCACTTTTGACTCTATTTGTGTCTATATTGACAATTCAAACTTGGATTAGCAAGTCTGATACTGGATCTAAGATTTCTCGTTAAGATTAAAGTGAAGGTAAGAATTGTGTCTAATTTAATGAATGCCAAAGATTTAGAATTTTTATTGTATGACGTTTTTCAAGCAGAGCAGCTAACGCAACTGCCGTTTTATCAAGATCATGATAAAGCTACCTTTGATGGGGTGATTACCACGGCAAAGAAAATTGCCAGCGATTACTTTTTGCCTCACAACGCAAAAGCGGATGCCAATGAACCTCAATTTGATGGCCAATCGGTAACCACCATTCCTGAAGTAAAAGAGGCTTGGCAGCATTATTCTCAGTCTGGTTTATTGGCGGCGCGCCATTGTTACGATGACGGTGGCATGCAATTACCTGCGATTATTAATACCGCGTGTGTCAGTTATTTCATGTCGGCTAATCCATCAACGTCTGGCTATCCATTTTTAACCAGTGCCGCGGCTAATTTAATTAATGCCTTTGCGATTGATGCGCATAAAAAGAAGTATTTACCGTCTATGTTCAGTGGCCGTTTTTCCGGCACGATGGCGATGACTGAGCCTGATGTGGGCTCTTCGTTAGGGGATTTAACAACGAAAGCAACGCCGCAAGACGATGGCAGTTATCGTATTAAAGGTCAGAAGATGTATATCTCTGGTGGTGATCAAGACATCACTGAAAACATTGTTCATTTAGTTTTGGCAAGAATAGAAGGCGCACCGCAAGGAGCTAAAGGCATTTCTTTATTTATTGTGCCGAAAATATTAACCCATGACGATGGCTCGTTAGGGGATGCTAATGACGTAAAACTGGTGGGTCTATTACACAAAATGGGCTACCGCGGAACAACCAGCACGGTATTGCAATTTGGCGATAATAACCAATGCCAAGGTTTCTTGATTGGTGAAGAAAACCAAGGTTTAAAGTACATGTTCAAAATGATGAACGAAGCACGTATTGGTGTCGGTACTGGGGCTGCGATGATTGGTTATCGTGGGTATTTGGAGTCGTTGGATTATGCCAAAAATCGTCCTCAAGGTCGTTCTGTCGCGAGTAAAGATCCGAATAGCAAACCGCTCAATATTATCGAGCATACCGATGTTAAGCGCATGTTGCTGGCGCAGAAATGTTTCGTAGAAGGTTCTTTGGCATTGTGTTTATTAGCCGCTCGTTTGGTGGATGAATCTGAAGTGGGGGGCGATGTTGATAGCGGTTTATTATTGGATTTATTAACCCCTGTGGTGAAGTCTTTTCCATCCTATTATGGTCCTAAAGCGAACGATTTAGCGATTCAGGTATTGGCGGGTGCGGGCTATACCAAGGATTATCCAGTTGAGCAGTGCTATCGTGATAACCGATTAAATCCAATTCATGAGGGTACTCATGGGATTCAGTCATTGGATTTATTGGGGCGTAAGTTATGGCTGCATAATGGCAAAGGTCAGCAGTTATTGTTGCAAAAAATTCAACATACTTTGACATCGGCTAAAGAGAAAGAACAGCTGACTGAGCTGGTTGCTGAGTATCAACGCTATCTCGATCTGTTTATCAAAACCACCATGTTGCTTGGCGGCGCATTACAGAAAGGGGAAGTTGAGAAAGGCTTGGCTAACTCGGCGGTGTATTTAGACATGATGGGCAAAATGGTGGTGGCTTGGTTATGGCTTGAAATGGCTGATAAGGCGATTGATCGCTTTCAGGGGTCAGAGACTGAGGATGATCAGACATTCCTTGCGGGTAAATTACAGTCTGCGCAGTACTTTATGCGCTGGGAGTTGCCAAAGATTAAGCACCAAGCTGATTTATTACAAGGTTTTGATGAAACGTGCATGACGATGAAAGCTGAGTGGTTCTAATCATTAGAAATTATAAATCGATGTGTTAAACGTTAGAAATTGCGAATTTGGAGTGAGAAATATGAGTGTGAATGAAAAATTAATAGTAGAAGTCAGTGATCACATTATGACGATTACGTTTAATCGCCCTGAAAAGTACAATCCACTAGACCCAGAAAGCTATTTTTTATTGGCTCAAGCCTTATATCGTTTACAGCATGACAATGAATTAAGAGTGGCGGTTATTCAGGCTAACGGTAAGCATTTTACCTCGGGTTTGGAATTGGATAAATGGGCACCTATTTTTGCGCAGGGAAAATTTCCTGAATTAACAGAAGGGCAGCTTGACCCTTATGGCATTGAAGGTGAGGTATTAACTAAGCCAGTGATTATGGCGGTGCAGGGATTGTGCTATACCTCGGGCTTAGAATTATTGCTTAATACCGATATTCGCATTGCGACGCCTGAAACGCGCTTTGCTCAGCTAGAAGTGCAGCGGGGTATCTATCCTTGTGGTGGGGGTACAGTGCGACTGCCGCGAGAAATTGGCTGGAGTAATGCTCAGCGTTATATTTTAACGGGCGAAGAGTTTTCTGCTCAGCAAGCGCTTGAATGGGGGATGGTGCAGGAGCTGGTTGAGCACGATAAATTGCATGAACATGCACGCTTACTGGCTAAGAAAATTGCCAAGGCTGCTCCATTGGGGGTTCAGGCAGCTTTGCGTTCTGCAAAAACCTGCCGCATGCATGGACAAGAGGCGGCTTTAAAAACGGTATTCAATGATTTGCCACGAGTAATGCAGAGTAAGGATGCGCAAGAGGGCGTACTTTCTTTCATGCAGCGGCGTGAGGCTGTCTTTACCGGCGAGTAAAATTCCTTATAAAATCAGCTTGTTTGCTGATAGCAGGCTAAACTTTTAGCGAGAAAATGATTTGAAGCAGTATTTAATTATGCGGAACAGATGTTCGCTGAATTAAAATCGGTTATCATGTATCCAAAGTTTACATGCTGTACAATAGAAGCATGATTTTTTAAGAGTTTTTAATATTAGGTTGTTTATGAGTCAAAATAATACAGAGCCAAAGCCACCGATTAACTGGGTGCCTGTGATCATGTTTTCTGTCACGACACTGGGGTTGCTGACGTTAGTGCCGTGGTATGGATTCGAATATGGATACAATACTTCAGCGTTTGTTGCGTTTGTTGTTATTACCTGGTTAACCGGGATGTCGATTACAGGGGGATATCACCGCCTGTGGTCGCACAATGCCTATGATGCACATCCCATTTTACGCGTCTGGTATGCCTTATGGGGCGCGGCGGCAATGCAGAATACGATTTTAGATTGGTGTTCTGGCCACCGAGTTCATCATCGTCATTGTGATGATGTTGATTTAGATCCTTATTCTGCTAAGCGAGGCTTGTGGTTTTCGCATATGGGTTGGATGTTGCGTAAGTACCCAAGCGGTAAGGTAAATTTTGATAACGTTAAAAACCTAATGAACGATCCTATTGTTATGTGGCAGTACAAGTACTATACGCCAATCACACTTGGTATGAACTTTGGTATTCCGATTGTTTTAGGGCTAATTTTTGGTGACGTTATCGGCATGATATTGCTGGCAGGTGTTGCCCGTATTGTGGTTGCTCACCACATCACATTCTTTATTAATTCAATCGCTCATAAGTGGGGCTCTCAGCCATACACCGATGAGAATACGGCGCGTGATAATACCTTTTTTGCTTTTTTAACCCATGGCGAGGGCTATCATAATTATCATCATATTTTCCAAACGGATTATCGTAATGGTATTCGCTGGTTTCATTGGGACCCAACGAAGTGGTTTATTAAAGCGTGTTCTTGGGTTGGTTTGACCAAGAATTTGAAAAAAGTACCGGATTTTAAAATTCAGCGTGCCAAAGTGAACATGCAATTTAAACGCGCTAATGAACAGCTAGAGAAGGCCAGTACGATTGACCAGTTCGCGGATAATATTGATCAGTGGAAGCTGACGTTAGAAAAAGAATACGATGATTTCAAGGTTCTATTGAATGAATGGACCGAGCTGCAAACTGAGAAATATCAGCAGACGTGTAAAACGCTGCAAGAGAAATGGCAGGGTGCGCCTATTCATGCTCGATTCAAAGAAATTGAAGAGGGCTTAAGATTGCAGAATGCACGCTTGCAGCAATTTAATGCTCAATTTTCATTCGCTAAAGCTTAAACGTTCGTAATAAACAAAGAAGCCTCTTTTATAGAGGTTTTTTTGTGCCTGATAAACAGTGACGTGGACTTCTTGGTATCACGCGACATTAGTGTCATTATCTAGATTCAGTGAAGGAGGAATAAGTTAAGGTTATGGCAAAGAAAACATCTTATAAAGTCGCTTTGTTATCAGGATTGGTATTTCCTGGTTTTGGTTATCTATCGGTTAAAATGTACCGCAAAGCCGCGATAATTATTATTCCTTCGATGATCTTTTTCGTGGGGTTAATACAGATCAGTATCATGAAAGGGAAGGCATTATTCGACTTATTGTTGGCGGGGAAAGTAGCCCCCGATGTACTTTCTATGCTGGAAGCCATGCAGGGAGTCTCTGGCCTTAATATGGGCTGGCAAGACTATGCAGGGTATGGTTTTATGCTGTGTTGGGGAATCAGTGTTTTTGATGGCATTCGCATGGCGAAAGCCGATAATTAAACTGATCGTTAAATCGATCGCTACCTTAAGGCATTAGCTTTGCGATAGTTGCCTTGGTAATCGAAAATTCGATCTTTAATGCGCCAATAATACTTTTGCTTTCTTGCGATGACAAAATCGGGAAATGGGAAATACGGCGCAAGTTTTAAGGCTTGTTGCACATTATTGATTTCAAGATTTTCTAACGCTAGCGTGCTCGTTAGATTGATTTTTAAGCGCTTGGCGAAAATATTATTAAATGCTTTTGCTTGAGTAGCTTTATTTAAATCAAATGATTCTGTTAATTCAGCACCTTCTTCATCGTGGTAAATAACTTTTAATTTTCCATTAGTATCTTCTAGGCTGATGCCTGAGCAGCGAATAACTTTTGCATCCTTAAGTTGCAGGGCCTTTTTTAACATGTCGTCGGGGTCGGTCAATATTTCTTTGCAATGAATGCAGGTGCGAGCGGCAATATCATTTTCTTCACCGCAGTGAGGACATTCTTTAAATACAAAGCGATATTCACATTGATGGCCGCTTGCGGTGTCTTCTATAAGCCCTTGGCAGCGTCGACCATAATGTTCTACTAGATGGCCTTCGTCATCGCAAATACCCCAAAAAATATTTGGAAATTCACAGCTTGGGCAAATAACTTGTACTGGTTGGCTTTGGCTATTGGGCTTTTTCTCGCCCACTTCGGGTTGATATAGATCGAAGTCATTACCGGTATAGTCAATGACTAGGCAGTCTTTTTTGCCTTCACTAAGGCGAAGTCCACGACCAATAATTTGCTGATACAAACTGACGGATTGGGTAGGGCGTAGAATGGCAATCATATCCACATGGGGGGCATCAAACCCCGTGGTTAATACTGAGACATTGACTAGATATTTTATGCGTTTTAACTTGAATGCTTTAATTAATTCGTCGCGTTCATGGTTATCCGTTGCGCCAGTAATTAAGGCGCTTTGCGGTGTCGGTAAGTAGCTAACAATTTCTTTAGCATGATTTACCGTTGCTGCAAAAATCATAATGCCTTGGCGAGTAGCCCCTAACTCGATCACTTGTTCAATAATACCTTGGGTGACTCTGTGGTGTTTACTGAGAAGGTCATTCACTTCTTTTGCATTGTAGTCACCGTTAGTTTTCTCTTTTAGGCTACTGAAATCATAATGTTCAATGGTTGCATCGACTAATTTAGGTTCGGTGAGGTATTGGCGTTTAATTAAATAACGCAGCGGAAGTTCATAGATGCAGTATTCGAATGGGCGCTTTAATTCGCTGCGCACAATGCCACGATAATGTTTGCGGTATATCCAGCCCATGCCTAAGCGGTAAGGTGTTGCGGTTAACCCTAATAGTTTTACTTCTGGGTTGATCGACATTAGGTATTGAATGATTTGTTGGTATTGATTGCTAGATTCTTTGTCGTCATCATCTAGATTAACTCGATGGCATTCATCAATAATAATGAGCGAGTAAGGCTCGGAAAAGTGTTCGAGATTCCGTGAGGCTGATTGAATGCTGGCAAAGGTCACTTGGTATTGAGTTTCTTTTTTCTTTAGGCCTGCAGAATAGATACCGGCTTTACTGCCATAGCTTTCAAATTTTTGGTGGTTTTGTTCAACCAGTTCTTTCACATGGGTTAATACTAAGATTTTACGTTGAGCTAAGCGCGCAAGTTCGGCAATGACTAAACTTTTGCCTGAGCCAGTCGGTAATACGATGACAGCAGATTCATTCGTTTTGCGAAAGTGCTTTAACGTAGAGGTAACGGCTTCTTGTTGATAGTCTCGTAACTGATAATGTTCCACGCTTGCGCTAAAGCCTTTTAGTATTAAAATTGAATCTTAGAATTTGATGTTAGAAATAAGCTTGCGGATTTTACCATACTTCAAGAAAAAGTTGCTGAGCGCAGTCTTTAGAAACCCATAATGGGCTCAGCAATAGAGCAGATTTAAGACGCTTTTGTTTGATATAACGTGGTTTTATTTTTGCCACTTTTTTGGGCGTGCCTTAGTGCTTTTTCAGCCGCAATGGCCCATGTTTTATTATCCGCAAAATCAGCATGCATTTCGGCAACGCCGGAGCTGATAGTAAAATGAATGTTGGATTGTTCTGAATGAACCTCAGTTTCAGCAATTTCTTTACGCAGTCTTTCGGCCAAATTGATGGCGGATTTTGCATCGGTATCGACTAATAAAATGGCAAATTGATTACTCGAAATGCGACCAGAAATATCTGTTTCACGCACGGTTTGCTTCAGCACAGAGGATACGGTGCGTAATACGTCATCGCCTATTTGATGGGAGTATTGAGCATTCAATGTATCAAAATTATCGATTTCAAATAATACCAGCGTACTGGGTTTTTTTGACCGTGAGCAGCGCTTGAATTCTCGGCTAAATTCTTCTTGCCAAACGTTATTGTTTAACAGTTCTGTTAAGGGATCGGTCTTACTTAAATGATCAAGGTTGCTGGTGGCTTTGGTTAGATCTTCTCGGTTCATGGCGATATCGGTTACATCATAAATGATTAAACAGATATGCTTTACGCTGCCATCGATCGATTCTAATGGGATTATGCTGCTATTTTGGTACATGTGTGGAGCGCGACCGGTAATGGGGCGATAGTTTTTGAACTTAAACAAATAAGGACGCTGCTCCCATATGGTAAAGGTGCGTGTTTTAAGCTCGAATACAGGTTCGGCTTTTTGTCGAAACCAAGATTCTGGAATGTCAGAAAAAGATTCAAATAACGGCTTGTCGTGTACCTCATCGGGTCGTAAGCCGCTGTGGTTTTCCATAAAACCATTCCAAAGCTGTATTTTATATTCACGATCTAAAATCACTAAGCCAACATCAATATTTTGCAATACGTCCATTAGCCAGTGCATTTCAGTGAACTCTAAACTTTCATTGCTCATTCTTTTATAGCTGCCTTAGTCTAGTAGATAGTCGACTTGCTGATTAATTTTGGCGACGGAATCTTCAGTGAATAATAGGAGTAAGTCGCAATTAATGTTTAGGTTTTCTATCTCATAGTGAATTTCAATGGCCAGTGTTTGTGTCCACTGATGATTGCCTGATTTTACTAAGTCATCAATGTGGCAGTGCTGTCCTAAAACAACGGGGTGCCCTTGGTTAAAATGCAATTCAAGCTGTTCGCCAATACCATGTAAACAAGCACCAATGAGAACCGAGCTTACGTCCATTAACAGTTCTAATTCACCATGATGGTCAAGAGGTCCTTCGTATTTCATCAATTCAGCCAAGTCGGCAAAGCTGGCATTATTAAAGATGAGCAAGGCTTCCCCCGCGATTCCTGACCCAATAAATCCTTGGCAGACGGCTGAAACATCATCGCTCGTATTGGCGCCTGCCAGTGCCATATGAAGTTCACTTGCACTGATGATATTGATTTTGGGGATGGGCAGTATGACGTACACATTTAATAAGCGTGCTAGCCTATCGGCAGCTTGTCCCATCGCTACGTTGGTAATTTCTTGGTAGCAATCACGCTGGTCTTCAGATATTTCTACGGACATTAAAGCGGCTCCCATCTGTTATGTTCCTGATAAAATGCCGAACTCAGTCAGTATCTGAGTAGCTTTTATTTTATCGATGGGTTTTTTTACGAAGGCCATGGCACCAAGGTTTTTAACTCTTTCTTGAGCATCCGGTTGTATGTCACCTGATACGACAATAACCATGGCATTCAAGTCTTCTTTACGTATGACCTCTAGCACGCCGTAACCATCCATTTCTGGCATGGTTAAATCAAGGAAAACGACTTCTCCTTTGCCCTGACGAATAGCTTCAAGGCCTTCTAAGCCATTCGTCGCAAAGGTTACTTCAATATCCCACTCTTCAGGTAGGGCACGTTTCATTTGCTTGCGAGCGAAGCTTGAATCGTCACAAATTAAGACAGGAAGCGCCATAACGTAAGGTTACTCTTTTAATGTTACTGGCTTAAGTAAAGACCCTTAACATGAATCCCTCAAGCGTTTAAACGTTTGAATCGTTATGGATGTTGAGGCAGATATGACATTAAGGGTGACATCTAGGCTCTATCAGTTAAAATGCGCCACTTAAATTTAGCCCAGCACAGAGTTAGTCTTCATGATCTGCGAAATTTTACGTTCCGTTATTTTAAATAAAGTTAATCAACGCAAGACATCTGTATCGCATAAGCCTTTTACTTCTGCGGTAAGCCGACGCTTTAAAGTGGGCTTGAGAGATATTGATTTTAATATGCACATCAATAATGCTCGCTATATGGTGTTTATGGAGCGTGCTCGTTGGGATCATCCTGTGCAAACGGGTACCTGGGATGTCATGTTGAAGGAAAAATTAAACTTCATCGTGGCGGGTATCGAGATGGGTTATATTCGAGAGATTCGCTTTGGTAAAAAATTCGAAGTAGAGAGCCGTTACCTTGGCTGGGATGAGAAATACTTTTATTTGGAACAGCGCTTTGTTGTTGATGGCAAGATATCCGCTTATGGTTTGGTGAAAGCGGTCTTTTTACAGAAAGGGAAGAAGGCCGAGCCCGCGGATGTCGCACATCTTCTTGGCATTAGCCCTGCGTCTGATCCATTACCTGAGCATATCGATCTGTGGAAACGCATGAGCAATGCTAAGCGAGTTTATTCAACACCTGCGGCGTAGATGTTATAAGGTTTAGCTGTTATTTAAAGGTTTAGCCGCTATTGATATAGCGGCTTCAAGTTTTCTTTGTCTGATGTATTCTTAGGTTTTCTCTTTTTTATCGCTTGGCTTAAGCTGTTCCAAACAACCTGTCCATTGAATGCGCTATTTTTTTGCGCTTGGTAAAGGTAGCTATCGAGTTCCCGAATGGCATTGGTGAGGGCGATATCGTTCAATATTTCACTCACCTGTTCTAGATTGCTTGTTTGATACTCTTCTTGAGCCCAATTTTTGAGGTGCTGACGTATGCTGTCGGCATCATTATCCTGACACGCTTTCTTTAGATGCTTTAAGTGCTGGCTAGGCTTGGTCATTTCCCGTTGAGCGGCTTTTTTAGGTACTTTATCTCGCCATAATAAAAATGCGGTAACGGCATTGCTAATCAGTAATAACAGGGTAGTAATAATCCACAGTCCTGACGAGTTGTCGGCGACAGCAGTATTCGGCAGTTGTGCCGCGGGAGGTATTTGAGTAACTTGGCTGCTTGCAGTGTTACTTGTGATGGCCGCTTCAGCGACGTCAATGGTTTGTGCCGGCAATATTGCATACTCGAGTGTGTTCTTGGTCAGATTCCACCAAGGGATGCGCACTTCAGGAA
>TARA_B110001454_G_scaffold105464_1_pt1 | contig 28494 bp, 25 predicted proteins | sample TARA_B110001454 | Tara Oceans TARA_B110001454 (sample SAMEA4397004) | marine metagenome | biome: Polar Biome; feature: [MES] marine water layer (ENVO:01000295) within the mesopelagic zone...; material: water (ENVO:00002006), including particulate matter (ENVO:01000060) such... | reverse complement strand
AGAAGAAATAAACCTTACTTTAGATTATGGATTATCATACTACCACTATGAGCCTGACCTTGTTAATCCGGAATTATCTGGACTTAACTGGTTTGGACCATCAATACCCTCAGGAAGTTCTCAAGTAATCTCCACCGATAGTCCACATGCTAAAGAAAATGTCGATGCGATAATAGAGTTAAAATTAAAAGGATACTCAACTAATGGCTCATTGAACACATATCATAGTATTGATCTGCATGCTAACGGGCCAAATGTAAATAAAATTGGGAACACAGTTTCATGGTCTGGAAATGGGACTAGATTAATAGCAGGAACAATCCAAGGTGAATATCTCAATCAAAACGGAAACTCATTCTTCATTCAGAATAATAGCACGGATAATAATTCATCACCATATATTGATTATTTGAAAATTCATTATGGAAGAAAACTCATATTTGATTCTAATTTATTAGAGTTTTTCTCTCCGATTAAAGGATCTAACATAAGGTTCAATTTTTATTCATCGCTACCAGCTAGCATATTAGCCCTAGATGTCACTAATCCTGCTGAGCCTCAGATAGTTTCAATCATCAATAGCCAGAATATTGAAGTTGCGTTAAATGATAATAGTCTAAGCAGATTTATTATTATTGATAAGAACACAATACAAAGCGTAAATGAAATAGAATATAATCCTGGGATTGTATTTAATAATCTAAGAAACGAGAATACGATTGCTGACTACATTGTAATAGGGCCAGAAAATTATTTTAATGCTGTGCAACCCTTGCTTTCACTAAGAAGCCCATCAGTCTATGCATCATTGGAGAACATCTATAGAGAATTTTCATCTGGCAATACAGATCCAATGGCAATTCGATCATTTCTACAATGGACCCAAGAAAATTGGATAGACCCCAAACCAATACACGTATTGCTTTTGGGCGACGCAGGATATGATTATCGTAATATTAGCGGCGCGTCAAGCATAATTGTTCCAACAGTACAGGTGCAAGCTTATATCAGTTACCCTTCTGACGACCGCTTCACTACCATTTATGGCAGTATGCCAGAATTAAGTATAGGTCGATTCCCTGCAAAAAATATTGATGAAGTAGAAAATTTTGTAAACAAGGTACTATTTATTGAAACCGAACCAAATTTTGGATCCTGGAGACAAAAAATCACACTTATAGCAGATGATCCTGCAAGGCCTGAGCCAAATCACGGAGGAATTTCAACAGGTAAGAGTCACACGCTTAATTCAGAATCGATCGCTGAGATCATACCTTCAAAAATAGATGTTGAAAAAATCTATATGCTAGAATATCCTGAGGTAAGTGATGGCTCTGCCTATGGTGTTCTCAAGCCAGATGCAACAGAGGCAGTTTTCAACGTTTTAAGTAGCGGTACGGCTGTAATAAATTATATAGGTCATGGATCTTCTTCTCAATTGGCTCAGGAAAAATTATTATATTTAAACAGAGGAGATCTTGATAGAATAAAAACAAATAGCAAGATGCCTCTTTGGATTGTGGGCACTTGCTCTTTTGGCCACTTTGATGACCCTCTAGCAGAGTCCTTTGCTGAGCAGCTAATTAGATATCCTATGGATGCCGCTGCTGCAGTTATATCAACCTGCCGACCCATAACAGTGACTGGCAATGAAAGATATACACAAGAAATTTTTGAAAGTATGTTTAATAACAATTCTGTATCACAATTGGATCTTGGAATAATATTGCAATCAATAAAAAATGGATCAAGTGAAAGCGAGTATTTTCATCTATTTGGCGACCCTGCAATGAAATTATTTATGCCTCATAGATCTTTTAATACAATTGAAATTGATCCAGATACTTTATCGACTCTTAGCAGTGCCATATTAAATATTAATCAAAATTTGATAAATGATATTGGAAACGGGATAATAATTCTTAAGGATGCCGATAGAGATGTGACTAGAACTTATAATATTGCATCTACAGAACAAAGCATCTCGTACAAACTTCCTGGACCGACATTATTTAGAGGGAATTTTAATTTTTCTAGTCCACAGTTATCGGTTCAGTTGCGTGTACCTCAAGATATATCATACTCAACCTCGCCAGGAAAGGTATTAATATATTTATATGATAATGATATTGATGCTATCGGTGAGATTAATCAAGTACAATTAGTTGGTGGTGAGGCTTCTCTGGATGTAAGTGGTCCGATAATAGGGTTCAAAACAAATAGTGGAAGGATTTTAAGAACTGGGGATCATAAAGAAATAAGTGAAGGCCTAGTTTTAAATTTGTCTGACCCATTAGGAATTAATTTAACAAAAGAACTTGGACATTCAATTATTCTCACAAACCTTTTTACTGAAGCATCTATTGATATTACTGATGAATTCTTTTATAATTTAAACAGTATCACAGCAGGTGAAATTATTTTGAATAATTTAGAGGCCTCAGATATTAACATTAGAATTAGCGTATGGGACAATGCAAATAATCCATCTGAAAAAGATATATATATATATAAATTAGAAAACAATGAGCTTAGACTATATAATGTTTTTAATTTCCCAAACCCATTTAGCGAAAAAACAAAATTCACCTTTGAGCTTACAGCAGCTGCAGATGTCAGTTTAAACATCTATACTATTGGTGGTAAAAAAATTAAACATTTAAGAAGTAAAACTTTATCAAGCGGTTTCCATTCTATTGACTGGAATGGAAAAAGCGAGTTTGGATCAAGCTTAGCAAATGGTGTATACATATATAAAGTTATTGCAAAAAATAATGTTGGTAAAACTTCGTTCATTGGTAGATGCGCGAAGTTTAAATAAGGAGATTAATAGCTGATGCCTTCTAAATCGATTATATTAGCTTCTCAATCGCCTAGAAGAGAAAATATTCTTAGGCAAATCGGATTAGATTTTGAAATTATACCTAGTAATATTAATGAGGGTTTAGAACTGGATTTAGGCCCTAGGAAATTTGCTAAATATTGGAGCGAACAAAAAGCAAAAGCGATTTCAAAAAAAAATAAAAACAAAATAGTGATTGGCGCTGATACTATTGTTTACTTGGACGGTGAAATATTAGGTAAACCTAAAAATAAGGAAGAGAGCTTTAACATGCTTAATAAGATTTCAGGTAGCACTCATAAAGTTTTTACCGGTGTGTCTATCGCTTACAATGAGAAAAATATTTTAAAAAAATTTTGTGAAGAGACAAGAGTAACTGTTAAAGCTATTTCCAAAAAAGACATCCTCTATTATATCGATAATTATTCTCCTTTAGATAAGGCTGGTAGCTATGGAATACAAGATTGGTTTTCAGTGTGGATAAAAAAAATAGATGGCTGTTATTTTAATGTTATGGGGTTGCCTATATCAAAATTTTATAAAAACTATATTTTAGTTGAAAAAGAATTAAATAATGATAAAAATAAATAATACTCTTAGCATTAGTGATAAAGAGGTTCATTATAAAATGATTAAATCATCTGGCCCAGGAGGACAAAATGTTAATAAAAACTCAACAGCTGTCACTCTTGAGATTGATATAAACAATAGCAGATCGATACCAATTGATGTAAAAAATAAATTATTAAATACCCCACATTCGTATTTAACAAAAAAAGGTATAATAATCATTAAGGCTAATAATTATAAATCTCAAAACAGAAATAGGAAGGACGCTATATCTAGACTGGTTAGGCATTTTAATAAAGTATTACAAAATAAGAAAATGAGAATAGGTACAAAACCAACAAAATCATCAATAGAGAAAAGGCTAAATAAAAAAAAAAGTAATAGTTTAAAAAAAAGTTTAAGAAAAAATCCGAATCATGATAAATACTAAACTTGCTCTAGTGAAGAATAAATCAAAATATTAAGTTCATAGGTATCTTTTATATATGGCACAGTTTTACAAAGAGTTAAAAGAGCTTAGGCTCTCAAAAGAAATAGACCTCAAAGAGCTACAGGATAGAACAAAAATAAATGTAAAATATCTTCAAGCTATTGAAGAAGGTGATTTTGATATAATGCCCATTCCGTATCTGAGACTTTTTCTAAGAGCATATGCGGTTGAAATAGGTGGTAATGCTACTCGAGCCCTTGATCAACTGGACTCCTTTATTGGTAAAACAAAACCGAGATTAACACCGCCAATGCAAGTTGAAGAAAATTTAGAAGATAAATCTAATTCTGAAAAAGCAAGCTTTAGCAAAATTTTTTCAAAATCTAATCTTAAACTACGAAAAGATGTTATCACTGTTGGAATACTATCGGTTTTCTTTATTTTTTCAATTATAATTATAAAAAAAATATTTTCAACTGAGGTCAATTATTCTAATCTTCCCTCAGAAGAAAAAGCTATTCGAGAGGTAGAATTAATCACTGAAGAAAAACTAATAACAAATTATGCTGAAGATAAATTTATCGAAGAATCTTTATCCGCAGAGCCCCCTTTCTTTTTAACCCTTTCATCAGGAAATGATATCGGCATTATAATAGAACAAGATGCGCTTAAACCTTATACAAAATATCTTAATCCTGGAACAGAGTTGAATCTTGAAGGATTTATATCAAGGGCTGAATTAATCTTTACAAGCACAGAAAAACTAAGATTACGTCTTAATGGGGTAGAATTAGTTCCCGTAGAAAATTACTCATTTCCTTTAAGACTAATTATTAATTCTTCTCCGTCAAGTTTTACTGCTAGGCTTTATAAACCTCTTTAAAGATCAATCCGTCTAGTCATTAGACGAATTATTAAACAATTCACCTTAACTTGTTTCATTTGTCCCTGACAAATGTATTGTTCATACGTACTTATAATAATAATTATTTATTTATTGATATATATTCCCTAAATAATTAAGATTGTGGTGAATTGTGGGTAATAAACCCTACAATTAAATATAACATGACGTTAAGCTCTAATACTTTTACAGGCGAATACCAGTATTCGCTAGACACAAAAGGCAGAATTAATATACCTGCTAAGTTTAGACAATCTTTGTCTGAAAATAATCAAAATACATTCGTTGCCACTAGAGGGCAAGATCCTTGCATATGGATATACCCCCTCACAGAGTGGAAAAAAATTGAAAATGAATTAAGGAATCTATCCTCAGTATCAGGGATTCACAGAACTTTTGTTAGGCAGATTGCAAGGTCTGCTACCCCTTCCACATGCGATAAGCAGGGGCGGATTGTTATCAGTCCGTCCCTGATATCCTATTCAAGCATTGATAAAGAAGCGCTAATTATTGGAATGATAAATAAGATTGAAATCTGGAATCCAAAAATTTTAGAAACGGTTGATAAAAATAACATAAATAATGATCCAAATGAGTTCAATGCTTTGTCAGATAAAATTGTTATATAATGACCGGACGTTTTCCACAAAAACAATCTATTCATATTCCAGTAATGCCAGATGAGGTCATCTCCTTTTTAGACATAAAACCTGACGGGACATACGTTGATGGCACTTGTGGGCTTGGCGGCCACTCAAAGCTTATTTTAAATGAACTATCTCTAGAGGGGTCTTTAATAAGTGTCGACCTTGATCAAAGAGCTATAGAAATATGTAAAGATAATCTTAGTGAGTATAGCTCAGGGCTCCATATTAAGAAAGGCTCATACTCAAGTCTTCCAATAATTCTTGGTGGTCTAGGAATTAACAAAGTGAATGGGTTTTTATTAGATCTCGGTCTTTCATCAATGCAACTTGATTCTAAAGACAGAGGGTTCTCATATTCGAGAGATTCTTATCTTGATATGCGATTTGATCAATCACATACTACAAGCGCTGCAGATATAATAAATAAAGCTACTGAAACTGAGTTAGCAGATATTATATATCGCTACGGTGAAGAAAGAAAGTCTAGATACATTGCAAAAAAACTAATTCAATACAGGCCAATTAGTAGTGTGAAAGATTTGGTAAATGCTGTCAAAAAAGTCACGCCACCCCAAAAAAGAAATAGAGTAATTGCACGTGTTTTTCAAGCATTTAGAATTGCTGTAAATAAGGAACTGGAAAACCTTTCAGAATTTCTATCAAAATATTCTGATCACCTTGAAAAGGGTGGCAAGATAATCATTATTAGTTTTCATTCCTTAGAAGACAGAATGGTGAAAAGACATTTTAAAGAATATCATGAAAAAGGCATTTTGAAAATATTAACTAAAAAACCACTAGTCGCAAGCGATAAAGAACGCGAGTCAAATAGTAAGTCAAGAAGCGCAAAATTTAGATGCGCAGAAAAAATCGTATGAAAAAAATGAAAAGACGGTCTGTGCAAACAGAGAATTTTATTCAAGGATTTCTCTTTTTCATCTCCACTATTGGAAGCATAGCATGCTTAATAGTATATCTTTGGGTTTTTAAAGAAATTGATGAATCGCTACTAGCAATTGAGATTCAAAATACCACCGCCAGAGAATTAAAAAATGATATTGATGAGTTAAAAAATTTAGTAGAAAAATTAAGCAGATCTGATATTATATCATCTAGAGCAAAGAAGGAATTAGGCATGGTTATGGCAGAACCCGAAACACTTCTAGTTTCAATCAATAAGTATAAGGCAAATGATCTTTGACTAAGTCTTTCATAAAGTACAAAACCCGTATTAGAGTCATTACTTCTTTAGTTGTTTTATTCTGGATAGTACTTTGTGGAAGATTGTTTAGTGTTCAGATATTTCAAGGCGATAAACATCGAAAAAAATTAATAGCTGTTGCTCAGCGTGAAGAATTCATTCCAGCAGAGAGAGGTAATATATTTGATAGAAATAATGATGCCCTAACAAGAAATATAGCACACCACACATTAATTGCAGATCCATCAAAGATTATTAACAAGAAAGCTTTAGCAAGAAAGCTTCAAAAGATTACGGGTAAATCTTTTGAACATTATATGAGTAAACTTAATTCAAATAGAAATTTTGAGTACTTAGAAAGAAACCTGAAAAATGCTTTATTTGAAAAAGAGCGAATACAGTCAATCAACGGGCTAAAAATAAAAAAACACTATAGAAGAGCCTATCCGCATGGGTCTATCGCTGCACAAATTCTGGGCTATACAGATACAGATGATAAAGGCATATCTGGAATTGAAAAAGATTATAACAAATTTTTATCTGGAGTATCAGGTCAGGTCACAAAGAGTAAAGGATGGCAAGGTAAATATCAGATTAAGACTGGGCTCCCTCTAAGGCCTGCTATTAACGGCGATAACATTAAACTTACTATTGACCTACAGTATCAAAGTATACTCCAAGAAGAATTAAATAGAAGAAAAAAGGAAACAAATTCAACATCTGCAATGGGTGTCATTATGAATCCTCAAACAGGCGCTATCCTTGCATTGGCATCAGTACCAGACTATGATAATAATTATTTCTCAAACTATAAAATAGATAATCATTATTGTCATGCAATAACAGATCAATTTGAGCCAGGATCTACATTCAAAATTGTAACGGCCGTAGCAGCGTTAGCAGAAAATAAAGTAAGCCTATCTGAAGAATTTAATTGTGAAAATGGTATGTTTACATATTTTGACTCTAAGATTCAGGATCACGAAAAATACGGTCAGCTGACATTATCTCAAATCATAAAGCATTCAAGTAACATAGGAATCATAAAAATTGCGGAAAGGCTGGGTAGTAAGAATCTTCATAGATATGCTAGGCTATTCGGGTTTGGATCAGCGACAAATTTGAGCCTTAATGGCGAAACATCTGGATCTTTAAAATCAGAAAATAATTGGAGTAGAATTTCAGTTGGTCAGATTTCTATGGGTCATGAAGTTGGGGTTAGCGCTATACAACTGGCTACAGCTTACGCTGCTATTGCAAATGATGGCTATCTTGTAAAGCCCTATATCGTAGAACAAATCATTCAACCAAACAATAAAATAAGAACCCAGAGTAATGTTCAGATACATAGAAAGATTGCTAATAAAAATATAATGAGAGAAATAAAAAAAATGTTGAGGCAAGTTGTTACTGGCGGGACTGGCCAACAAGCAGAGTTGCAAGGCTGGGAAATAGCAGGTAAAACTGGAACAGCTCAAAAATATATTAACGGAGAATACTCTAATGATAAATTTATTTCTAATTTCGTTGGTTTTTTCCCTGTTAGTAATCCACAAATTTTATCAGTAATAATCCTTGACGAGCCCGATAGTCCCTTGCATTGGGGCGGGCAAGGGGCGGCAGTTGCATTCAAAAGAGTTATTAAAAGGATTATAAATATGGACGATTCAATAACTCCCCCAGCGAAAAAGAAAAACACATTTATGTCTTTAGGGTATAAGCCTTCTAAAGCACAATCAAAAAATATTATCAATCAAATACCTAGGCAATTGAGCACGGTAAATGTTAATAATAGTATCAGAGTTCCTGATGTCAGGGGAAAAAGCTTAAAAAGAGCAATTAAAATTATCACTAGTGCTGGTCTAGAGATTAGAACGGAAGGCTCTGGGCAGGTTCAATGGCAGAGTCCAAAAGCGGGGACGGTTTTAAACCATAAAGATATTTGCGTAGTGCACTTACAATGAATAATTCTCTTTTTTCTCTAGTGAAAGACTTAGTGAAAGCTGATAAAAGCTATAAAGGGATCAATATATGTGGTATAAAAACAGATTCAAAACTAGTCGAACATGGTGATTTGTTTATAGCTATACCAGGGGAGAGTTTAGATGGGCATGATTTTATAGATCAAGCGATAGAGAATGGTGCAAGTGCTATCATTACTAATGGAAGAAAAATAAATATTGACCCAATCCCTCAGATAAAGGTAGCGAACCCCAGGAAAGCTGTTTCTCATGTGTCTTCAAAATTATTCGATAATCCCTCTAAAAATTTAATTGTTATTGGAATCACAGGTACAAATGGAAAAACCACGACTGCATACTTAACTGCTAAAGCTTTAATTAATGCGGGTTATAAGACCGCTCAAATAGGTACAACAGGAGTAATTGCGGAAGGTTTTGAGCAGGAAAAAACATTGACTACACCTGACGCAGTAAGTCTACAAAAATTGTTTTCTAAATTTAAAAAGTTGGGGTTTACTCATATTGTAATGGAGGTTTCGTCACATGCTTTAGACCAATTTAGAGTAGCTGATATAAAATTTGATATCGCAGTTTTTACTAATTTGACTCCAGAGCACCTAGACTACCACCCTACTATGGAATCATATTATCAGGCTAAATCACGCTTATTTAAAATGTTACCTATTGAAGGATTGGCAATAATCAATGGTGATGATCTAAATGGAGAGCGGCTTGCATCAGAAACTAATGCTCCAGTTTTATTATTTTCAAAGAATAATCAAGAAACAATACATTTTTCTAAGTTGGAATTAAGCATCAATGGGATTAAGGGCTCAATTAGAGCAGGGCAATTATGTTATAATATTAAATCAAAACTGATCGGTGATTTCAATCAAGAAAATATCCTATCAGCAGTTTCAATTCTACACTCATTGGGATTAGAAAAAGAAAAAATTGAATATGGGTTAAATGTGTGTAGTGCCATCCCTGGAAGGTTAGAGATGTTTGAACTTTCAACAGGAGCTAAAGCAATAATTGATTATGCGCATACACCTGATGCATATGAAAAAATTTTGGGTACACTACGTACAATGTTGAATGAAAAAAATAAGTTGTATGTGGTTTTTGGTGCAGGAGGAGATCGAGATACGAACAAAAGGTCAGAAATGGCACGGATTGCCGAACTATTTACAGACAAGTGTTTTATAACTCCTGATAATCCAAGAAATGAGAATATAGATAGCATAAATAACGATATTATATCCGGATTCAATAATAAATGTTATCAAATATATGATAATCGAGCAAAAGGCTTAAAATCGGCTTTAAAGCTAGCTAAATCAGGTGACATGGTAGCTATACTTGGAAAAGGCAGAGAAGAGTATCAAGAAATAAAAGGTGAAAAAATTTACTATTCCGATCTCAAAATCGTAAAAGATTGGCTATGAGAATTGAATTAAAAAAACCGGAAATATTATCACAAATAATCAAGAAAATAGCGGGAAAAAGATTGATCAATCCGATAACAGGTATAACAACTGATAGCAGAGACTGTAAACCTGGCGACTTATATATAGCATTAATAGGCAATCGTAGTAACGGCCACGACTTTCTTTCAGAGGTAGATAATATTAACGCATCTGCAGCTTTAGTGAGCGAAGAAAACACTAATCAACACTTAAAACTACAGCAAATATTCGTTCAAGACACTAATAAGGCCTTAGGCATAATCGCGAATAAATGGCGCAAAAATTTTGATATACCTATTATTGCAATTACTGGTTCAAATGGGAAAACATCTACTAAAGAATTACTATATCATGTACTTAAAGAAAAATATAATGTGCATGCCACTGAAGGAAATTATAATACCTCAATCGGTTTGCCATTATCTTTATTAAGCTTGAACGAAGACCACAATATCTCAATCATTGAGATGGGTGCTAATCAAACAGGAGATATAGAATATCTTTGCAAAATTGCAGAGCCAACTCATGGACTAATAACTAATATATCATCCGCACATTTAGAAGGTTTTCAATCAATTGAAAATATAATCAATACAAAAGGTGCTTTATTTAAATACCTCAAACAGGGTGTATCTTTCATCAACTATGCTGATGAGAGAATAAAATCAATTAATGCCATTGGTGATAAAGTAACTTACGGACTTAATGCCAGCTGTGATTTTCCTGCCGATATTCATCATGAGGATGATGGATCGATAGTCCTAACAATTGATGCGCAAGAAATTAAAACCAGATCAATAAATCTATCTTTCGCAAAAAATATTTTAGCTGTCTCAGCAGTATCGGTTACGCTTGGGGTTGAATGGGAATTGTTACAAGAAAAAGTCCTCACATTTCACCCTCCAAAAGGCAGATGCAAAGTTATAACCTATAATTCTATAACGGTGATTGATGACACATATAATGCCAATTTAGAGTCCTGCATAGCCGCGATAGATTATTTGAATGCATTTTCTGGTGGAGGAAGAAGGATTTTGGTCTTAGGAGATATGCTAGAGCTAGGAGAAGCCTCTCCTTCACAACATAAAAAATTAGGTTCAAAATGTTCTAGAGCAACTGTCGATGCGGTTTTCACTATTGGAGAAGAAATGCTTACAACTCAATCAGCAATACGAAGGGTTCCCATTAATCTACATTACGATAATTCCAGCGATTTGATTTCATCATTGAAATCTCAAATACAGGATAATGATAAGATTCTTTTTAAAGGATCTCGAGGAATGAAAATGGAGAAAATAATATCAGGAGTTTTTGAAAAATAATGTTGTATAAATATTTTCTATCTATAAAAGAATCTGTTAGCGTATTCAATTTATTCGAGTACATAACATTTCGCTCAGCAATAGCAGCAATGACCGCACTTATTATCTCTTTTATAATAGGTCCATACATAATCAAGAAACTAAAAAAATATCAAATAGGAGAAGAGATAAGGAATAATGGACCTAAGACACATTTAATTAAAAGGGGCACGCCTACTATGGGAGGAGTGATTATAATAGTAGCAGCACTCCTCCCTACCCTTATGTTTTCTAATCTAGATAATAATATGATAAAAATAGTAATTCTATCCACAGTCTGGATGGCCATAATTGGTTTTGTTGACGATTACATGAAAGTAATAAAAAAAATAGAAAAAGGAATGATCGGACGTTATAAAATGATTGGACAAATTACTTTAGGTATTCTAATTAGCTATTTGATAGTCAACAGCAATGAGTTCATTGATTTTACCACAAAAACCACAGTTCCTTTTTTAAAGAATGTTGAAATAGATCTAGGGTTAGCATATCCAATAATGGTTATAATAGTTATTACAGCAACATCAAACGCTGTTAATCTTACTGATGGCTTAGATGGATTAGCCGTTGGATTACTAGCTATTTGCTTTTCTGTTTTTGCTGCAGTTTCTTATATATCTGGAAGAATAGATTTCTCTGATTATCTTAATATATTATATCTTCCTGGAGCTGGTGAATTGAGTGTGTTCTCTAGTGCGATGGTTGGTGCATGCTTAGGATTTCTTTGGTTTAATGCTTCTCCTGCTGAAATATTTATGGGGGATACAGGGTCACTTTCCACAGGAGCCGCACTAGGTACGTTAGCAATAGTATTAAAGAAAGAGTTATTGTTATTTATAATTGGTGGAGTTTTTGTTTTCGAAACAATATCAGTGATAATTCAAGTGTTATTTTTTAGATATACTAAAAATAAATATGGAGAAGGAAAACGATTCTTCAATATGGCACCCATTCATCATCATTATGAATTAGCAGGAATCAAAGAGAATAAAATCGTAGTCAGATTTTGGATAGTTGGGATTCTGCTAGCATTATTTTCTCTAGCAACTTTTAAAATTAGATAAAAATGTTAATCAACATAACTAAAGAAACTCTTTCAGATAAAAAAATAACTATTATTGGTTTAAAAAAGAGTGGTTATGCAGCTGCATTATTAGGACATGAACTAGGAGCAAATATATTTGTAAGTGATATAGGTAATAACTCGGATATAATTACCAAAAAAAATACTCTGATTAAAAAGGGTATCAGTGTAGAAATTGGAAACCATTCAAACTTAATATATGATGCAGACTTTTGGGTTATTTCACCCGGAGTTCCAAATGATATAGAGATTATAAAACAAGCAATAAAATTAAATATACCTATTATTGGTGAGATTGAGTTTGCCAGTAGATTTACGAATCTCCCTATTATTGCTGTAACTGGCTCAAATGGTAAGTCAACTACTGTGAATATTTTATACTCCATGTTAAAAACAGATAAGTTGCAACCTATTCTGGCAGGAAATATTGGAATCCCTTTTTCAGAAAAAGTTCATGAGGAATTAAAAAATCCTGATTTAGGAAACATCTATATATTAGAGATATCTAGTTTTCAGTTAGAGTTTATAGATCAGTTTAGACCTACAATCTGTGCCTTTCTAAATATTTCTCCTGATCACCTTGATCGCTATAAAAATATTGATAAATATCTAAAAATGAAGCTAAAAATGATTAAAAATCATAAGAAAAATGATATCCTTGTTTATAACATAGATGATCTAGTACTCGACAAAGTGTTTAAAAATTATAAAATAAAAAAAATTCCTTTTAGCATATCAATTAAAACACCATTTTTTAGATTTAATGAAACAAAAATATATAATGAAAATAATGAGCCATATGTCTTTATAGATGATATCACTTTAAAAGGTAAACATAATTTATCGAACCTTATTGCAGCAGCAACAATTGCAAAATTGATGAATGTAAATGATGATGTGATTATTGATACCATGAAAAAATTTTCAGGTATTGATCACCGTCTCCAAGTAATAGAAAAAGTTAATGGAATTACATATGTCAATGATTCCAAAGCTACAAATATTCATTCAGTTATAGTTGCAATTAATAGTTTTAAAACACCTATCATTCTATTATTGGGTGGTAAAAATAAAAATTCAGATTTTCGGCTACTTCTTCCGCATACCAAACGTCATGTAAAGCACATAGTATCTTACGGAGAAGCCGGAGGGGAGATCGCTGCCGCTATTGGGGATGCGGTAAGACTCAATTGTGTAAGCAGTCTTAGTGAAGCGGTAGCATCTGCCCATAATCTGGCCAGCACTGGCGATGTAGTACTTATGTCACCAGGTTGTGCCAGCTTTGACCAGTTCAATAACTTTGAAGAGCGTGGTGAAAAATTTATCAGCTTGGTAAACGAAATAATCAAATAGTATGCGACTAAATATTACAATACAGAATTATGACAAGCCGTTACTATTCTCTATTCTATTTCTATGTGCATTTGGCACTATTATGTTATACAGTGCAAGCTGGAACGAATCTTATATTAGATCTGGTGGCTTAACGGAATCATTATTTTTAAAAGGACATTTAAAAAGAATCACTTTAGGGTTTTTTTGTTTATTCATATCTCTGCTCATAGATTATAGAAGCCTTAAGCCAGTAGCGCCATATTTTTTAATGATATCTATTTCTCTATTAATTATGACAAAAGGGTATTATCTGATTCATGGAATAAACAGTCCTGCTAGATGGCTAAACCTAGGTATTATTGTGATACAAACTTCAGATATTGCAAGACTCTCTCTTATTATTTTTCTAGCATATTATTTAGATGATATAAAAACCCGTATAAAAAATCTTCATAGAGGATTTCTACCATGTATACTTGCAGTAGGCGTTACCATGACATTTATTGTTATTCAACCTGATTTTAGTACTGCATTTATGCTCGGGACTATTGGTATAGTCATTATATTTATAGCGGGTGCAAAATTACTACATATTTTCATTTCTCTATTATTTGGAATATTGCTCAGTATTCCAATTATATATTTAAAACCCTACAGGTGGGCAAGAATTGTTTCATTTTTTGATAAAAATGATATACAAGAGAATGGTTATCAAGCACACCAAGCATTACTAAGTTTAGGAAATGGGGGGGTTTTTGGTGTAGGCCTTGGAAATAGCACAGAAAAAAACCACCTTCTCCCCACACCCCACACTGACTTTATTTTTTCAATTATTGGAGAAGAACTTGGACTTTTAATGGGGACATTTCCTCTATTGATAACATTTTTAGTAATTTTTTATAGAGGATTGAAAATTTCACAAAAATGTACAGATCCATTTGGTATTTTTCTTGCTATAGGTATATCTACAAATATAGTTCTCTATGCCTTTGTAAATGCTGCAGTTGCTACTGGACTATTCCCTGTCACTGGCTTGCCAATGCCAATGATTAGCTATGGTGGCTCTGGTATGATTATAAATATGATTATGATAGGAATTTTATTAAATATAAGTCAAGCGAAACGAAGTATTAACAGTGGTCAAAATTGGAGTAAACTAAATTTTGGATAGCTATAAAATAATAATAGCTGGTGGTGGAACAGGCGGACACTTATTTCCTGCGATTGCAATTGGAGAAGAGTTAAAAGAACGTATCCCCAATGCTACAATACATTTTATTGGTTCAGATTTTGGCTTGGAAGCAAAAGTTTTTCCGGTAAAAGGCCTCTTACATACGCTTTTGCCAATACGGGGATTACAAAGAGGATTTAGTTTTAGTAGTTTTACAAAAAATTTCATGCTTCCATTTAGAATAATATCTTCTTTGATCAAGCTCAAAAAACTTTTTAAAGATTTTGCTCCAGAGCTAATTATTGGTACCGGAGGCTACGCTAGTGCCCTACCCCTTTTCATGGCAACAATGAAAAAGAATAAAATCCCTATTCTACTTCAAGAACAAAACTCTTTTCCTGGTATAACGACTAGATGGTTTGCAAGTAAGGCTACTATAATTTGTTGTGCATTTAAATTTTATAACAAAAGTCTAAATCATAAAGTTTTTTTAACAGGTAACCCGATAAGAAACAAAATTATTTCTGGTAAAAAATCATTAGCCTATAATGAATACAAGTTAGATAACAGTAAAAAGACAATATTTGTGTTTGGTGGGAGCCAGGGTTCGGCATTATTAAATATATCAATGGCGCAGATAATAAAAAGATTTGATAATAAGTCTATTCAGATTCTTTGGCAAACAGGAGATAATGAATACAATAAATATAAAAGTTATGCAAGTGAATCAATCAAAGTAGTCCCTTTCATAAATAACATGGCAAATGCTTATGCTCTGTCTGATTTAGTAGTCTGTAGAAGCGGGGCTCTAACTTTATCAGAGATTACAATATGTGGTAAACCGAGTATTTTAATACCATTTGCGGCTGCAGCTGGAAATCATCAATTGGAAAATGCCAGAATTTTATATGATGCCGGGGCATCATATTTAATAGAAGAAAAAGACTTGGGTTCAAAATATTTATTTAAAAAAATAAATCATCTAATAAATAATAAAGTAACCTTAAATGAGATGTCATCAGTATCAAAAAATCTGGGTATACCAGATGCTACAAAAAAAATAGTTGATCATATAATGGGGCTAAGACCAGATGTTTAAAAAGGTTGACTTTATACACTTCATTGGAATCGGCGGTATCGGAATGAGCGGAATTGCAGAGCTCCTCATGAATCTTGGGTTCAAAATTACAGGTTCTGATATAAATCGTTCAGAAAATGTAAAAAGGCTAGAGTCAAATGGAATCAAAATTTCAATAGGTCATCAATCAAAAAATATTAATAATGCTGATGCAGTGGTTTATTCTAGTGCAGTTCCATCTGATAATCCTGAAATAATTGCAGCCATAAAAAAATCTATACCTGTTATTCGACGCGCGGAAATGCTTGCAGAATTAATCAACCTTAAACAAACAAGCATTGCTGTTGGTGGGACACATGGAAAAACATCTACATCATCAATGATAGGTATGGTATTAGAAAAAACTGGGCATGACCCTACATTGGTAGTAGGTGGATTAGTGAGCAATCTTAATACAAATGTAAAATTGGGATCAGGAAATTTGATAGTCGTTGAAGCAGATGAATTTGATAGAAGTTTTCTAGCCTTAAATCCGACAATTGCTGTGGTCACTAATCTAGAAATGGAACACACAGATTGCTATGATAGTCTCCATGATCTTAAAAACGCATTTTTACAGTTTTGTCATTCTGTACCATTTTATGGAGAAGTAATTCTATGTGCCGATTCTCCATCTTTGATGGAGATAATGCCAAAAATAATAAAACCAATTAAAACCTATGGATTATCAGATTATGCAGATTTTTGTGCAAAAAATATTAAATACAATGAAAACAAATCAGAATACACTCTTTTTCATAAAAAAAATAATCTAGGTAAAATAAATATTAATGTTCCTGGTGAACATAATATTTTGAATTCTTTAGCTGCAATAACTTTAGGGATAGAACTAGATATACCTCTGGAAAAAGTGAAAAGTGGTATAAAAAGCTACAAAGGTGTAAGAAGAAGATTTGAAATAAAGAAGAATGACCAAGATGTGTTAGTTATTGATGATTATGCTCACCATCCTACTGAGGTAGAGGCAACAATTAATGCCGCAAAAAATGGTTGGAATAAAAGAATAGTTTCAGTTTTTCAGCCGCATCTTTTTAGTAGAACAAGAGATTTTTTTAAAGAATTCGCAAAATCATTGTTCGATTCAAATATAATAATCATTACAGATATATATCCTGCGAGAGAAAAACCCATAAAAGGAATAAGCTCAAAATTGATAATGGATGAACTAAAACTTATTGGGCATAAAAATATTAATTACCTGCCAAACCTAGAAAAATTAAATCAATTGTTGGATACTATAATCAAATCTGGCGATATGTTGATAACTATGGGAGCTGGAAATATCTGGAGATATAGCGATAAATATAATGAGCACTTAATAAACAAACCTAAAACGTAGATATTAATGACCATTTCAAAAATAAAGAAAATTGCAAAAGGAATTATTCTAGAGAATGAACCAATGTCAAGGCATACATCTTATGGTATAGGAGGCAATGTTTCCGCATATATAACACCATTTGATCGCAATGATTTAATAAGGATTATTAAATTAATTAATATAAATAAATCAAAACTTTATTTTGTAGGATCAGGTTCCAACCTACTTGTTAATGATAAAAATATCAGTGCATTCGTTATAACACCTGCCAAAGCGCTCAAATCATTAAGCATTAATAATAATATTATTATTGCTGATACTGGAGTCATGCTTGGTAAAGTCGTAAAAGAATCAATAAAACATAAATTGACTGGCTTAGAAAGTCTTGTAGGCGTACCCGGAACACTTGGAGGCGCTCTAATGATGAATGCAGGCGCTTTTGGCGCTGAAATATCTAATTATTTAGTATCTGTAGAGGTCATTACAAATAATGGTGAGATAAAAACTCTTTATCCAAATGATATAGAGTTTAGCTATAGATATTCATCTTTTAAGCAATCAGAATTTATATTATCAGCAAAATTAGAATTAATTCCTTCTAGTGAAAAAGAAATAATGAATAAAAAACTTGTTGCCAGTGAAGGAAGGAAAAATAATCAGCCACTTAGGCATAGGTCTGCTGGAAGCGTTTTTAAAAATCCAACCAAAAAGATTGCCGCTGGACTCCTGATTGATCAAGCGGGCCTAAAAGGTACGCGTTTTGGAGGTGCAGAAGTATCTGATCATCATGCAAATTTTTTTATTAATCATGGTAATGCAAAAGCATCAGACATAACTAATCTAATTAGGTTAACCAGAAAAACTATTTATGAAAAATTCGGGATAATGCTTGAGCTTGAAATAAAAACAATAGGATTTTCCAAATCAGAACTTTATCCATATGCCATTTAAAAAGAAAAATAAATACCAATTAAAAAAAGCATTCATTCGATTGTTTACTATCTGCTCGATAATTTTTGTTATCTGGTTCTCAATCTTTTGGGCTGACCAAAAACATACCTTTCATAACCCACAAATAATAATTAATGGCGCTTTAGAATTAAGCGATGATTATTATAAAGAATATTTATTAAGTAGTATAGAAATAAAAGATGGCAACTTTGATATGAATAATGTTTTAGATGAATTATTCAAACATCCATACATTGAAGTTGCTAGATCAAGTTATAGGTATCCTAATATAATTTTGGTTGAAATAAGTGAAAGAGTTCCATTTGCTATAGTAAATAATAGCCCAATGATTATGATAGACAAAAACTGCTTTGTTTTACCCAATATTAATAATGTAAATAATTATAGCATTCCCATATTATCTAAATATAATTCTGCACCAGAACTCTATCCTGTTGGTAAACAAGCATTATCTGTTAAGGTAAAGGATACTATATCCTGGCTTAAAACACTCAAACATAGGCATCCTGATCTATATAATAACATATCAGAGATAACACTTGAAAATGAAGATGAGATTATGTTAATACTTTCCGAAAACCCAACTAAAATAATGCTGGGTAACAAAAATACGCTCTATAAAATAGAAGTATTAAAAAAATTCGAAGAGGCCTTAAACAGAAAAAGGATTATTACTGACTTCGCATATCTTGATATGAGATATAAAAACCAAGTGATCGTAAAAGAACGTTAATGCAAAAAAATATAAATTCGTATGATAATATAGTTGCTGGTATTGATATTGGATCTGAAAGCATTTATTGTGCTATCGGTTCAATGATATCTGAAACATCAAGAATAAAATTATTAGGAATGGGTAAATCATCAGTAAAAGAAAGCTTTAAAATGGGTGCAATTACTAATAGAAATCAAATGATAGAACAGTTAGACACTGCAGTGAGTGAAGCAGAAATAATGGCAGGTAAAAAAATTAACAACGTATATATGTCACTAACAGGAGAACATATTAGATGCATGAATACTCAAGGTGCAGTAGCATTAAATAGAAATAACACCAATGGTAGCGCAGAAAATAATTCGATTACACAACAAGATATAAATCGTGTTCTAGAGCTTACACAAGGTATAGCCCTACCTCCTGACAGAGATATTTTACATACTATTCCTCAAGAGTTTATTGTTGATACACTCAAACAAATTGATAATCCTATTGGACTATCTGGAAGAAGACTAGAAGGACATGTTCATTTAGTCACTGCAGCAACAACTGCTATGAAAAATTTAGTTGAATCTGCTGAAGAAATTGGAATAAAAATTAATGGACTAGTATTTAAACCACTCGCTGCTGCTACATCGACACTTACAAAGGATGAAACTAGACTAGGCGTATCGCTTATAGATATAGGTTCTACAACAACAGGAATAGCAGTATATAATGAAGGTGCAGTTCGTCATTCGGCAGTACTTCCAATTGGCTCTGCAAGCATCACTAACGATATTGCAGTGATGCTTCGAATAAGTATTGAAAGAGCTGAAGAAATAAAAATAAAATTTGCATCAGCTAAAGCATCCCTTTCTTCGCCTAAATTAGATTTTGAAATCCCAATAGATAACGGTAATGACAAAGATATCCATAATATATCTGAGCACGAATTATCCAAGTATGTTGAAGCGAGAATGGAAGAGATATTTCAGCTTGCTAAAAATGAAATTAACCGATCAGGGATAAATAATTCTCTGACATATGGAACAGTATTAACTGGCGGCGGATCACAACTTAGAAATATAGTACCACTTGCAAAAGAATTATTAGAAACACCTATAAGACTAGGTAATCCAACAGTAAATATTCAAGGGAATAAAAACTTCGCTGACAACCCTATCCATTCAACACTGTTAGGGTTATTGCTGTGGCCATTTCATTCTAACGAGCACAAACAAGAAGATAGTTTTATATCTTGGCTAGAATCCATCAAACAAATAATGAAAAGAATTTTTTAATCCCCAAACCAAAGGAGAAACATTATGCTATTCGAATTCGATAGTTTATCAAAACAAAAAGCAAACCTAAAAGTAGTCGGGGTTGGCGGTGCTGGAGGAAATGCGGTAAACCGAATGATCACATCTGGGATGCAAGGCGTTGACTTCATCGCGGTAAATACAGACGCTCAAGATCTTGAAAATAATACAGCTGAACATAAAATACAGATTGGGAAAAACTTAACTAAAGGATTAGGTGCTGGTGCAAACTCCAATGTTGGAAAAGATGCAGTTGAAGCAGATAGCGAGGTGATCTATAATTTATTAGAAGGTGCTGATATGGCATTTATTACTGGAGGCATGGGCGGTGGCACAGGCACTGGTGCCGCACCAGTAGTAGCTCAAATATCAAGAGAACTTGGGATTCTTACAGTTGGTATTGTTACTCTCCCTTTTAAATTTGAAGGACCAAAGAGATATAACAGAGCTCTTGAAGGAATAGCTGAAATGAAAAAGTCTTGTGATACTTTAATCGCAATCCCGAACCAGAAACTTCTGTCAGTAATTGATAAGTCTACTACTCTTCCGGAGGCTTTTCAAATGGCTGACGCAATACTACATCAGGCAGCAAAAGGAATATCAGACTTGATTAATGTACATGGTATGATCAATTTAGATTTTGCTGATGTAGAAACAATAATGAAAAATATGGGAGAAGCAATTATGGGCACAGGGACAGCACAGGGTGAAGAACGTGCTGCACTAGCGGCTCAGCAAGCTATTTCTAGTCCTTTATTAGATAATGCTTCAATAGCCGGTGCTCAAGGAGTTTTAGTTAATATTACGGGCGGAGATAATATGACTTTACATGAAATTGATGAAGCTACCAGTATTATACTTGAGGAAGCTGGAGAATCAGCGAATATTATTGTTGGTGCTGTTATTGACTCAAACATGAGTGATGAAATACAAGTTACTGTAATATCAACAGGATTTAATAATGTAAGTATGGAAACAGAAATAAATAAGCATACTGAAAAACAGGTTCCAACTAGGGCATTGCAAGACCTTGTGATGAATGAGCCGCTACATAAACAAAAAACAGATTCTCCAGAAATAGCTGATGGAAAAGATCAAAAAAGAAAGATTTTCGATGACACTCAAGCATCTCCTTCCTTTTATGAAAAAAGGCTTGAGGTTCCTGCTTTCCTAAGAAAACAGCAGGAAGGATAATTTTTTAAATAAAATAATTAGACGGAAGAAAAGATATAAAAAAAGATGATAAAAATTAATTAAATCTTTTTCCCTTTGGCCCGTAGCTCATTAATAACTTTTCGAATGCCTTTTTTATCAATGATCCGCATACCGCGCGTTGATACACGAAGGGAAACATAACGGTTTTCATCGACTATCCAGAAGCGTTTTTTTTGCAGGTTGATATTAAATCTACGTCGGGATTTATTGTGTGCATGGCTAACATTATTACCAAACATGGGTTTTTTTCCTGTTACGTCACATACCCTACTCATTGTATTTCTCTCAATTATTTTTTTGTTTAATTTAAATTATTACTTTATTAGTAATAAAGGACTGAAAATTACATTTTCTTTTTAAATAGACAAATGAAAATCGGAAAAATAAAAATTGACTTTCCAGTACTCTTGGCCCCTATGGCAGGGATTACTGATTACCCATTTAGAATACTTTGCAAAAGAATGGGCGCCGGTTTAGTATACTCAGAATTTGTATCAGCAGATGGAATAATTCGCGAAAACATCAGAACAATCGAAATGATTCAGTTCTCTGAAGAAGAAAGACCGATTGGTATTCAAATTTTTGGCAATGATCCAGATACTATGAAGCAAGCTTCTATATTTATTGATAAAAAATTTAGTCCAGATATTATTGACATAAACTATGGGTGTCCAGTACCTAAAGTAACAAAGAAAGGTGGTGGCTCTGCTGCGCTTAAAGATTTGTGCCTTATGGATGAAATAACTCAAGCTGTTGTAGAAGCTGTACCAAATACTCCAGTTACTGTAAAAATGAGAGCAGGTTGGGATAATGATAGTATTATCATTCCTTATGCCGGGGAAAGATTGCAAAACATTGGAGTCAAAGCCATCACGCTGCACCCTAGAACCACAAAACAGCGATACAAAGGAAAAGCAAATTGGGATCTTATAAAAGAATTGAAGCAAAATGTTTCAATACCAGTGATTGGTAATGGAGATATTTTTTGTGTTGATGATATTAAAAGAATGTACGAATACACAGAATGTGATGCTGTTATGATCGCAAGAGCAGCTCAGGGTAACCCTTGGATTTTTCGAGAAGCAAAGAATTTTTTCGAAAATAAAAATAATTCTATTTCTCCTTCATTAATTGAAATATCAGAAATGTGTATTGAGCATCTTAATCTATTAATTAATAGTCGTGGTCAGTCTATTGGCATGAATCTAATGAGAAAACATTTGTCCAATTATCTAAAAGGATTTCCGGGGGCAGCTCAATTTAGGCAAAAAATTATAACCGCTGCATCATTTGAAATAATGCAAAATGAATTAATGAACTTTAAAAATTTTGCTCTAAATAGTACTAATTAAATCTATGATTGTATATGTACTCTAGTCTTAAACTAAAAGTCTAACATTCTAACAAATATTTATCATTTAACATTTGTAGTGCTAGGGGAGAATTATGACTGAAAGAATAAATATTATCAATGAACCTATAAAATCATATTTAGCAGGATCAGAAGAAAGAGTATCGCTTCAAAAAAAATATGATGAGCTTGCATCAGAGACTATAGAAATACCGATAATTATTAATGGAAAAGCAATAGAAACAAATGATCTTGGGAAATGTATAATGCCACATGATCATCAAAAAGTATTGGCAACATACCATAAGACTAGCAATATTGAAGTCGATCAAGCTATTCAGTCATCTCTTGATGCATGGTCTGATTGGTCTAAAACTGATCTTGGGTTCAGAACTAATATTTTTAAAAAAGCTGCCACTCTATTGGCTGGTAAATGGAGAAATACAATAAATGCGGCAACGATGCTCAATCAAAGTAAAAATGCTTTCCAAGCAGAAATCGATTCTGCATGTGAACTGATAGACTTTTTCAATTTTAATGCACTTTATGCAGAGAATATTTATAATAGGCAGAACTTGATCTCGCCAGAGGGAATGAAAAATTCACTAGAGTACAGATCCCTCGAGGGCTTTATTTTTGCTATAACTCCATTTAATTTTACTTCAATAGCAGGAAACCTTCCTACAGCTCCTGCAATTATGGGAAACGTGTCCATCTGGAAACCAGCATCTTCAGCTGTTTTAGCATGCTATTACTTAATGGAAATGCTTAAAGAAGCCGGGTTACCGGATGGAGTAATAAATTTTTTACCTGGTTCTGGCTCTGAAGTAGGAGACCCGATCCTTAATCATCCTAGCTTAGCAGGCGTTCATTTTACCGGATCAACAAATACGTTTAACCATATTTGGAAAACTATAGGTTCAAATATTGATCAATATAAAACATACCCAAGAATTGTTGGTGAGACTGGAGGGAAAAATTTTTGCCTAGCACATGATTCTTGCGATATTGATGTTTTGGTTACTGCCATGGTCAGAGGAGCCTTCGAGTATCAAGGACAGAAGTGTTCAGCAATGTCAAGGGCCTATATCCCCACTTCAATATGGTCAGATGTAAAAGAAAAATTGCTATCAGAGATTGAAACCATAAAAATAGGTTCTCCCAAAGATTTTTCTAATTTTATGAATGCCGTCATAGATAAAGCTTCTTTTGATACCATCTCAAGTTATATTAACTATGCAAAAAATCATGAAACTGCAGAAATAATATCTGGTGGTGGCTGTGATGATTCAAAAGGATATTTTATCGAGCCTACCACAATACTCACCACTGATCCATTATTTAAAACGATGAGAGAAGAAATATTTGGTCCTGTATTAACTATCTTTCTTTATGAACCCGAAAAATGGGATGAGACAATTAAATTAGTAGGTTCTACATCAGATTATGGATTAACTGGATGTATAATCTCTAAAGATAATGAGAAAATAAATCAAGCTACTGAACAACTAACACACTCTGCTGGCAATTTTTATATCAATGATAAGCCAACTGGCGCTGTCGTTGGACAGCAACCATTTGGAGGAAGCAGAGCATCAGGTACAAACGATAAAGCTGGATCAGAGTTAAATCTTTTAAGATGGGTATCAGTCAGAACAATAAAAGAAAACTTTGACCCACCTAATGATTACCGCTATCCATTCCTTAATAAAGAATAAATGAGACAACCTACTGTTATGATCGCGCTTGGTGGTAATAGCTTATCTCCAAAAGAAAAGACTGGCACTATAGAACAACAGTTTACTTACACTAGAAAAACGATAGAGGGGTTATCCCATTTTATTGATCACAATTATAATATATGTATAACTCATGGGAATGGACCACAGGTTGGAAATGAGCTATTTAGAATGGATCTAACAAATAAACAGGTCCCTCCTCTTCCTCTTGGCGTGTGTGTTGCAAGCACCCAAGGACAAATAGGTTATATGATTCAACAGTCTTTACAAAATAAACTAAGAGAAATGAATATTGATCGTGAGGTTGTAACTCTTGTATCCCAGGTAATAGTAGATAAAAATGATGAGGCTATTAATCACCCAACTAAATTTGTTGGCCCTATATATTCTAAAGATACAATTAAACCATTGAGTAATAAATTTAATTGGAAAATTAAAGAGCAAGAACCGGGGAGTTGGAGAAGAGTGGTGCCCTCGCCAATGCCTGATTATATAATGCATGGAAAATCAATTAAGGTACTTGTAGATAGAGGAACAATGGTTATAGCATCAGGTGGTGGTGGAATTCCAGTCTATAACAATGATGAACATAAATTAGAGGGTATTGATGCCGTTATTGACAAAGATTTCTCAGCCGCTAAAATGGGAAGAATCATCAGAGCAGAAGAATTATGGATTATTAGTGATATAGACTATCTTTATAGTAATTTCAGAAAAGAAAATCAATCTCGATATAAAGAAATTAGTTTTGATGATCTAAAAAAAATTTACAATAATAATATTCTTCAAGAAGGAACTATAAAACCTAAAATTAAAGCCGCAATTCATTTTTTAAAGCATCATGGAGAAAAAGTGGTTATCACCACTATCAATAATATCAAAAAAGCATTACGTAATCAATCAGGTACAATAATTAGAAAATAATTTATGAAAATACATGAATATCAAGGTAAAGAGTTATTTAAAGATCATCAAATAAAGATTCCGATCGGTATTCCAGCCTTCACTATAGAAGAAGCTTTAAATGCTTATGACACATTAAAATCCGATATTGTTGCTATCAAAGCACAAATTCATGCAGGCGGTAGAGGAAAAGGTGGTGGTGTTAAGATTGCAAAAAATAGAGACGAGGCTGAGAATCATATAAGAAACATTCTAGGAATGAATCTTATTACTCACCAAACTGGCCCTGATGGTAAAGAGGTGCAGAGACTATATCTTGAGTCAGGCATAAAAATTAAGAATGAGTATTATGCTGCAATAACACTGGATAGAAATACTGAAATGGATGTTTTTATGATATCTACAGAGGGAGGTGTGGAAATTGAAAAAGTAGCTTCTGATAGTCCAGAAAAAATAATAAAAATATGGATAGATCCTCTCATTGGGATTAAGTCCTTCCAGCTTAGAAAACTAGCATTTGGCCTTGGGCTAACTGGCACAGCATTTAAAGAAGCAATTGAAACATTTATGAAAATGTACAATTGTTACCAAAAAAGTGATGCCTCGTTACTAGAAGTAAACCCGCTTGTACTAACTGAGGATGAACATATAATTGCCCTAGATTCAAAATTTAATATTGATAGCAATGCGCTTTACAGGCAGAAAAAGATAGTAGATATGAGAGACCTCAGCGAGGAAGACGCAATGGAGATTGAAGCAAGCAATTATAATCTAAATTATATAAAACTAGATGGAAATGTTGGCTGCATGGTTAATGGAGCTGGTCTAGCTATGGCTACAATGGACATAATAAAACTTGCTGGTGGCGAACCAGCTAACTTCTTAGATGTGGGGGGTACAGCCAGCGCTGAAACTGTAAAAAATGGTTTTAGAATTATTTTATCTGATAAAAATGTAAAATCAATATTAATAAATATTTTTGGAGGTATTGTCAGATGTGACCGTGTAGCAAGAGGAGTCGTTCAGGCGGTTGAAGAGCTAGGACTAAGTGTCCCGGTTATCGTACGATTGCAAGGTACAAATGCTGAAGAAGCGAAAAAATTATTAAGCGAGTCTGATGTCTCGATAATACCTGCTGACGGAATGAAAGATGCAGCGAAAAAAGCCGTAAATGCGACAATAAACAAAGGATAAAATGTCTATACTAGTAAATAAAAATTCAAAAATTGTAGTTCAAGGTATAACCGGATCTGAGGGTGAGTTTCATACAAAACAAATGCTTGAATACGGAACTAACATTATTGCCGGTGTAACACCGGGTAAAGGTGGGCAATCTGTTATCGATGAAAGTATCAAAGTTTATAACTCAGTTGAAGAATCAGTAGCAGCAACTAATGCAGACACTTCAATAATTTTTGTACCTCCCCCCTTTGCAGCAGATGCAATAATTGAGGCAAGCTATGCTGGGATTGAACTTGTAGTTTGTATCACTGAGGGCGTTCCTATTCATGACATGGTAAAAGTCAAACAAATCACAAAGCGAAATGGAACACGTTTAGTAGGACCCAATTGCCCAGGAATTATTACCGTAGATGAATGTAAACTCGGAATAATGCCAGGATTTATTTGTAAAAAAGGTAATATCGGAGTTATTTCAAAGTCAGGTACATTGACATACGAAGCTATTGATCAGTTAGTTAACTCAGGACTTGGTCAAACAACAGCGATAGGTATTGGCGGCGACCCAATTATTGGCACAACTATGCGTGATTGTTTGGAACTTTTTCAAAAAGACCCTGACACTGATGGCGTTGTAATTATCGGTGAAATAGGCGGTCAAATGGAATTAGAAGCAGCATATTGGGCAAAAGAAAATATGTCAAAGCCGATCACTGGTTTTATTGCTGGTAAAACCGCACCACCAGGAAAAAGAATGGGCCATGCTGGAGCAATAGTCTCAGGGGGAAATGACACAGCTGAGGCAAAAATAAAAGTATTGAGTGATTGTGGCATATCTGTATCAGAATCAGTTGCAGATATTGGTTCTGTAATGAGCTCTTTAATGAATTAATAAATGATATAGGATGAACAATGAATAATAAAACTTTTGCAATAATTAAGCCAGATGCAGTAAAAAATGGGAATACAGGGAAAATATATGATCGTATTCTAAAAGCAGATTTTACTATACTCAGTGCCAAATTACTTCGGATGACCAAATCACAAGCCAAAGGCTTTTATGATGTTCATAGAGAACGTCCATTTTTTGATGAGCTTACTGCTTTTATGTCTTCAGGAGCTTGTATGGTTTTCGCTCTTGAGAAAAATGACGCAGTAAATGAATGGAGAAAGACCATCGGAGCAACAAACCCTGAAGAAGCTGAGATAGGTACTATTAGGAGAGATTTTGCTACAAATATTCAAGAGAATGCTGTACATGGTTCAGATTCTAATGAAAATGCAGAAAAAGAGATTGGATTTTTCTTTTCGGATAGTGAACTTATAGCTAATCAATGATAATTCGTTAAAATGAAAAAAAATACATATCTATTTATACTTCTTATATTCATCTCTTGTGGCGGAAAAGGCGTTGAAGGTAATGTCGGGCAAATTATTTCTATATCCGCAGAAGAAAATTTAGAAGAACCAGATATCGATTATAATTGGATCATTATTAGTCAGCCAGATGGAAGCTTATTGAGTTCTAAAGATCTAGGATATAATAATAATGGTCAAGAAATGATATTTACCCCGGATTATCCTGGCGACTATAATTTTGATGTCTCAATGACAAAGTTTGGTGATGAAATATCTAGCCAATCTTTCTTTTTCTCCATCTCTGATATTAGTGATCCAGATGA
>TARA_B110001454_G_C12723230_1_pt1 | contig 28702 bp, 31 predicted proteins | sample TARA_B110001454 | Tara Oceans TARA_B110001454 (sample SAMEA4397004) | marine metagenome | biome: Polar Biome; feature: [MES] marine water layer (ENVO:01000295) within the mesopelagic zone...; material: water (ENVO:00002006), including particulate matter (ENVO:01000060) such as...... | reverse complement strand
CTTTTTTTATGACTAATTGCTTCCCACTAAGACCCGTTATGAACCTCAAATTCCTCACCGGATCGCCCCTGTTGGTGGATTCTTATTTCACCAACTTTACGCGGATTGAATTTACCCGCATCGACAATCGCCACAGTGATTTTCTGAGAAATAGAAACAAAAGGAATTTCCGGTTGTTTAAAAAAGAAATAGAACTGCTCACCATAAATAGAATTCAAAGCTCGCAGCACTAACCCTTCAGCAACAAGCTTGCAATTCTTTACCGGAGAATTAGAAAAACTCCGCAAGACTTCTAGCGCCTTAACAATTCTTGCTGCTTTTAAAAGTTGTTCTTCTGAGACCTGAGGAAATGATTTTCTATCTTTAAACGTTTTCGCCGTTTCTTCGCATCTCTTTTTTTCAATTTCATGGGCTTCGATGACAGCGTCTAATATTTGCTTTTTTGTGAGATTCATCTTGATAGCATAATTTAGCTTAGCCCCATTGTAAATATCCCAAGATGCACCATTGGCAAATTTAAACAAGAAGACCAGAAGACTCCAGCGGAACGCCACGCTTCAGTAGTGTGAGGCTACCGACCTAAAAAGGTCTGCCCGACTGAACATATTTTTAATTTTGAAATAGTTTATCCATTTGAAATTCCAAAATGGCTTTGCATTTCTGTATCCAAACTAAGCCTCAACCAATGCTGCCAAAGCCCATCAACATGGTGGTATGAGTTTTAGGTGGTTAAACCATCAGTTGGTTGGCAAATAGGGTTCGCCCGCTATAAGGTTTTACACAAATTTCAAATAAACGGACAACCTAAGTAATTATGTAAAAAGTATTTGAATCTTAAACATCAAGCCAATGGCTGTATAGCCTATAAAAACAAACTGTGGAGACCTCACACTATACACATGATTATTATTCAAGCTTGTAGTTTTTTAATGGTTCTAAGTTGTTTAACCATGCCGAAAGTCAATCCCACATCATTTGTTTACAGCACATCCTATTAATGCTATCGATATTACGAATCTTAGCGGGGGGACTATGAAATCTTTTACGTTTTTAATCGGAATTCTTTTACTTGTTGGATGTTCTAAAAATAGTGATTCATCTTCGCCACAATCACCAACTCCAACCATCCAATCCCCTAACGACAAAAATGAACCAAACAAAAAAGCTGAAATTAATTTTGAAAAATTTGGTTTAATCAGAGAATTTGGAGACTCAGACAATGCCGCACTTTTTGGTTTGTTTTCTGAGTCAGGAAAATTTGAAATCTCTAAAATCGTAGGACCAGAGTTTCTGAATACTTACCAGGTTGGTATTCTCAATGAATCTTCAGTTGAAAAACTATTTTCTAAAAGCTCTTCCCCTTTAAATATAACTGAAAAACAAAATTTACTATCAAAGTTTAATGGTGCTACCATTATCTACACCGAGGGTTACACTGGAAATCTTTGCAGACTTGATGAAACTCAATTTGAAATTACAGCCATCGGTAAGATTCAATCAACTGATGTCGAAGTCACTTTTCAATTTGTAGCAAATCCTAATTTGAATGGAAGTTGTAATTTTCGTAACTTTGGGATCTTAGTTAAATATACAAATTAGTTTTCTGAGAGTCATTAAAGCCTCCCAGTTAATCCAGTTGCGTCTGACTCTATTCTAATCGCCAACTCCGGTTCGGATTTGCGAATCGCTTTCATTGCTGTTTTCAAAATATCTCTTTGGAGAAATTTATTAGCTCTTTCGTCCGAGTCACTTTGCCATGAATAGAATAAATTTTTTTCGATTTTATTAGAAATCATTTTATCCTCATCACATGAAGTACCTGAATTCGTAAGGTCTCGGAGCGAGATCAGGAATTCGTTTTACCGTTCGCGCCAAAACCTCTGAATATCCCAAGGTCACAGGCAAAAAATCATAGAGGCCGTCGTTATTCCAATTCATTTTAGTTAGTCCAAGAATAGCATTGCAATCATCATCCCAGCTTCCGTGTCCTGCGTGTCGTACAAGTAACAATGGCTTGGGAATACCTTTACCCTCTTTGAAAAAATTCTTTCCACCTACTGCTGTTGGCGTGCTTTTTCATCTTTAACTAAAGGGCGATCGTAACTGATACCTCTCCAGATTGAGTTTCCTTGAATTTGTATTAAATGCAATCCTTCGGCCGACTTCCAAGCATCAAAGCAACCTCCAAACTTTATTTGTCAATCCAGTAGCATATTGCGAAAACATTAAGGATGTGGTGTTATAGCGATAATTGTGATTTCTTTAGCCGCAGGCCCATAACACGAGAAAACTCTATAAGCGCCCGGTGTGTTGTTCTGGGCATAAGCCTCAAAAACATCTTCTCCATTAGGACCAGTCAAGGAATTGAACTTGTGGGTTTTTAAACTGGGATGTTTTGGATTGACCTCTAAATAACCTAAACATTTTTGAACTGCTTTCAGGATGCCTTGTTTGCTTCGAGCTTTTTCTAGCTCACCTAAGTCAGAATCTCCCTGCTCTGTAAATTTTAAGGTAAAACTCATGACTTTTTATCTTACTTTTCGTCTTTAACAAATTTAGCGAATGATCCTCTTGATTTCCTCTTAGGTGACCTTAACTGACCGAGTCCAGTCTGCACCTTTTTCATTGCGTCCATATTCTTCCATAACCATTCTTCTTGAATTGGAACTGTCACAGCAGGCTTTAGTAAAATCTCGCCATTAGCCTTTTCTTCAACTATAAATTGTTTGCCAGAGAACTTATCTCCGAGGGAAATACGACCTTTGCTATCTGCAACTCTATTTACATCGATCATTTTTTTAGCTCCCATATGTTATGCCCCCGTAATAACTTATTATACCCTAAGTGGGCCAATTAATAAAGTGGGAACTTCCCACTTTATTAATATCGGAAGGGTTATATTCGACTTAAGGGAAAAATAATCGACTGTTTGATCCTTCTTTAGACCCAAAAAAACACCTAAGTAATTGAAATTGCTCAATTCCCTAACATCACCCCAATTTTTTCTCTGACTTTTCCTCAAAAAATTCTAAGTATCGGTTCTAGTTCGATAGATTTTTCGATTTTTATTTGAATGTCTGACCCGAAGTCGGACTTTAAAACTAAACCTTTGATCGAAAGCTCAATATGCTGATCGATCAACTTAACACCTGTATACATTTTAGTTAAATCTCAAAATAAGGCTATGCGAAAATCTAGTTCGGCGTTTCAAAATTAAGATGATAAAGATATACTCTCTAAATGACCCCGAAACAGAATATCGTGAACAAAACAAAAGCAAAACAGATTTTTTTTGCAGTTATTTTTTCATTTATTCTAATTTATAATACTACTTCAGCAATGCTATATCCACGTGTTGAGCGTGACCTTACAACCTATGATAAAAATATTCTAAAAATGAAATCTGATTTTTTACTACAACCACAGGAACCAACTAACAAAACATGGGTTAAAAATAAGATCGACAACATGGTTAAAATTGACCAATACATGAGAAAATTTTGGGACACACCGTTGAATAGCTCATATACCCCAGATGAAAAAAATGAATTTCATAAACAATTTTCATTAAAGTCTGCGACTGTCGATTCTGAAAACACCGCTGATCTCAAAGAACTTCTTAAAATCTATACTTGGTTTAAAATAAGTGAATTCGGAGCAAATACCGAGAGTCAAGCTTGGCTATTAGTTCAACATGCAGATCAGGATCACGAGTTCCAAGAAAATGTACTCAAAATATTAGAAAAGTTGTGGCCATTAAATGAAACAAAGCCTTCAAACTATGCCTATCTATATGATCGCGTAGCTTCATCATTTGGTGACCCAAACAAAAGAAAGCTTCAGCGATATGGTACCCAAGGTCGATGTGTTGGTCCTGGACAATGGGAACCGCTACCGATTGAAAACCCTGAAAAAGTTGATGAGCTTAGAAAATCGGTCGGTCTTAGCACTTTGGCTGAATATAAAATGGTATTTAAAAACCTCTGCCATTAGCTAAAAGGACCGTTTTATTAAAACGAATGCACTTACACCCCAGAGATAGACCTGCAAACTCTAGAAAAACAAAATGGAATTACTAATGGTTCTACGGTTCTACTTCTAACACTCACAAACTCTGAAATTTAATCTCTTCACTCATTCCATATTTTTCATAAAAATGGTTACTGAATACTGTATTGGGATCATATTTTCTTTTTAGTGCAAAGAATTGATCGATCTGAGGGTACATTTGGCGCAATTGAGTGGGAGTATAGGACATTCTATGAGTCAAATAGGCTGCCCCTCTGAGCTTGATGGCCTCATCAATCATCTCGCGGTGAAATGCAGTCATCTTTTGTTCCGCTTCGGGATCTATTTCTTGCACTAATCCTAGTACGATGGTGAATCTATCCTCGCCCGCTGTTGCACTTAAAAAAACTGTTTCATCGTTTTTTAAATGAAGCACTGATGCCGTAACAATCGGTGCATGATGTTTCTGCGCTACCGTACGAAGGCGATCCAAGAAGTTTACGAATTCTGATTTTGGCATCTGATAAACTTGCAGAATAAATGCTTCACCGTTTTTGTGCTTTGCCAACGGTGGCATTTGCGCACTCATGACTTGATTTCGAGTTGTCGTTTCAGGAAGAATCCACGTCGAAACTCGATATTCTAAAAACCAAGCGATATTTTTCCAGAAGGAATCACTTTTTCCTTTATTCAAAAGCCATCCGATAACAGGTGCGGTAGCTTTTTCAACTTTATTTTCTTTTAATTGGGGAACCTCAGCAACCTCTGATTGCGCTTCGTAGGTCATCACAACCATTTCTTGCATAAAAGACTTTGGCGCAATCGAGATATAATTTTGAAACATTCCATTTGGATTTTGAGCTAAATTTTTTTCAAAAAATTCGGGGAACTGTTTGTAATTCATTCTCCAAACTTTTGTTTTATAAAGAACGTTATCCGTAACTTTCAAAGTGGCTTCAAGGATTATCCCAAACAGCCCATAGCCACCAAGGACGGCGCTAAAAAGCTCACTATTTTGATGGCGGCTAGCTGTAACGACTTGGCCATCGTGTAACATGATTTTGATCGACACTACATTTGAAGAAATGGAACTAGATTGTGTATTTAGGCCGCCCGCATTGGCACTTAAGCTGCCAGCTACTGTGAAGAAATTAAAATTTTGCATAACATCGACAGCAAACCCTTTTGGATCCAAGAATGTTTGAATGTCTTTCCATGTCGCCCCTGATTGAACCGTGATTTCATGGGTGCGACTATCAAAACCAATAATCCTATTATATTTTTTTATATCGATGACTAACCCGTTTCGTACCAATGAGTGCCCACCTAAGCTGTGTTGCTGGCCAGCCATTGAAACTTTCAATCCCTTTTCTTTTGCTACCAAAAGAGCTTGGCGAAACTCTTCTTCTGTTAAAGGTTTTACAACGGCCGCAACACAGGTTTCGTTCAGACCGCTGAAATCATTCAAAGATGTACATGTTTTAGGCCTGGAGTGGTCTAATGCAAGTCCCACCGAACTGGCCAAGTAAAAACCTAATAACAAAAAAATAGATTTATTAGAAAGACTCATAGAAAACCTCTAAGTAAAATTAAACAGGGTGAATTGTAGCCGAATGCCCTCAGGCACTCAAATATTTAATGAACATTTTGTAGAGATTTACTCAGCGAATCGTTACTAACGCCAAATCAAACATAAAATTAGCTACTTACGCCGCTTAGTCTTCTTTTTGTTTAAGAAGTTTTGTTATTTAGTTGAGTAAGCTTTATATTTACCCTCGACTCAGCTCTATTCAAACAACGGACTTAAACAAACAGGAAGAAGACTTTTTTATGAAATTCATTTTGCTAGCGATACTCACGATTTCAACTTTTAAATATAGTTTTGCTTTTGCCAACGCAACACTTCAGGCGGCAGAAGATGCACAAGCCGGAATGTTTCAATGTGAAGTCAATGGCCTTGTCAAAGGCAGCAAATATATTTTTAAAAGCAAAAATGAGGAAGCGTGGCTCACTGAATCTTTGCCTGGATCAACAGGATATACATATCAATTAAAAAATCTAATTTTAAGTTTCAAACACGGAAAACCTGTGAAATCTTACGAAAGCGATTTGGGGAATCAGAAAATGAATGTTACAGTTAAAAATGGAATTATCAGTATGGATGGTAAGGCTGTTAACAGAGAACCTTGTATTCAAAAAAGACTATTTGAAGAAGAAGATTTTTATAGTAAAAATTGTACGCCTCTAAGTTCAGATTTACCCGGTGATGAAAAAAAATTTTATGTTAGTTTTGGGCCCAATTTAGGATTTGCTAGACTTGAATATGCATTTCCAAGTGGAGCTCGTTTTAGCAGACCTGCATTAAATCCAGCAGCCAATACGTCCCCACTAAATGAAATGGATTCAGAATTTAACAAGCATTTCAGAGATCAAACAAATAAGGGTACATTAAAAATTGTGCTAAATACCAAGAATAACAAAGTCCAAATTACTTTTTTAGAAAACACAGGCCACTTACATACGTTTATCAACGGTAAAGCATGTATTGCGACGGCTTTTTGATCAGCTCATTTTCGTTACCCTTCAGTCAATTGGGATAGTAACGCCATGCTGATTGAAAACGAAAAAATAATAACAAGCGGAGGATATTTAGCGTTTGTTGATTTAACATTGTCTATTGTCGGTAAAACTTTTGGAACGAACCTCGCCAGGACGGTCGCACAAAGAATTTTGGCGGACACAACTCGACAAAGTCAATCCATCTACTCAAGTACTGAACTCGATAGAGACGATAACAACCCTAGATTTAAAAAACTATATAGCTGGATTGAAGCAAATATCCATCGAAAAATTCAAGTTTCTCAAATGGCAAAGCAAATGAATACAAGTCAAAGAAATTTTCAAAGGCAAGTTGTCGAACAGTGTGGACTGACGCCTAACCAACTACTTCAGCAAAAACGAATTGAGCTAGCCAAAAGGTTACTGAGAACAAAAAGATTTAGCCTCGAAGAAATTGTTGAAAAAATTGGTCTTAGCGATGTTTCATCATTTAGGAAAATTTTTATTCGAGAAGTAGGACTTTCTCCGTCTGAGTTTAGAAAACGAAGCTGATGAGTCCTACTTATGTTTTACCCCTTTAAGAGAAAATCGAACCTCTGATCGGCTTTGCCGGGCTCAATTTCAACAATCTCGGCCGTTACGATTTTTTCAATAACGAATGGATCGGAATCCACTCTCTTAGAAAGTTCATTCAAAGATGTATTATTCGCTATAATCGCGCCTCCCAACCTCGGCTTAATGGTTCCTGAAAGCAAAAATATTCCGTCATTGAATCCTTGCTTCAGCCACTTCATATGCCCGTCCATAAACTTACCCGCCTGATCGCGATGACTAGAAAACTTCAACAAAACAACAAACATAATTCATTCTCCAAAAAAATATTTAAGAAATTTGAGATGTTAGCCATTCTTCCATACGACGGACTTCGCTTTTAACAAACTTTTCATCATGAAAAGTGTTGACTAATGTCGCAACTCCCTGGCTACGGGCAAGAAGATGCATGGCCAATTCATCTGAATCTTTTTTGCGTCCTGCCGCTATAAATTGTTTAGCAAGCCACGTCCTGAATAATGTCATCAATTTATTCGCGTGAGGTTTAGAGACGTGGTTCAACTTAGCTAACTCAGTACACAGAGTTCCTACCGGGCAACCGTAGAGTTTTATTTTCGTCTGATTCATAATAAGTATATGGACAAATTTTCTAATCCGCTCTGTCGGGTTTTGACCATCCGATTCCCAACTATCTAACATCTGTTGTGTGCGATCGAGACGTAGTTCTATGACCGCCTCAAGAATTTCATCTTTGGACTTAAAGTGATGATAAAAATTTCCGCGAGAGATTTTTACCTCATCTGCAATGTCTGCAAAAGACGTATGTTCAAAACCTCTGTGGTAAAAAAGTCGATCAGCCGATTCAACGATGTGCTCACGAGTTGATTTATCTATGGCCATATACACCTCTATTAAAAAGTCTTATTTCCCGATCACTTTGAATAAAAAGGATAATCAATATATCCTTTTTCACCTCCACCATAAAATGTGGAAGGATCAACTTGATTCAGCGGCAGACCTTCCTTAAGTCGATAAACAAGATCAGGATTAGATAAAAATGGCACACCAAATGCGATTAAGTCAGCAGCTCCCGTTTGAATGGCCGCATTCGCACGTGAAAGATCATAGCCGTTGTTTGCTATATAAGCTCCGCTAAACTTAGCTCGTAGAGAACGATAATTAACCGAACTTATTTTTGTCATCATGTCTCCTTCAAGTACGTGCACGTAGGCTAATTTGCGGAGACCGAGTTGTTCCACAAAATATTCAAAATGTGATTGAGGATTAGAATCAGACATCGAATTGAAACTATTTTCAGGAGTTAAGCGAACGCCTATTCTTTGAGTTGGCCAAACAGAACTGACGGCATCGAGAATTTCATTTAATAAACGCATCCGATTTTGAACAGATCCGCCGTAAATATCCTTTCTCTGGTTGCTTCCATCGCGAAGAAATTGATCTATGATATACCCATTGGCACCATGAATTTCAATTCCATCGAATCCAGCCTGCTTAGCCAAAGTCGCGCTATTTTTAAACTGTTCGACAAGATTCGGTATCTCTGTCGTTTCCAGAGCTCGCGGAGTCACAAACTCTTGCATACCAGAATACGTCACAGCCTGGCCTAGCGCTTTTAATGCGGATGGAGCGACAGGTAGTTCCCCATTGGGCTGCATGCTTGGGTGCGAAATGCGACCACAGTGCTGAAGCTGAATAAAAATATGAGAACCTTCTTTGTGAACAACATCCGTCAGGTTTTTCCAGCTTTTGCTTTGAGATTCATTATAAATGCCAGGAGTCATCGGATAACCAATGGCTTGTTCTGATACAGGAACTGATTCCGTGATAATAAGCCCGGCTCCAGATCGCTGTTGATAATGCGTCACCATCATATTGGAAACAAGTCCATCTCTTTCGGCTCGGTTTCGAGTCATAGGGGCCATGATAATACGATTTTCCAGTGGTAAATCACCAAGTTTAAACGATTCGAAAATATTTTTAGACATGAATTCTCCTACCTGCCTACAGCATCCTATATTTCAATCAAACTAGGACACTTGTCCTAGTTTGATTGAAATATAGGACAACTGTCCTAATTAGTCAAGGAATTACTTTTTAAGGTCCGCCTCACCAGCCATATACCACTCAGATCGACCTACCTTCACCAAAGCCATTCTAATGCTTGCAACAGATGATCGAGTGATCGCTTAAACCATTCATGATGGGACAAAAAGGATTCAACTGATGACAGTTTGTCTCAAAATCTTTCCAGACTGTGTTTAAAGTGGGGAGAAGCTGGCAGAGCTAGTGCAGTATCCACGTTTGGAACGACACCGGCACTAGGAGAGTTTTGTGGAAAACCCAGGAATTTTAGGCAATCAAATCGTAACGCTAAGAAAGATGGCCTCATGAACGCAGCACATATACACCTAGTGCTGAATCATTTTCCCTTAGTTGGATTGGCATTCTCTTTTTTTATTTTGGCCCTTGGACTGTTTCGATCCAATGAGAATTACGCAAAAGTAGGCTTGTTCATTATTCTAGTGTCGGGACTACTTTCTGTTCCTACCTATCTCGCGGGAGAACCCGCAGAGGAAATAATTGAAAAGCTTCCGGGCTTTTCAGAGAAACTTGTCGAGGCTCACGAAGAAGCCGCCGAATTGGCGATTTGGTTTATTGGACTAACGGCTTTGGCTGCGGCAGGTACCCTATGGATATACGGCAAGAAGACGACGACTACAAAAATGATGTTAATCTCGACATTGATTCTAAATTTTATTTCGCTAGTATTGATAGGACGAACAAGCAATTTGGGCGGTAAAATTTCACACCCCGAAGTTCGTGGAACGATTGATCAGAATGTAATTTTGGACAACGGCCATTGACGGCAACGGGTTGCATCCATGTTTAACATGAAGAATCAGTTGCTTTTCAAAGGACTAAGTGACTCAGAAGCGGCAGACCGATTAACTCGAACGGGCCACAACGAATTACCACAATCCAAAAAAGAAAATTTTTGGGTTCGAAGCTCTAAACTGCTAAAAGAACCTATGCTGTTGCTTCTCATTGCTGCGGCAATTATCTATTTAATTATGGGCGATTTCGGCGAAGGGATAATGCTGGGGGCCTCGGTATTCGTTGTTATTGGAATATCATTTTACCAAGAACATAAATCAGAGAAAGCCTTAGCCGCACTGAGGGAACTATCCAGTCCTCGCGCCTTAGTGATTCGAAATGGTATTGAGAAAAGAATTCCCGCCAATCAGCTGGTTCCTGGTGATCTTGTGGCTCTCCATGAGGGCGACAGAGTCCCTGCTGACGGCTCTATCCTGCAATCATCCAATCTGACTATTGACGAGTCCCTTCTGACTGGCGAGTCATTCCCAGCCAAGAAGTCCCTAAATGACAACGTCTTTTCAAGCACATTAGTAGTGAGTGGGACCGCATTTTTTCGGGTGATAAAAACAGGAGTAGACACAGAAGTTGGAAAAATTGGAAAAAGTCTTCAAGAGATCGAACCGGAAGAATTAAATCTTACAAAAGAAATTCGTCAGATCGTGCGTTTATTCGCATGGTCCGGCGCACTCATCTGCATTGGCGTCATTGTCCTTTATGGTTTGTCTCACCAAAATTGGATGCAAGCTTTTCTAGTAGGTTTGGCTACGCAAATGGCACTTCTGCCAGAGGAGTTCCCAGTCGTACTTACTATTTTTTTAGCGATGGGGGCTTGGAGACTTTCTAAAATTCAAGTTCTGATTCGCCGCCCCGGCTCTATTGAACGACTAGGTGCCGTGACAGTACTGTGCGTGGATAAGACTGGCACCTTAACCGAAAATCGAATGACAGTCTCTAGCTTAAATAACTCCCATTCCTCAATCAGCATAGATCCGAACTCGTCGCCAAATTTACCTGAAGAATTTCATGAAGTCGCCGAACTTGGGGTGCTGGCGAGTCATCGTGATCCGTTCGATCCCATGGAAAAGGCCATTCGCAGAATGGTCGAAGAAAACAAATGGGGAAAGGATCATATTCATCAGGATTGGGAGCTCATTCGTGACTATGCCCTTTCGGACAAACTTCTTGCCATGTCATGTGTTTGGAAAAACCCAAAATCAGACTCTTATGTGATCGCTTCAAAAGGAGCACCGGAAGCCATTGTGGATCTTTGTCACCTTGATCCGACTCAATCTCGAAAAGTGTTAGAGACAACAAAAGAAATGGCGAAGAGCGGCTTAAGAGTCCTAGGGGTTGCTAAAGCCTCATTCTCAAAGAATCAACTACCCGCTGCTCAACATGAGTTTGAGTTTCAATGGATGGGCTTAATAGGCTTAGAAGATCCCCTTCGCCCTGAAGTTCCTAACGCCGTTCAAATGTGCAGAAAAGCGGGAATTCGAGTCATCATGATGACCGGAGATTATCCAGAGACAGCTCTAAAAATTGCGGGTCAAGCAGGTATAGACACTCTGAATTCCTTGATTACTGGCTCAGAACTTAAATCATTATCAGATCAGGAACTCAGTGAGCGATTAAAATCCGCACATGTTTTTGCCCGCATGGTTCCTGATCAGAAACTTAGAATTGTTAAACTATTGAAAGACTTGGGTCACGTCGTCGCAATGACCGGAGACGGAGTCAACGATGCTCCCAGTCTTAAGTGGGCTGACATAGGCATTTCCATGGGAGCAAGAGGCACTGATGTTGCCAGAGAGGCCTCTGACATAGTTCTTCTTGATGACAATTTTGCATCGATAGTTTCCGGCATCGAGCGAGGCCGTTTGATTTTCAATAACATTAGAAAAGCCATGAGCTATATTGTTTCCATTCATGTGCCCATTGCTGGGCTGTCCATATTGCCTGTTATTTTTAATTGGCCGCTGATTCTACTACCTGTGCATATTGTCTTTCTAGAGCTCATTATTGATCCTGCCTGCTCACTCATGTTTGAATCGCAGACTGCCGATGACGGCGCTATGGAAATACCACCCAGGTCCCTAAACACACGACTTTTTTCAGGCAAAGATCTGTTGCGAAGTTTTTTACAGGGAGTCTTAATTTTGGGAGTTGTCACCGCAGTGCTTTGGTATGATACCCATATCAATAGTGATGCCCCAGACAGAGCCAGGGCTTTTGCTTTCATCGTTTTAGCCATGAGCAATATCGGCCTTATCTTCGCTGACATGAGTGGCGGTTCCCTTCGCCAACTCGGAATGATATTCAAAAAGATTCCAAATATACTTGTTATCGTGGGTGTAGCATCCGGACTGCTACTGGTCACCCAGCTCCATACAATACGAACCCTGTTTCACTTTGGCCCTCTGCAAATACATGAATTTATATTCTCGCTAGCCATTTCTATTTTAGTCTTCGTATTTATTAGTTTCTGGAATTGGCTCTCAAAGAAACGTGCTAAAAACGTCATTTCCATTTCTTTAGACACAAATGGGCAGAAAAAGTCCTAAAAAAACTGTCAATTTGTCTTATTTCTGTTTTCCTCGATTGCCTTCCGACTATAGATTGCTACCGTAAATTAATGATGAAACTGTTTTTAGTCCTGTTGACCCTTCTGAGTTTAGCCGTTGGCCATGCAAAAAATAACGAAGCCAAAATTGCAATGGGGCTGACTAAGCCTCCTTACATTTTTACGGATACCGAGAGTGGGCTGGAGTGCGAAATCATTCGCGAGGCTTTCAAAGCCGTGGGCATTGATTTTAAACCCACCTTTGCTCCGCTCAACCGCGGCGAAATAATGCTTAAGTCTGGAGATGTGGACGGCGCCACTAACAAACTCGAAAAAACTTTAGATGGATATCCGTCTGATCCCTACATAGACTATCACAATGTCGCTGCCTCCCTTAAAGATCGTCATTTAAAAATTGAAAAACCGTCGGATTTGGCAAACTACTCGGTGGCTGCCTTTCAAACGGCGCAAAAAATTTTAGGACCCGACTTTGAATCTATGGCCAACACGAATTCGAACTATGTCGAAGTGGCAGAACAAAAACTTCAAGTTATGCAACTTTTAAAAAAACGTGTCGACGTTATCATAGGCGATATTTTGATTATTCAACACTATCAAAGACAATTCAAAGAAGACTCTGGCATAAAGGAAGAGATTTCTATTCATGATTTATTCAAGACCACGTCCTATGTCATCATGTTCAAAAACGCAAAATTAAGGGACAGTTTTAATTTAGGCTTAGCTAAAATTAGAAAATCCAAAAAGTACGCAGAATTACTAAATAAATATTCTATCAGCGCTCAAAAAAAACCTTAGATTTAGAAGCTTTAGCCAAACTCTACTTAAGTTCGCAGGTCAATTACTCTGAATATATTCTTTTTCGGACTCGTCATTTTTTTACCACCTTCAGTCGAGTTTTCCAGACCAACAAACAGCGCTCCCCTGAAGAATCCTACGCACACAAAAAAAACGGTGATCCAATAGTCACCGTTTAAATAAAACCAAAACTTCTACCTTAATAAAAACTATAAAAGTTTAATATCAACTAAAATTGGGAAATGATCGCTGTAACCAGCTTGCTGCGGTTTATCCGCCATATGATTATAGCGGAAAGGCACGTCGTTTACGGTTTTCCCAGCATACGGGCCCGATTTGTAAGTATACGACGTCGTTAAACCAGGATGCGAGAAAATGCGATAACTTGACCAGTCCACAATCATCGAACTACGAGTCACCATTGATGGTGACACATAGAAATGATCCAAAGCATCCCAAGACATCGCTGGTTGAGCATTGCTACCTGGATAAAAATACGTTCCCGGTGGCACTAGCTTTAAATCGATACCTGCTGTCGGAGCGTTCTTTCTAAACACAGGATCTAAATCATAAACGCCTGCAGTTTGAGAGAATAAATTCAAAGGATTTGGATTATCTTTAGCTACCGTATTGAAGTCACCCATGATGATTACACTAGCGCCCGAAGCTATTTTTGCTTTCACGATCGGAGCTAATGTTTGCGCCGCTACAATGCGCGACTGCACGGGATTATTTTGCGATGGCCAGTGATTCATGTAGATAGCCAGCGCTTGCCAACCACCACTTGTCAACACTTTGAAATTCACTTCCAAGATATCGCGAGTTGGTTTGCCTAATTTAGATGGATCAATACGAATTGAATTCGCATTTACAAATTTCAATTTCGCTGATTCGTTGTACATCAACGCTACGTCGATACCGCGCTCATCGGGACTGTTTGTGGTCACCTGACCTTTAAAACCAAGAACTGACGCTAGTTGCTTCACTACGTTTTCATTTTCAACTTCGATAAGACCCATGATTTGCGGATATCCTCCCGGGATCGCTGCAAATACATTTCTGATTTGTGCTAGTTTTTGCAAGTAGCGGGGCTGTGTCCAATCCACAGACATACAACGTTTTGGATCTGGACTTTTTTGGCAGAATTTTGCTTTTTCAGGATTGCTGTTTGGTAAAAATTCGTAATCGTTCTTACCTTGGTCATGAACTGTATCGAATAGATTTTCAACATTGTAGCTCATTACGCGGATTGTGTTTGGCACTTCGTTCGCTGGAATTGTTTTAGGCGGAAGATAGACAGCCAGACTTACTGAACTGATACCAACTGAAACTAAAATCAACATCTTAACTGCATTAGAGAACATATATCTCCCCTTTATTTAGACCCGTTGTTAAGAATCTTTTAGAGAAGCGACTTATAAAGGTCAATGGCTATATTAGGGCAATGGCTTTAGGCGCATTTTTAAGCTCAAGTTTGTGCAAGTTTTTCCTACAGAGTTTATGCTAAAGCATTGGAAACTGGCTTAATTGTAGTCATTAAAGTAGCACTTCTAAGTTAAAGCGAAAGCCTGATTTTGCCGATAGATAGCTATGATTCAGACCATGCGCTTTATAGGCGTATTCTTAATGATGACCCTATTTTTATCGTCGTGTTCAACCACGCCCAAGGGTACCTTTTTTGAAACTGGTTACGCGTCCTGGTACGGCAAAAAATTTCATGGTCGCAGCACCGCTAGCGGAGAAAAGTACGATATGTACGAACTAACTGCGGCCCATAAAACACTGCCTTTTGGAACTCGCGTTGTGGTTCATAGCAAGACAACCGGTCAAACAGTGGTGGTTAGGATTAATGATCGCGGTCCGTTTGTTTCACGACGTGTGATTGATTTATCTTATGCCGCCGCCAAAGAGTTAAATATGATTGCGGCTGGCGAAGTCGAAGTGGAACTAAGGCTTCAATAGTTCAACCGGCCCATAGACAGGTCGAACTAACCTCCCAAAGCGTTTAAAATTTCGTAGTAACGTTCTTGATCCTTAGTGGTGGTTTCTACGGGAGTCATGGACTCAATAAATTCGTGTGGATGTTTGATCACACCACGAACCGCTTGATGCGTAGCTATCGCTTCTTGAAGACGTGCGATGAACAGCACATGAACATCTTCAAAACTGAGCTGCATTTTTTCTACCAGTTTTAGGCGCTCTTCATCGGTTAGTTTTTTATCGAATACCCGGCGAAAGTAAGCTACAGCTTCTTTAAAACGCCCCCCCGGGATCATCAAAAGGTCCATACCGGAAATAAAAGCATTTAAATACACCGGCATCAGGTCGATACTCTGCAATTGGCCGTAATCGCCCATCCACATGGCATCACTAACCACCAGACCGGCAAACTGCATTTTTTCCTTTAACAAACCATGAGCTACAAGACGAGATTCCGTTGTTAAATTATTGGGATCATATCCCTTAAATTTCGCATGTGTGGTCATGATGCTTAGACTTTCTTCATGCGCTTGAACCTTGGTAGATTTAATCAAGTCGTCAAATGGCTTTAAATGCATCAACAATTTCGCGGGATCAACCACATCTGAAGTCACGACCCCCTCATGTGTATCACCTTTAGTAAGACCGATACCGGGAAAATGCTTCGTTACAAAAATGATATCTTTTTGTTGAATGAATTGCTTGTTTATTTCAACTACACAGGCTGAAACCTTGCCTGCATCTTTGGAAATTCCACGAACAGACGTCAGAGCTTGCGTTGCTAAATCACTGACTACGGACAGAGGATAATTGATACCAACGACTTTGAGTTCCTTGGCGATCAGTTTACCGTGCAATCCGCATAATTCCAATCCGTAGGTTTTAATAGATTCACCTAACCAACGTGGATGAGCCAGTTTTGTAAATCCAGTTGAAAAACGCTGAACGCCTGGAATGAATGAGTGAAATGGAGTTTTATTGTAGGCCCCGCCTTCGTAATCGGTCGAAAACAAGAGTGGTTTTAAACCTAGTTTTTTCGCAGCCACTGAATAGGTCTGAATCGATGCTTTTAGTTTTTCAGAATCATCACCACCGCCATTCCAAAACAGAATACCGCCCGGAGGGTTGGATTTTAAAGCCCTGATCATAGAATCATTAGCACCAACCGTAAATTGCTCAACCAAGAAAAACTGGCTCAGCTCCCTACGCATTTGAGCCGGGCTAGCGTTTGGATTTTCCTCCACCGCAATATAGAAATCACTTTTCGTTTCGTTTTCTTTATCTAACTGCAAATCATTGCGGTGATAATTACAACCCATTAAAACTGCGGCCGCCGCTAGAGCGGAAATCATAACATGTAAATTCATAGTGAAGCCCTTATACCACATCTTTGGCTATCACCTAGCAGTTGAAAAAATTTCGCAAATACCTAGAAAATTTATTCATTTTTGAAATAGTAGACGTCAAAAACGCCATTTTTGGCTATAATATGAAACTTCCGGAGATACACTTATGAACGATCGCATTCCCCCACAGCCCGCTAAATCATTTCGCGTAACAATTGAAGTTCATTCCCGCCTAAGTCGCATGGATAATAAATTGCTTATGGTTTTGAAAGAACAAACTGAAAATCCAACTCTTCAAGCAATTTCAAGAAACGCTTTAAAACAATTGTTTTTAGATGGGCGCATTCAGATCAAAGGTCAGCGTGCAAAGCCATCTTCGGCTATTGCCAAAGGCATTACGTACGTTGATATTTTAGGTTACTAAGATCATGTCGTTTGTTCGCTCGCCAGAACCAATTCCATCCATACAGTTGACCCGAGATGTCCTAAAACATCTTAAACGTGGCCATCGCTGGATATTTGCTGGCGGAGTCGAAGACCTTGGCGCTAGCTCTACGGGACTTCGGGCGCTCTACTACAAAAAAGAATTAATTGGGTTCGGGGTTTATCAAGGCGACACGCAACTGCGGTTTAGATTGTTTTGCCTCAGCGACGAGCCCTACTTTCGAAAAAATAGCGCCGCCAAAACATTTGAGCTATGGAGCGAACGCCAGTGGAAAAACGCTGTGAAAATTCGCCAAAGTTTTGATTTAGAAAAAACAAATTCGTTTCGTTTGTTCAACGGTGAAGGCGACGGCGTTCCTGGATTAGTTGTGGATATTTACAACGACGTCGCGGTGATCAAACATGACCACCCCGTCATGGAATCTGTGTGGAATAGTCAGCACATCGCCGAGAAAATCGTAAAAGAATTTCCACAAATTAAATGTGTATATTTAAAACGCCGTAACGACGCCGATGAGAAAGGAACGAACTTAGTTGGGCAACTCCCCACCGAGACGATTTTTAAAGAAAACGACTTGTTATTCTCATCGAACATTCGCGATGCAGCCAAGACCGGATTTTTCCTTGATCAACGCGACAATCGCTTAGCCATTAAGACTTTCGCTAAAGACGCCACGGTTTTAAACCTATTTAGCTATACCGGCGGGTTTTCTTTGTTTGCTGCTGCCGGCGGAGCTACCCAAGTCACCAGTGTGGATATCGCTAAGGTAGCAATCGAAAATGTAAAACGAAATTTTGAAATCAATCAGTTTAAAACGGAACATATCGACGTTGCCGCCGACGCATTCGAATACGTAGATAAACAAATCGCACTGAAGCACAAATTTGATATCGTTATCACGGATCCTCCCAGTTTTGCGCCCAATGAAAAATCGGTTCCCCAAGCAACGGTTGCTTACACTAAAATTTATTCTAATTCGATCAAACTAGTAAAAGAAAATGGGTTATTTGCGGCCAGTTCGTGCTCAAGCCACATCGATACCGAAGCATTTTTAGAAATTACACGCGAAGCTTTCTCTAAAGCAGGAAAACGCGGGACGCTGGTTCGCCTTGGTGCCCAACCGTCAGATCATCCTTACCCACTGGCGATGCCAGAACTTCGCTATCTGAAGTTTGCGCTGTTCAGAGTCGAAGGTTAACGTTTCTAATTGCCAAACCTTTGCGTTTGATGAATGAACAGTTAAAAGCGAGGTTTTATGAAAAATTTGTTTTTATTAGTGTTAGTTATGGCCCCGTTCACTGGTCATACATCGGTTAATTTAACTGGAGCATGGACGACAGTCAGTGCCCAATGTAAACTCTCTGGCCAAGTTCCCGTCAAAGTGAAGCCATTGTTAGAAAGCTTATCTATGGTTTTCACAGACACGACAGTCAGCCAAACCATGACCTTGATGCCTAACTGTATGGTTACAAGTGAAGGCACCTATCAAATTGTGGCTGACCAAATTCAATTTGGAAAACTGAAGTCAAAGCTAAGTACCGGATGCCCGTCAGGTATTTCCGTCAAAGATAAAGAACCCGCTCAGAATCGATTTAGGATCGAAGCCAATGATTTGGTTATCGAAGCATTAGCGGGAATGTTTTGCGCACAAAGCAACGATACACTTGAGCTTCGTTTAAAGAAAAACTCACGTTGGTCGCCACTATTTCGTTACTAACTATTTAGGCTCGGACAGAGCCTTTAGTTCTTTTAACCGACGTTCGTCTTCAATAGATAAAAATGTGCCCGCTGTCCCAGTATTGGTATCGTAAACATACTCTTCCAATTTAAAATAACAGCGATGGGCTGAAAACGAATTGGGAAAGGTGCGGATACAGACTTCTAAATATTTTTCACCCAAACTGCTTTGATAGGAATTTAAACCATTGATATAACTAGCACCAAGCAGCCAAAGAACATCCGCTTTGTAGGGTTTAAATCGAGTGCTCTCTAAAAACTCATGTAAATAACTGATGGCAAGCTGATTCCAAACCTCGGAACCTAAACGTCCATATTCAAACATCCTAGAATTAGATCGATCGATCCAAATTTTCACAATACTTAATGACGGCTTCATCGCTTTAGATTCTGCAGCCCATTTTTTAACATCGGCTTGCCATACAGGAATCATTGTTTTTAAATACAGAGGAACAAAGCCCACTTTTTGAACCTTTTCCAAAAATACTTTGGTTGCTTCAGGATCACGTTTGTAGCGAATCAAAATAGATAAGGAATTGTGAATCGCTTGTTCCGCCTTAAATTGAACATCCCAGCTTGTATCCGTCTGATTAAAAAAATCTTGATAACTTTTCAGGGCCTCATCAAAACGTCGCGTGGCCACATAAATTTCTGCTTGAGTGATGGCCGGAAGAGTCTGGATTTTGTTTGAAAACTGACTATAACCAAAACTCGGGCCTTTATTTGATTGCGTATGACACTCGATACAGTACTGAGTCATTTTTAAGAGCTCAAATCGAGCGTAATTTTTTTTACCCAAAGAAAACGCACGATCTACATTTCCTAACTGCTGACGAAAATCGAATGAGATGAAGGCGAGCGTAGGATCGTTCATCACTGTCATCGGTGAATGATTCACTTTTGCAGCAACGGCGTTTAACCGTTTTAAATTGTCACTGATTTTTTTATCGTTTTTCTGACTTTCAAATTCCTCTGGGTTTAGCACAAGTGGATAAATTTCGACTAGATTTTTCTCCAGCGCCTTCATCTGATCTTGCCAGCTTTCCGTGGCAGACATCTTATCATCAAACTTTTTTGAAACTTCCCCCGTCTCATGGGGTTTCTTGACAACTGATCCACAGCCGATACCTAAACTCAAAGCCACTGAAAAAAGAAATGCGAACGGTCCAAATCTCATGAAAGACTCCTTTGTTAAAAACTACACCGCTACACTGAATCAAAATATGATTTGAATCAGGTTTTAATATATTTATATCTATAACTTGCCTTTGGTCGCAACTTAGACTCATCCTGATACAGATGAGATCAAAAAACGAGGTAATTATGAAAGCATTTCTACTTTTTCTAATCATTCCCTTATTTTCGTTTGCGGCTATTTCAGAACTTGATAAAATCGAACGTTTAATCGTGATCGTTCAAAATTCCAATGTCACTTTCATTCGCAATGGCCAATCATACAATTCTATTGAAGCAGCTAAACATTTACGTGATAAATTGGATCAGGCAGCGAATTCCTGGTTTGCTCCTAAGAAATCAGATTGGACGGCGGTGATGTTTATCGAAAAAATTGCTTCAAAATCTTCGATCTCTGGACAAGATTATTTGATTCAATTGCCGAACGGCACAGTTGTGAAATCAAAAAATTGGCTTTATGAAAAACTGAAAATTATTGAAACCTTGCCAAACTAACGTCCTGAGAAAATTTGCATTCGAAGCAAATCCCAATAGAATGACTGTATGATAAAAAAAATACGCTTACTTACATTAGCCTTACTGCTGTCTTTTGGATTTAAAACACTGGCAGCGATCAGTCCTTTATCGCTGAATATCGTTCCGCCACTGCAATTTCCTCCGGATGATTTCTCGGTTACTGGTGCCCGCATCAGTTTACTTTGGGGTCAGCACCGTGATTTATACGGCGTCGATTTAGGTGTTATCGGTAATATTACAGAACAAACGTTCACCGGGATCGGTATTTCAGGAATTTTCAACTACACCAAAGGTGAAACGAATACCGTGGGATTACAATTCGCCGGTTTAACTAATATTAACACAGGAAAAACTCACGTGGTTGGTTTACAAGCCGCCCTCGGTTTGAATTACAACGGCGGTGAAAGTCGTTTGATCGGTGTGGGACTAGCCGCAGCTAACTATACTCCATTTACCGATATATATGGAATACAAGTCGGTGTTTACAATAAAGCTCGTGAAGTTTATGGATTGCAGATTGGCCTTGTGAATTCAGCGACCAACTTGCACGGCGTGCAAATTGGTCTTTTGAATTTCAACGAAAAAGGTTTGTTTGCCATTGCTCCATTTTTAAACGTAGGGTTTTAGAACTTTACACTCTAAACCGTCACACAGTCGACGTAATAGCGCTTCACTCCACCCACCACTTCGGTGAAAAGACCGTGAATATCTGTTTCAAATCCAGGTAAGCGCACATTCATATCGCGCGCAAATTTTAAATAATCGACGATCGTTTTATTAAATCGCTCGCCGGGAACCAGTAACGGAATTCCCGGAGGGTACGGCGTCAGCAATACCGCCGTCACCTTGCCATCTAAGTTATCAATTTCAATGCGTTCGATTTCACCATGGGCCATTTTCGCGAACGCATCTGACGGTTTCATCGCCGGTTTGATATCAGAGACATAGATCTCTGTTGTCATTTTTGCGATGTTGGCTTCTTTGTATGCTCCGTGAATCTGCTTACACAAATCGCGCAACCCCATGCGCTCGTATTTTGGATTTTGCGCTACGAATTTTGGTAAGATCTTCCACATGGGCTGGTTGCGATCATAATCATCTTTGAACTGCTGAAGTCCAGCTAGCAAAGTGTTCCAGCGACCTTTTGTGATACCAATAGTGAACATCACAAAGAAGGAATACAACCCGCATTTCTCGACGATAACTCCATGTTCGGCTAAATATTTTGTAACGATAGCCGCCGGAATACCCGTTTCATCAAACTCACCGTTTAAGCCTAACCCCGGCGTGATGATCGTGGCTTTCAATGGGTCTAGCATATTAAAACCATCACTTAAGTGATTAAATCCGTGCCAGTCGTCTTCAGGTTTAAGCACCCAATGTTCGCGCGAACCGATGCCTTCATCGACGATGTCATCAGGTCCCCATACTTTGAACCACCAGTCACTGCCCCATTCATTATCTACTTTATGCATCGCTCGACGAAAATCCATCGATTCACTAATACTTTCTTCAACAAGAGCGGCGCCCCCCGGGCCTTCCATCATCGCGGCTGCAACGTCGCACGATGCAATGATCGCGTACTGCGGACTAGTCGATGTGTGCATCAAGAACGCTTCGTTGAAGATACTTTCGTTTAGTTTTTTATTTTCTGATTCAGCGATCAAAATTTGTGATGCCTGACTTAAGCCCGCCAGCATCTTGTGCGTGGACTGAGTGGCAAAAATCAAAGAATCTTTGGTTCGTGGACGATCTTTACCAATCGCGTGCATATCTTTGTAAAATTCATGAAAAGCGGCGTGCGGAAGCCAAGCTTCATCGAAATGAAGCGCATGAATTTTACCATCCAGTTTTTTCTTTATCGATTCCACGTTATAGCTGACACCATCGTAAGTGCTTTGCGTGATCGTCAAAATACGAGGTTTCTTAGTTTTGTCTTTAATAAAGGGATGCGCATCGATTTTCTTCTGAATGCTTTCCATAGTGAATTCATTTTCTGGAATTGGACCGATAATACCGTAATGATTACGCGTCGGTGTTAAAAACACCGGAACTGCGCCCGTCATCATGATGGCGTGAAGATTAGATTTGTGGCAGTTACGATCCACAACGACGATGTCATCCGGACCAACCATAGAGTGCCACACAATTTTATTCGATGTCGACGTCCCATTGGTCACAAAGTACAAATGATCGGCATTAAAAATTCTGGCTGCGTTTCGTTCTGACGCTGCCACCGGGCCCGAGTGATCCAAAAGCTGCCCCAATTCATCGACAGCATTGCAGACATCGGCGCGAAGCATGTTTTCGCCGAAGAATTGGTGGAACATTTGCCCTACTGGCGATTTCAAAAACGCAACGCCGCCCGAATGCCCCGGGCAATGCCATGAGTACGATCCATTTTGTGCATAATTAAGCAGCGCTTTGAAAAACGGCGGCGCTACGCCGTCCAAATAAGCGCGAGTTTCCCTGATAATATGTCTGGCCACGAATTCAGGCGTATCTTCGTGCATGTGAATAAAACCGTGAAGCTGGCGAAGGACATCGTTGGGAATATGTCGTGAGGTTCTGGTTTCACCGTACAAGAAAATCGGGATATCAGCGTTCTTGAACCGAATTTCTTCGATAAACGCACGTAAACTTTTCAGTGCGGTTTGAATTTCTTCCGCGCTGCCACCGCCGAATTCTTCATCATCTATAGATAACAAAAACGCCGAAGCGTGACTTTGGTGCTGAGCAAATGCCGTCAAATCTCCGTAACTAGTTACGCCCAAAACTTCGGAACCTTCTTTCTCGATCGCCGCTGCTAGTGCGCGAATCCCGGTGCCACTGGCATTTTCTGTGCGAAAATCTTCGTCGATAATTACGATGGGAAATCTGAACTTCATAGGACCTCCAGGCTGTCGCCCAAAAAGTAGACTCTTAAAATCCGAAAATCTTAAAAAGTCATAATGAGACTAATTATGCATTTTTTTGATCTAATAGCAAATAAAACATTGACGGGGGTTTTATCCTGCCTCATTATGCACCCCATAGGCATAATTATGCACGGAAGAAAAACCGGAAGTGTGACGGAAAAAATTGATCCGCACGCTACTAAAAACTTAAACCCACTAGGAGGTTTAAAATGACTTTAGGACCCGGAGTACGCAGAACACCTTTACCCAAAGGCTTCTTAGCGAGTGGAATCAATTGCGGCGTTCGTCGCTATCGTCCCGACATGGGCTTATTGTTATCAGAGGTTCCGGCGGTCGCTGCTGGAGTATTTACTCAGAGCACATCTCGTGCAGCACCCGTTCGTTACACTCAAGCTCTTTTGCCTGCGGATAATATTTTAGCAATCATCACAAATTCTGGCCAAGCCAACGCAGCCACAGGTTCTGAGGGCGTAGAGAAAAACATGATGATGGTGTCAGCCCTTGCAAAAAGTCTTAAATGCGACACGAAACAAGTGTTAGTGGCTAGCACAGGAAAAATCGGCGAACAATTAGATACAGATAAAATCCTGCCCTCAATGCCCGAGCTTATTACTCGCGCCAATGACTGCGCAGAGAGTTTCGCCACAGCTATTTTAACTACGGATCTAGTTCCTAAAACCGTGACGACAGTTGTGAACTTATCAAGTGGTCCCATTCGCATCACTGGCATCAGCAAAGGTTCCGGCATGATTCACCCGAACATGGCGACAATGTTGGGCTATATATTAACAGATGCAAAATTAACTACGGACCATGCAGCGACTTTGATTAAAAAGGCCGCAGACGTAAGCTTCAACATGATCAGCGTGGATGGCGACACATCAACTAACGACTGCTGTTTCGTGATGGCTAACGGTGCTTCTGGTTTTGGCCTAGAAACAGACAAAGACGTTCAGAAATTTGAAGCGGCGTTTGAAGACATCGCCATTTTCTTGGCAAAATCAATCGCGGCGGATGGCGAAGGGGCCTCAAAATTAATCGAAGTCGTGCTTAAAGGCGCCAGTGATTTGCACGTGGCCAGGAAAGCGGCTCGCGGAATCACTTTGTCCCCGTTAATTAAGACAGCAGTACACGGTGAAGACCCTAACTGGGGTCGAATTTTAGCGCGTTTAGGTGCGGAAGAAGTTCCCGAAGAACACTTAGAAAAGATGACGTTAAAACTGCAAGGCGTGCTGTTGTTCGAAAAAGGACAACCGGTCGCCTTCCCGCGCGACGAAATCAAAACGTTACTCAAGCAATCTATCGTTAAGGTCGAAATCAATTTCTATTCTGGAAAACACACGGCCACAGCTTGGGGCTGCGATCTATCGCGTAAATACGTCGACATTAATACCGAATACTCGTGATTCATCCCAAACAGGATGCCTAAGCGTAGGAGGAAACTATGGAAGAGAAAATTATAGATTCGCAGGACCGTCTTGCGGTTCTGCGCCAGTTGATTCGTGAAGGCGAAGCCAGTACCCAAGAAGAGCTGAGTGAATCGCTTCGCAAGAAACGCTTTGACGTGACTCAAAGTACGGTGTCACGTGACTTGCGCCGAATCGGTGCGATCAAGGCGACAAATGCAGAAGGTGAAATTGTTTACTATTTACCGGAAGATCATCGCCCAATGCACGCGAGTTTTAATTTGGACCTTTCCGGACTAGTTCTACAAGTAGAATACAACGAATCCATGGTGGTGGTTCATACCACTCCCGGAGCAGCCAGCTTATTGGCGGCGCGCATGGATGGATTACGCGAGCCACTCGGTATTTTAGGAACGGTGTCAGGGGATGATACGATTTTCGTGGCCCCGCAATCGACCAAGAAAATCGCGGCTCTGGTTAAGAAAATCAAAGAAGAGTTTCTGTAACCATTGAAGCAAAGAATAAAAGTTTTTTAAAAGGAGAATTCAGATGACAAAAAAATACACAGTTCCAAACAAGAACTACGGTGAAATCACCGGCCCTATCGTGATGATTGGCTTTGGTTCTATCGGTCGCGGCACTCTACCATTACTTGAGCGCCATTTTAAATTTGATAAAGAACGTCTTACCGTAATCGATCCTTCCGATCGTGATCGCAAACTACTTGATGAACGCGGCATTCGTTTTATCAAAACGGGTTTAACCGAAGCTAACTACAAAGACGTGCTTAAGCCTCTCTTAACTGGCGGCACAGGTCGTGGTTTCTGTGTGAACTTGTCTGTCGACGTATGTTCACTTGATGTTATGAAGTTCTGCCGTGATTTAGATGTGCACTACATCGATACAGTGGTAGAACCATGGGCTGGGTTTTATTTTGATGATTCAAAATCCTCGGCAGCTCGTACAAATTATGCGCTTCGTGAGACAGTTCTTGAAGAAAAACGCCTTAGCCCCGGCGGCGTGACGGCGGTTTCTTGCTGCGGAGCTAATCCAGGCATGGTGTCTTGGTTTGTGAAACAAGCACTTGTGAATTTAGCCACAGATTTAAAAATGACATTCACGACTCCGAAAACTCGCCAAGAGTGGGCGCTGTTGATGCAAAAAGTAGGCGTTAAAGGTATTCATATTGCGGAACGCGACACTCAACGCGCTGACAAACCAAAACCAATGAATCACTTTGTGAACACGTGGTCTGTTGAAGGTTTCGTATCAGAAGGTATGCAGCCCGCAGAACTTGGCTGGGGTACATTTGAAAAATGGATGCCCGCTAACGGTAAACAGCATGAAACTGGTTGCCAAGCTGCGATCTACTTACAACAACCGGGCGCGAACACGCGTGTAAAAAGTTGGTGCCCAACTCCGGGGCCTCAGTACGCTCGCCTTGTGACTCACAATGAAGCTATTTCTATTTCTGATTACTTCACTGTGGGCACTGGTAAAAATGCGACCTACCGTCCGACATGCCATTACGCCTACCATCCGGCAAACGATGCGATTTTGTCTTTAGAAGAAATGTTTGGTGCTGGCGGTGAACGTCAACCAGAACATCATATCCTGGACGAAAATGAAATCGTCGATGGTATGGATGAACTGGGTGTTTTGCTGTACGGTCACGCGAAGAATGCATATTGGTATGGATCTCAATTAACGATTGAAGAAACTCGCGCGATTGCACCTTACCAAAATGCAACGGGTCTGCAAGTTACTTCCGCGGTGATAGCAGGTATAGCTTGGGCACTTGAAAACCCAAAAGCCGGCATCGTAGAAGCCGACGAAATGGATTTCAAACGCTGTTTAGAATTCCAGTCGCCTTATTTGGGTCCAGTGAACGGGTTCTACACGGATTGGAATCCAGTGAATGGTGCGAACAAATTCTTCAAAGAAGATTTGGATCACACAGATCCATGGCAGTTTAAAAATACGTTAGTACGTTAAGACACCCTTTCGTAGTCTTACTGTTCCTCCTAGAAGCCGCAAGCCGCCCTGTTTGCGGCTTTTTTATTTATTCTTCCGATCTCTACGTCGAGCTATCGCTGATTTTAGCGTCGTCTAGACCATGGTGGATAATCACCCAATTCTTTTGTTGGATCGCGTTTCATTTCAGTCACACGGTCCCATTCGGCGGTTAGATACATCATTTGATGATCCAGCGCCGGATCACTAGAATTTGAATCTGCTGCGCAGGGGCTTGAGGGTGCGTAAGAGGATGGTTTGCAGATACTAAATGACACCGTTTTTAAATTGGTAGTCATAGTCGCAATCCAATCTTTTAAATACATCGGGCCAGCAGAATTGATCGCAGGATCAAAAACCACAGGTTGCTGCCCCACCATTACGATCGGAACAACGTGGTACCACCAGCTAACGGAACCATTAGGTGAATTGTTTGTCTTAACAGTTAGATTTCCAAAGATAAAAAGCTTCGCCGGAGCCGGCATTTTCCACGTTTTTAAGTTTTGAACTGCCAGCGCCGCGCGTGCAAAACAACCATCATCTGGGTACAACCAGCTTGAACGTCGAACCATATTATGGTTCGAATCTTTGATAAATTTTGTATCACGAAGTTTAGCAAACGCTTGAGCTGCCACCGTCACACTTTGGTAAGCAGGGACACGTTCATAACTGAGCATATCTATAGGCTTAGCTTGCCCTAATGGAGTGTCTTCCTGAATCGCTCTCACCCCGTATAGAGCTAAGCGCTGGCGATAACGTTGCAGAGCCGATGCCGCTGGCTCACGATACCCGCGCGACGCCGAATGTAATGGTGCCGAACTTGTGTAGACTCCGGCCGATGTAAAAATAGAAAATGTTAAGCAAATACAGCTTAATAGATAGTTCATTGAATCCCCCCCGAGACGTCTATAACTGTCCGTCGAGTTGCTTCGTTCCGCAAACAAAAACACAGTGCCATAAAAAATTTTTTCCAAGTGGGAAAATGTTTGCAACTATCACCTCCTCTATCATTTTGTCTATTTTGCTTACAAAACAAACAAAATTTAAACATTCCAGAAGAAGCGTATGAAATCTTGCGTATTCACATCCGCATTTAGATCAGCAGCATCAGAAGCCTATTGCCGTCGATCAGAAAATAAATATGATGGTAGTTGCTGTCCGTAATATTTAAAAAGGATCGAGTATGAAACACTTTGCCGCCGCAGTCTTAATTATCGCCAGTTCAATACTAGCTAACGCCGACAGCACAAAATGGAAATTAAACTCAGCAGCCGGTTTCAAAATCGAAGGCCGCCAATATAGCGGCTCGAAAATTCTAAAGGTAATTGAAGTCACTGAAAATAAAGCCAAGGTAGAAGAAACCATCTATCTTGGAAACCAGGTTAAAGTTTGCCAGTACATAGTCAACACGAAGAACGATAAAACCGTCGCGAGTCAATGCTCTGGACAAATTCCAAACTACACTCACGTCGATTTCTATCCAGCAGACACCGCTTTTTATATCGGACAGAAAAAAACGACGCTTAAGTTGAAGGTGGGCACATACCAAAGCACATGCAAAACCTATCGAATCGGCCCGGTTACTGGGCAAGCGTTTGCTGTGAATTGCACTTCGAAAGAGATTCCGTTTTGGGGCGAAGTAGCGACCGTTGTTTCCGATCCTTCGGGCGACCGGGATATTATGTATACGGAATTGATTGATCTGTGAACTGGCCCCTTAGCCTGCGGCTAAGGCCAAGTAAGATATCGTCAAA
>TARA_B110001454_G_scaffold19283_2_pt1 | contig 28841 bp, 21 predicted proteins | sample TARA_B110001454 | Tara Oceans TARA_B110001454 (sample SAMEA4397004) | marine metagenome | biome: Polar Biome; feature: [MES] marine water layer (ENVO:01000295) within the mesopelagic zone...; material: water (ENVO:00002006), including particulate matter (ENVO:01000060) such as...... | reverse complement strand
TGTTATTAATCTTTTGTTCTGTTATTGCTTTGTCTTGTTTTATGAGCGGTTTTATTATTGGCCTTAAAGAGGGGTGTTTGGTTTTTAAAGATGCTAAAATATTAATAGCAATATTTTTATTTTCATAGGCATTGGTTTTTACTCGGAAAAAGTTTCCATTAACTGTGTTTATTTTTTCTAGGTATGATGTGATTCCAGATGATTTAATCTTATCAATAAGTTTCTTAGCATTTATCTTGTTTTTAAATGATGCAATCTGCACAAAATATTTACCATCATTGTTTTTATTATTATATTTATTAGTAAATGGTTTACGATCCAGTTTTGGTTTAACAGGGGTTGTCTTTTTTTTCTCTGAAAGCTTTGTAGTTATTTTCTTGTTTTCAATAGATTGGACATTATTTTTTATATTAGCTAGATATATAGATTCTACCCAACCTTGATTTCCATTAAACTTTGTTTTGTAGTATATCTTATCATTATTTGATTTACTCTTCAGTATTGTTTTTTCTTTTGTTTTTATTTTTATAAATGCTGGTATTTCATCAATAATATTTTTCTCTAACAAATCACCATACAAAAAAGCATCCTTTTTTGTTACAAAAATAGTTTCAGTTATTGTCTCGGATATTATTTCTTTTTTACTGCAGTTAAATAGAGATAGTAAAAAGAAAGATAATAATAATGTTATTTTCGTAATAGAAAATAATAATTCATCCTTACTTTTATTTGGGGAGGAGGAGTTCTTAATAATATATCTCACAAAAACATAACTAAATCTTGGCAAGATAATATTAAGAACTAGAATTAAAAAACAGGGGAGAAGTATCTAATTTCTTTTAGATTACCTTTGTTGTTATAAAAATACCACTTATCGACCATTTTTCCATTTTTGTAGGTGCCTTGCATTTCTTTGCGTGTTTTTTCATAATCCCACCAGCTTGTCCAGGTGCCATCCTTTTTCCCATGTTTATATTCACCCTCGGTAAGTTTCCGGTCTTCAAAATATGCTACCCATTTACCATTTTTAACACCCTCACTGAATAGTCCTTCTTGGGTTTTCCCCCCTTTTTCATTATAGAAAGTCCATAAATCGTGCGCATTTCCATCCTTGAGTGTTCCCCCTTTTTCTTTATTCCCATTTTCATAGTAGAAGGCCCACTTACCATTGTATACGCCATTTTCATAGGTCCCAATATCTTTTACTTGTTGGTTTGCATAGTAAGTGGTCCACAAGCCATGTTTTTTACCATTTTTCCAGGCGCCAATTTCTTCTTTTCCGCCACTCCAGGTTCCTTTTGGTTGTGGATCGGGGATATCTATGAGTACAACTTCCGGAACCTTTTTATTTTTATACCATCTAATCCAGGGCCCGTCTTTTTTACCATTTAATGTTCTTCCAAGAAAAATATATTCTTCATCTTTATTCTCATCTGCTATAACACCTGTGAATGGAGTTGAATTATCATCTTGCTTGTATAGTAACTCATTTGCACCCATTTTACTTAGCTGATTAAATTTTACGTGTTCAAGGTCTTTTCCATAGTCAAAAGTAAAATCTACTTGCCCATCAACATTCCAATAGGTCCAGATATCCTCAGGCTTTGCCAATTTCTTTTCAGAATTTGCAGCTAGATGACCCTCTTTTTGTTTTCTTCCATTTTCATAATAGTATGTTGTGAGTCCGTCTCTTATTTTGTTTTTATGAAAACCTTGCTCCTTAATTTGATCGCTCTCAGGATACCAATTCACCCAAGGGCCATTTGGTCTTTCCTGTTTATAGGTGATCATTTTAGATCTAAAACCATTGACCCAATTAGTGGCCGGGCCATTAAGCACCCCATCTTTGTAAAATTTCTCATACTCTTTCCCAAGAGTATCTGAAGCAGAAACAACCCATTTAGTTTCTCTTCCATTTAAAACTCCATTTGCATACGTGAATTCTTGAGTAACTGTACCATCCTCATTATAGTAAAGCCATAAACCAGACCGTTGGTCTTTATTGAAGGTTCCTTCGCTACTTTTGACTCCGGTTTCATACCAATACACCCACGCACCTTCTTTTAGTGCCTCAATGTAGTATCCCTCTTTTCGCTTATTATCATTTAGATACCACCACCAGCTCCACAGTTCATTATTTTCATCTTTGTAAACGCCATCTTTATACTGCCAGTTGCCATTTTCGACATACTTAAGTGTAGGGTCTTCCTTGTACCACTCTGTCCACCTTCCATGTGGTAATCCTTTTTTATATCTTTGCTCTTCTTTAAGGTGCCCGTTATCATACCAATATTTGTATAGACTATCTATCTTACCAAAATCAAAGGTTCCTTGCTCTTTTGCTTTCCCATTATTGTACCAGAGAGACCATTCACCATGTTTTTTACCGCGGTAATATTCTCCCTGAACTTCAACCTGCCCATTGTCATACCATTGTACCCAACTACCATCTCTTTTTCCATCTAAAAATTTACCTAGAAGCTTGTAGCCTCTTTTTCCACCAGTTTCTTCTACAATGCCATTGTAAGGTTCATACTTACCAATTTTATATGTTATTCCATCTCTCTCTTCGATTTCACCAAGTTTGACACGTTCGAGGCCATCCCCATAATTAAACTTAAGCCATCTTCTGCCATCTCTTTCCCAGTATGTCCACTCTCCCTCTTTTTCATTATCCCTCATGATACCTTGTCTGTCCAAAGTCCCTTCTTTATACCATTTTGTTATTTCCCCATCTATCTTGCCATTGATAAATGTTTCTTTATGAAGCTTATGGTATGCATTTCCGGTTGAATCATTCCAAACTGTCCAAATGCCATGCTTTGTTTCGTTTTTATAGTGTCCCTCTCGCTCTTTTAGTCCGTTTTTCCTCCACCAGATCCAGTCTCCATCTTTTTCCCCTTCATTATAACTAGATTGTAGTGAGTCTGTTCCGGTGTTGTACCAATAATGCCATGACCCCTGTTTTTCTCCATCTTTATAGTTAACATGGAATTTCTTATGCTGGTCGGCTTTATCGCTGAACCATTTGATATGAGCTCCGCTCTGCACTCCATTATCGAAGCTAATTTCCTCAATTTTTTGGCCGTTATTTGACCAATAAGTCCACTTATTATGTTTTTTATTATTTAAATAATCACCATCTTTTTCTTTAATTATTCCACCTGCATACCAGCTTGTGTATTTTTCGTTGAGTTTTCCATTTGCGTAAGTAGCCTGCAATTTTTTATTTCCATTGTCATACCAAGTGGTCCAGATACTGTCTCTTTCTCCATTAGAAAAATTTCTCTCTCTTTTTTTCTGGCCATCTTTAAACCATTCGGCCCATAATCCTTGCTGAACGCCATCTTTATAATAGGTTTCCTCCTTTTTTATCCCTGTCTCTTCATAAAATTTTGTCCATAGGCCTTCTTGTTTCCCATTAACATAATTTTTTTCTTCTATTTTATTCCCATTTTCATTCCAGTATGATTGAAGCCCATTAAATTTTCCCTTAGAATAATTAAGTTCATTTTTTCTTTTTCGGTTTTCATAGTATTCTGTCCAGGTCCCATCTCTGTTGCCATTTAAATAGGATCCTTGAACTTTAAATTTTGGTTTAAAATCAGGAATGACTACCTCTACAGAGTCCCATCTATTATTACTCTCTAGGGTGTCCTTTGTGTTGGCTTCTCCATCTTCGCCATAGTCATACCACCAAATTCCTTGATAGTATTCAGCCCAGTCACCATTGCGAACACCGCTAACATAATTCCCCTTTGTTTTGACACCATTATTATCATATTTGGTAATAACTAGACCGTCATTCTGAGACCAGACTACAGATAGCATGGCAATAGCAGCTAACAACTGTTTATTGTTATTTATATACATAGTTTTTTAGACAAATGGAAGAAAGGCAAATAAAGATTTAACCCCCCTCGGATTCCTTTTGTATCAGAAATTTAAGTCAACAAAGTCATAAAGTCAAAAAATGAATAAAAAATTTAATTTTTCTTATTCAGCCTTATCCAGAAACTTTGCCCGAATTTATCATTTAGATTTATAAGACCTTCATTGGCGTTATTTGTACCAAGAAAAGCTGTTTCAGTCTCAAATTTATTATTAGTTCGTAGATATCCACCGCCATCAGTGGCATTACCAATAAAGGTAGTCATTTTACCAAATCTATTATATGTACGAAAATATCCACTACCTAAAAATGACCCTGTTTCTCCAGAATTATCATAGATTCTTATCTGACCAGAGCTATCCGCTCCTGTGCCAACATAGATACTTTCTTGGCCACTAAAATTATATGTCCGGAGATATCCGCCACCATTTGTTCCTGTACCAAGGAAAATAGTTCTCTCTCCAAATTGATTGTAAGCCTGTAGATACCCATCTCCAAGATATGATCGGGTTTCACCCTGCTTATCATATATACGTAGCTGGCCAGAATTATCAGATCCAGTTCCTAGGTATGAAGTTTCTCTTCCAGAATTATTATAGGTTCGTATATAACCTCCGCCCATTCTTCCTGTTCCTACATATGCTGATTCGTCACCCTCACCATTATATGCTCTCAGATAACCCCCTCCGTCTTTACCGGTACCTACAAAGAGAGTGGGCTCTCCAAAAGTGTTATATGTCTGCATATAGCCATTACCCATATAGCCCATCACAACACCTCTATCATCTTCAATGGTAATACTTTTTACCACGAGATGTCCCAGCTCATCAGTCTTTGGCCGAAAACCAAATACTGATAAAACAAGAAGAGTTATCATAACTCCGATTATTGCACTTTTTATATCAATGACTTTCATTCTGCCTCCTGAAACTTTTTGTCATTGAAAAAACTCGATCGAATTTAATCATATTCATATGTAATAATGTTAATTAGTATTGGGTTTCCATTTTCCCCTGGTTTTAACATGTCGTAATCATGAATTCTTGATAGTCTTCCCATGGTATCATAGCCTATAGTTTTTTTTTGAATTAATCGACTCTTACTATCAAAGGTGGCTTCAATAATTTTTTTATTTTTACTATTTTTTCGAATTTCAATTCTACGTATTAATTTTTTTGATGGGTCTGTAATAATATTTGTTTCTCTATTTTGTTCATCGTTATAGATATAGGTAGAAGTTTTTTCCTTATTACCATCTAGGTTAAAATAATTGATCTGTATAGGCCTTTGATAAATATCGTATTCATAATTTTCAGATCCAATCGAAAAGCCTCGTCTAGAATTAATTTTTTCATATAGTTGACCATTATTACTATATGAATAGATTGATTTTCTCATAATGGATGGGTCAAAATTTTCAGACTTAATTATTAGCGCTCCACTACTGTCTGTCTCATAAATAGTCGATTCAAGAATAACTCCCTTATAAAATTCTTTATGTTCTTTTATGGATCCAGATGTATTGTAAGAAAAGGTTTCCCCCCATGGCATATTATTTGATTGAGGCAAATTAGAATCAATTTTATTTTCCGGGTTTATTTTTGATGGGTCAAACCTGATAATTTTCCAAAGCTCACCATTACTAAAATATTTGTAGAACTCAAGCCATTTTAATGAATCATCATTGTTTCCATATAGAAACTTCGAAACAAGGTGCCCCTCAAGATTATATTCATACTTGAAATGCATAATCCGCTCGACCCCATTTAGTTTTTTGAGAGATTTCCTATCGTTAAAATCGATATAACTGTATTTTTCAGATAAAGGTATGTTGTGTATGTATAGAGTACTGTCTAGCAACTGATTTTTTTGATTATATCGAACAAATATAGAATGGGTTAGTTCTCTGGTCTCTGTCCCAAAGTTCCGAGAAATAGTATAGGTCTTAATTGTTTTTGTTGCCCCAATCAGAAAGGAACTGATGGATATGGACAAAAACAGTATTTGATTTATTCGCTTCATCTAATTACAACTTTTTCTGATTTAAACTAGAAATTTTTTTTAAATAAATGGATATGATTTTTCAATTATAGCTTTATAAAAATATTTAATGAATTTGTAACAAGCAAAATATATTAAAACCTTTAATTATTATCACTTAAAGTAATGTGTTATGTCAGTATAATTCTTCTAAGTTACTATATATTAGCAATATAAGTAATCTCATTTTATTGTTGACATTAGAATAAATATTGTTTTAATATTGGTTTATAGCGGAGTCCAGTATGTTACAAAAAATAAAACATATCAGTCTAGTTGCGTCCCTGATTGTATCAGGTGCAGTGGCGTCTACACTTGAGGATATCAAGTATGACCCTAAGAGCAATGGGCTTATGCTAAGTATCGAATACTCTGAGCCTATCCCTGATGATAATATCATTGGTTGGAAATCAGATAGGAACTGGCTTTATATAACATTACTAGGAGTAAAATATCACAATAATATTAAACCGAAGTCCGATCCTAACAATTTAATCAAAGAGTTAGTTATAGATAGCTTTGATGAATCTGTTCAAATTGCTGTACTATTAACTAAAAAAATTCATTGGTATGATATAATTAACTCTAAAAATTCTTCATCTGCGGTAGTTTTTATTCATACCGAAATGAAAAATGACCAACATGCTAACCTGAAGCGACACATTGATAATGATGGTAAATCTATTTTTTCAGAGATAGCCCAAGAGGGGTTTCCTGTATATAACACAAGTTTTCAGGCAGCGTTTAACCAAGCGCGAGAAGAACTTGGTGCAAATGCGATATTTAGATATAAAGGTAAACTTTATCACACAAATCATCCAAATGAGGTAAATACGGTTCTAAAATCTGGCGTAGAGAATAAGAAATACGAATCATCAATAGATGATTATTTCTCAGAATATTCGAACAGCTTTAATGATAATGATGCAGCAACATGGAGTGATGGAATTGCTGAAGATAATAATCCGGAGATAAACATAGTAGATGAATATTTCATTGAAGAAAAAACAGGGCAGGAAATAACTGAGTGGGAAGACTTAACTATCACACAAGATGAGGCAAGCGATCTTAGTCTTTGGGATAAAATAACTGCGGCTAAAGAAAATGATGATAAAGCCCAATTATTTGATAACCTAGAGTCTTCAAAAGGTCAACTTATTGAAGAGCTGGCAGAGCATTCTATTATTCAAGATAAGCTCGATGGAAGGATTGTAAAAGTCCCTAGAACATCATGGTGGCAAAAACTGCCATTTGTATCAATTTCTAAAAATAAAATAGGTAAGTATAGAAACCGGAAGGATAATGATGAACTTTTATTGGGGCAATCAGCAATAAGAGTAGAGGCTAATCTAGATGGTGTACCTATATATATTGATGGTAGGTATGTCGGCCATACGCCATTAAAAATACCTATCCGGGTAGAACCAGGTTGGCATCAGGTCAGTGGTTTTTCCCCACAATATTTAATGTATTTAAACACGGGAACGATAGACTATGTCTCCAACGATCCAATGCTACATAATCAAATATTCGGGACGGAAACATTATATGTGGAAGGTGGGAAAATTGCAAGATCTGAAATGAGATTTGACTATGTTGGGCCTTCTTTACCTGTTAAGAAGAAAGATGGAGGCTGGTTAGTTGGGTTCCCGGTTGTTATGACATTCTTTTATTTACTCGCTTGGGGTGTTGCGTAACGTATTAGTATTTAGGTATTTTCAGCCAAAGTAATATCAAAAAAACCTCGCTTCAAATTATAAATAGTGTCATATTTATAATTCAATTCACAGTTAATACTTATTAAAATTTATTATAAAACTGTATAATTTATAATCAATCGTGAATATTAATAAAAAAATCAAATCACATATATTGTCCCAAACGGTTGACAAAAATGATAGAAAAATCGGTATAGAAGTTGAATGCTTTATTTTTACAAAAAATTTTAAAAGAATCCCAGTTAATTCATTAAATAATTATTCTGCAATTGATCTTTTAAATGAATTAAATGATACATCTAAAAAAACTAATGGTGTCTACTCAATAGAACCTGGAGGTCAAATTGAATGGTCTAGTCCACCATTTTCTAATATCAGAAACTTAGAAAAATCACTTTATAATTATAAAAAATTAATTGATGGTGTTTTGAAAAAAAGAGATCTAATCCCATTATATATGGGCGTTGATCCTTTTCATGGTCCTGATAGTATAGATTTAATAGAGCATAAAAAATATCAATTAATGAATTCAAATATGGAGAAAAATGGTGTCCTTGGTAAGTGGATGATGAGAAATACTTCTAGTATTCAGGTGAACTATGATATAATAGATGAAAAAGATGCGGAGGAGATTATGTTTATTTCAGATTGTATACACCCAATATCAGCATATCTTTTTTCAAATAGTCCGTTTCAATTAGGCGAGTCAGTTGGGGATAAAAACCTTCGTAATCAAATTTGGGAAAATACAGATAGTAATAGATGCAGGAGTTTATTTGATCATAATATTGATAAATCAGATAACCTTATAGATTTATATGTTGAGTTTGTTGCTAGAGTACCCGGCATATTTCAATTAGATGATGACTTGCAAATTCAGGATACTGATTTATTACTAGGAAAACAGTTAAAAAAAAAACTAATTGCAGGAAAACTAAGAAGGGAAGATATAGAAGCTGCTCTTCATCAGATTTTTACTAATGTTCGTCTTAAATCTTTAGTCGAAATTCGAGATATTGACTGTCTTCCATTTAAGCATATACTTGCTCCAGTTGCATTCCTTACTGGATTATTAACTCAGAGCCCCATTCGAAAACGGTTAATTAATGAATTCGCGAAGTGGACCCCAAAAGAAAGGTTACTTTGGAACAATGTAGCCCTTGGATTAGATATAAATCAGATTGGACCGAATAAAAGAAAATATTTTGATTGGGTTAGTTGGGTTGGTGAAATTGCTGTAGAAGGTTTACAAAAAAGAGATTACAATGAGGCAAAATACTTTTCAGAATTTTTTCAAAACATTCTTAAAAAAGGATCTCTATGTGTTCAAACGCAAAATGAGTTTATTGCTTCAGGAAAATCATTAGAAGAATTTATTTTTAGTGATTTGTTTTGTGAAACGAAGGATAAATAAGGTTAATTTTCAATATTAAAGAAGTCAAATAAATACTCTTTAATCGAATGAACAATATGGGGCTATACATTAAATCAAAGATTTTCCGAAAAGCTTTAGCTGCTATAACTGGAGGATTTTTAATTTTGTTTTTAATTGGACACCTAGCCGGGAACTTACAGTTGTTCATACCTGGAGAATTAGGCCAAAAACAATTTAATGCCTATGCTTTATTTATGACCACAAATCCAGCAGTAATTGGTCTATCATACTTTACATATTTTTCTATTATTTTACATACGGTGTTGACTATTGCACTCACAATTAAATCAAAATCAGCTAGGCCAGTAAAATATCTTGCTGATGGTGGCTATACCAATAGTTCATGGCCATCAAGAAATATGGCACTTTTAGGCACGTTATTATTAATATTTATTATCATACATCTAAAAAGTTTTTGGTATGAAATGCATTTTGGCGATATCGGATTAGATAAATGGGGAAATAAAGATCTTCACACTGTTACTATTATGGCATTTAAAAATATTTTTTACTCTGCATTTTATGTTCTATCCATGGGGTTTTTAGGTTTACATCTTTATCATGGAGTTGAATCCGTATTTCAGACTCTTGGGTTAAATAGCATGAAATATAAACGCACCATTAACGTTGCTGGAAAAGGCCTAGCTATCATTATTCCTTTGATCTTTGCGACTATACCAATAGCCACATATGTTAGATAGTAAAATCCCACTAGGTGAATTAGCCAATAAGTGGTTAGACTATAAATCAAAAGTTCCTTTAGTCAGTCCATCAAATAAGAAAAATATTGATGTTATTGTTATAGGTACAGGCCTAGCTGGGGCATCAGTTGCTGCTTCTATGGCTGAAATGGGGTACAATATAAAGGCTTTTTGTTTTCAAGATAGTCCTCGAAGAGCACACTCTATTGCAGCCCAAGGCGGGATAAATGCTGCGAAAAACTATCAGAATGATGGTGACAGTATCTACAGATTATTCTATGATACTATTAAGGGAGGAGATTATCGTTCCCGTGAAGCAAATGTTTATAGGTTGGCGGATGTAAGTTCTAATATTATTGATCAATGCGTTGCTCAGGGTGTTCCTTTCGCCCGTGAATATGGTGGTACACTTGATAATAGATCTTTTGGTGGTGTTCAGGTGTCTAGAACCTTCTATGCAAGAGGGCAGACTGGACAACAGCTTCTTTTAGGGGCTTATAGTGCGCTCAGTAGGCAGATTAGTAAGGGGACTGTTAAAATGTATAACCGCCATGAGATGCTTGATATCGTAATGATAGATGGTAAGGCCCGTGGAATAATTGCAAGAAACCTACTTACGGGAGAATATGAGCGCCATTTTGGTCATGCGGTCGTATTGGCTACTGGTGGATATGGTAATGTTTTCTATTTATCTACAAATGCAATGGGGAGTAATGTCACAGCCGCCTGGAAAGCACATAAAAAAGGAGCGATGTTTGGGAACCCATGCTTTACGCAAATACACCCTACCTGCATACCCGTATCTGGAGACTATCAGTCTAAACTTACACTGATGTCTGAGTCTTTGCGAAATGATGGCCGTATATGGGTCCCTGCGAAAAAAGGTGATAGCAGAGTACCGAAGGATATACCCGAAAATGAAAGAGATTACTATTTAGAGAGGAAATATCCTGCTTTTGGAAACTTAGTTCCCAGAGATATTGCTTCTAGAGCTGCCAAGGAGAGATGTGATGAAGGTTACGGCGTTGGTTCTACAAAAATGGCAGTTTATTTAGATTTCGAAGATGCTATTAATAGATTAGGTGAGGATACCGTTAGATCACGCTACGGGAATTTGTTTCAAATGTACAACAAGATCACGGAAGATAACCCGTATAAGACTCCAATGCGAATTTATCCAGCAGTGCATTATACAATGGGGGGGCTTTGGGTTGACTATAACCTTATGACGACAGTTCCCGGATTATATGCAATTGGAGAGTGCAATTTTTCTGATCATGGCTCTAACCGCCTAGGTGCTTCAGCATTGATGCAAGGATTGGCAGATGGTTATTTTGTTCTTCCTTACACAATAGGGGAATATCTTTCTAATGAAATAAGAACTAAGCCTATTTCTACTGAGCATGAGTTTTTTGTTGAAGCAGAGAATGAAGTCCGCTCAAGGAATGAAAAATTAATTAATATAAAAGGTAAAAAATCTGTAGAAAGTTTCCACCGAGATCTCGGGAAAATTATGTGGGATAATTGTGGAATGTCTCGTAACAAAAACGACTTAGAGAGCGCAATTATTCAAATTAAGGAATTAAGAAAACATTTTTGGAAAAACGTTTTTGTTCCTGGAGTGTCTGATGATTTAAATACTGAGTTAGAAAAAGCAGGTAGAGTAGCAGATTTCATTGAGCTAGGAGAATTAATGGTACGTGACGCTTTAGATAGGAATGAATCATGTGGGGGTCATTTTAGAGAAGAGCATCAAACGCCTGATGGTGAGGCTCTTAGAGATGATGAGAATTATACTTTTGTTTCTGCTTGGGAATTTAATGGGAAGGATAGTGAGCCTACGCGACATAAAGAGGATCTAAACTTCGAAGTGGTAAAACCAACCCAAAGAAGCTATAAATAAAAATATGCGAAATTTATCTATAAAATTAAAAATCTGGCGTCAAAAAGGGCCGAAATATCCTGGAAAGTTTGTTGACTATGAAGTTGAAGGACTGAATGAACACATGTCATTTTTAGAAATGTTAGATGTTCTTAATGAACGATTAATTTCTAGTAAAGAAGAGCCGATAGCTTTTGATCATGATTGCCGTGAGGGGATATGTGGAAGCTGCTCAATGGTTATTAATGGGAAACCCCATGGGCCCTTAAAGGGCACCACTACATGTCAGTTACATATGTATCATTTTAGTGATGGAGATAGTATAACCATAGAGCCATGGAGAGCTAAACCGTTTCCAGTAATAAAAGATTTAGTCGTTGACAGAACTCCTTTTGATAGAATTATACAATCCGGAGGATATATTTCTGTTAATACCGGCAGCGCTCCAGATGGGAATGCAATTCCAATTGGACAAGAAGATGCTCTATACGCGTTTGATGCAGCGGCTTGTATAGGATGCGGTGCTTGCGTGGCTGCCTGTAAAAATGCTTCAGCTAGTTTATTTGTAGCTGCTAAAGTATCTCAGCTAGCTACTTTACCACAGGGTCAACCAGAAAGAGATAAGAGAGTTATTTCTATGATTGACCAGATGGACGAAGAAGGATTTGGTCATTGTACAAATACAGGGGCCTGTGAAGCTGAATGCCCAAAAGAAATATCTTTAGAATATATAAGAAAAATGAATTGGGAGTATCATAGAGCTAACATAAAAGGTTAGAAAATACCGTATTTATTTTAGTCTAAAATTAACCGGGATTGAAATCCAGACTCCAACAGCTCTTTCTCTTTGCTTAGCAGGTCGGAACCTTGTTTTTCGTATTGCTTCCATGGCTGCTTCATCTAGACCCGTATTCGGTATTCCTTTAAGGATTAATGTTTCCTTTACTCTACCTCTATTATCTATAAATGCTTGTACAACTACGACCCCTTCAATTCCGGCTTCCTGAGCAATTTCTGGATATATAGGCCTGATCGCACTGATTGGCTGTGGCGGGTCATCATATGGAATAAATTTTACTTTAGGTCCGCTAGGTGCTGCTGGTGCGTCCCATGCCTCAAAATCATCAAAGTCAAGATCATCTAAAGTAACATCATCTGCAATATCTTCATCATCTGTTGGGACGGGTATAGAAGGTCTTGCTGGGGGAGGAGTATTATCTATTTGCTGAGTCTGTGGAATATCAATATTCTCGATTACGATTTGATCAACCCCGCCAAATTCAGAATCATTAACAAATTTAGGAAATATAAGAAAAATTAGGATTAAGCTTAGTATTCCAATCAGCCCTGCTAATCTTACACTAATTGGATATTCGCCCTTAAGTGGATTAGTATTAAATCGCATTACTTGACAAGGGTTTTTGTAGAATAATTAAGTTTTAAAGCATCTGCTTCTCTTAATTCTTCATGTATAGAGGATATCAACCCCATTTTTGCTTCTTCATCTGCTTTCAGAGACACGATAATCTGTGGATCAGATACCCGCTTATCATACATTATTTTTGCAACATCTTCAACTGCAAACAGTCTATCATTTATTGAAACAAGACCTTCTTTCGATACCCAAATATGTGCAGTGTGGCGCTTACCTTTCAATTTTTCAATTTTTTCAGCTTTTGGAATGTTTACTGGTAACCCTGAATATTCACGGAGCACAGTGGTTACCATGAAAAATATCAAAAGCATAAAAATGATATCAGGCATAGATGATGTTGGTATTTCACTTGATATTTTTGTTTTACGAGCGAATTTCATTAGTTTGAATTAGCTATAGATATTTTTTTTGCATTAGCGATTTTTAATTGATCAATAACTCTAACATAGTCAGAGTAGGGAGTTTTTGGGTGTGATTTTACTGATACTATAAGAAGAGGGTTTTGACCTAACCTCTTTTTTACAATACGTCCAATTTGTTCAACATCTGTTGGCTCTTCATCTAATAGAACCCTGCCTTGTGAATTAATAAGACAGTTTAAAATATTCTTTTTTTGAATTTCAATCTCAACATCGCCTGCTGGAGGTAGAACGATTCCTAACCCTTTATCAGTATCTATTGTTGTGGTTACAAGAAAAAAAACCAATAACAAAAAAGCAATATCTGCCATAGAGCCAGTGGGAATCTCACCACCTTTAAATCGCCGGTTTCTGATCATTTATATTATTATTATTTTGAGCGATGGAGGTAGTCTACAATCTTAATTGATTGTTCTTCCATATCTAGAATCAGTTTATCAATCATAGAAACAAAGAAGTTTTGTGCTACCTGCATTATCATCGCGACAATAAGCCCAAAAGCTGTGGTTAATAATGCTTGAGATATACCACCAGCAACAACAGCTGGAGAGATATCGTTAGCCATCTTAATATCCTCAAATGCTTTAATCATACCAACAACTGTGCCTGTAAAACCAAGCATTGGAGCTATAGTGATTACAGAGTTTATCCATATCATATTTTTTTCTAAGAATGCCATTTCAAGTCCGCCAGCATTTTGAACTGCTTTCTCAATTTCTTCTTTAGTTTTTTCCATTTTTGATAGACCTGCATAGAAAATAGAGGCTACTGGTCCCGAAGTATTTTCACAAAGTTCTATCGCTTGCTCTTTTCCAGTGTTATCAAATGTGCTTTTTACATCTTCAAAGAACTGGTCAGTGTTTGATATTGAATTAACCAAAGAATATGCTCTTTCCCCAATTATTGCTAATCCAAAAAGTAAAGCAATAAGTATGGGCCACATAAAGCCACCACCCTGAATAAAAAAATCAACCATTTATTACCTCCATAATTATAAAATTATTAATTGATCTGTAAAAATTTATATAAGCTTTCAATTTATATATAAGCCTGTAATTTAATTACGGTATCCCAAGAAAGCATCAGCTTCATTAAAATATTTTAATGCCTCAGAAACTTGGTTATCAAGAGAAAGTCTAATGCTGGCAGATTCATCTTTACCCCAAATTGAACCAGCCATCTCACTTTTGATTCTGTTATAGATAAAAGATTGATCTTTTAATAAGGAGTCTGGGTTAAATGAAATAGAATCACTGTCTAAATAATCAAGAAACTGAGAGTATACAGCCTGACTCACCTGCCATTTTTGTTTAAAGATATTAAAGTCTTTTATCCCTAAGTTATTTGCCGTTGCATAGGTAGATGAAAAATTAAATATTGGGCGCTCTGGATTTCTCAATAACTTTTGTGTTTCTTTTGTTAATTTACTTTTATAAGGGATATATATATCAGGAGTAATACCACCACCACCATAAACTGTTCGCCCCTGTCTTGTTTTATATTTTGGTCTCAATTGTTTCAAGCTATCTAATTTTGTTTCTCTATCTTTTGCATATAGTTCTTTATAATATGTTAGGTCATCGCCTTCTTTATAGGGTCTTTGAATTAATCTCCCACTAGGGGTATAGTACCTCGCCATAGTTATTCTTATAGCTGATCCACCTTCTAAAGGTAGTTGTCGTTGTACCAACCCTTTACCAAAACTTGTTTCCCCGACTATAAGCCCTCTGTCAAGATCTTGAACTGCTCCAGATACGATTTCACTTGCACTTGCTGATCCTCTGTTAATTAAAACAATGAGTGAAAAATCATTTCTGCCTTTTTCAGGATCGGAAATAAAAGCTTGATTAGCATCAGAAATTTTTCCTTTTGTGTAGACTAGTGTGTCGCGTGTTGATATAAATATATTTGATACGGCAGCTGCTTGTTCTAAATATCCACCGCTATTTCCCCTTAGGTCAAAAATTAATTTTTTAAAATTTAGTTTATCTAGTTTTTCTATAGCTTTTTTTACTTCTTTATTGGTGGTAGCAGAAAACCTTCTTAATAGTATATACCCTGTTTCATTATCAATCATAGTAGCGGCACCAACACTATAAATTGGAATATCATCTCGAATAATAGTGACATCGAATGGGTCCTTAAGTCCTATCCTTTGTATCGTGACATCAACAGGGGTCCCTTTTTTACCCCTAAGGGTTTTTATGACCTTATCTTTAGTTATTTTATATGCATCATCACCATTAATTGCTATAATTCTATCTCCTGATTGTAGGCCGACGTGGTCTGATGGACTATCGGGGACCGGTGATATTACTGTGATATATCCATGAAGGATATCAAACTCAATGCCAATACCTTGAAAATTACCACGAAATAATTCTTCAATGTTTTCTTGCTCTTTAGCAGGGATATAGGTTGAGTGAGGGTCTAGTTCCTCCATTAGGCCATGAAAAGCACCATCCATTATTTTATCCATATCCACTATATCAAAGTAGAAGTGATCCACATAGGAAATGATTTGCTGCATAACAACAATCTTATCTTTTAATATTTTGTAAATACTTCTGTTCTTAGAATAAGCCTCTGGCATAAATATTAAAAAAGCCAATAAAAACCCAAATATTGCAGAGGTCGCCAAGGGCCACAGGCGAAGAATTTTTGTTTTAAGCATTAATAAGTAGTTAAGAAAAGGTAAAAGAAATTATTAAAGACCTAGATATAACATGGTTCTGAAGGAAACGCCTTGAAGAGTATACTCTTCAGAGTCACCAATTAAATATCTACCATTTAGTTTCCAGCGACCCTGCCCAATTGTGCCCTTATTAAATCCGACACTAATACGCAGTCCAACTCTATCAAGTAGCTGCCATTTAACGGCAACATAAGGCTGGAAGTTGAAAAAAGTTCCGCTTAGGTCTGACATGACACCTGAAGCTTTTTTTGCAAATAATGGCGGATCAGTTCGACCATCATCTTCTTCATATAGATAGGTTATATTAGTTTCTTCACCATCAATCATTATTGATGTATCACCATACGCAAAAGAAAATAATTTTTCCCAAGATGGATTAGCCGCATATTGGTCTATTGATACATTAAGTCTCCCCAGACCCATTAAAGCCCCTGCAGAAATTTCAAGATCTTGAAATATCGGCATAATATATTCAACAGAACCGGCACCAAGAGAGATAGAAAGTTTAGCTTCGATAGTAGGGGCATTAGAACCAGTGTAGTCTTCTGCTGCTAACAGCTCAGCTGCATCAACAAGACCGTTAGTATCAGCATCTGTCCAAATTTTCAGATCACCAATGACACTACTTATGCTAGAGCTCCCGGTCCCTGCGTAACCACCGATGCGCCATTTGCCCGTCATGTGAGCAAAGCCCTCTCCACCATGGACTACAAAGGGGTTATCAAACTTTGTCGGGTCTAGTCCAATATTTTCCAGTAGGTCTGTTGCTGGTAGTTTATCTATATTGATATACATAGGGCTATAGCCAATCCCACCACCAAAAAAATCTGTAACTGGATAGAGATCAAACTGAGCCAATAATGTTGACAATGAAATTGATATATAAAGTAATACTTTTTTCACGATATAAGACGTCTCCGCATGTATTTGATAATCCAAACAATTTATGTACTATCATTCAAATACAAAAGAAAATATATAGCTATAATATAGGGAAAAAACAGGAAAACTAATTTTAAGGCTTTTTCTTGGAAAAAGCTCATCTTTAACCTATATTTTTTGATTAAGTAAACGGGGTAAGGGAGTTTATTTCAATACTCTCCCAATAAACAGTCACGTCTTGACGGAATTATCTTGATAGACAGAAAGTATTATGATGCGGGAAAATAATAATATTATTAGTATCTATGGATACATATTGACGTGTATCCTGGGCACACAGATTGTGTTTAGTGGGCAGCTAAATCAAACTAGCGGCCTTTACGATCTTGATGGTGATGGTCAAAAAGAGGTTTTGATTATTAGTAGCTCTGATCGCAAAGCTGCTTTGGTTGAGTATCAAGATAGGTCTATAAGGGACACTCTATGGTCTTATACTCTGCCACAAGGGACTTATTTTACGGATGTTTCAGTCATTGATATTGATAGTAATGGTCAGCCTGATCTTATTGCAACATCAAAAATAAGTATCGATAGTAAAAATACGGGCTGGTTATATGTTTTTCAGGGGAATACTCGTGGTTTTTCTGAGTCTCCTTTGGTTGCTGGAAAGTCTGGACTAGCCTTAGACAACATTCGGCCATTAAACCTTTCTAAGGTTAATGGGATGCCTGGGCACCTCTCCGTTTCATTTGGTACGCCTGTTAGAAAAACACTTATCATTCGTCCAAGCATTGCTGACGGTCGTTTAAAAATCGATAATGTCCGAACCCTTTCTGATCCCTTAATCCAGAATGGTTTTGGGCATATGTATTCTGGGGGTTTTTCCTCAGGTAATGATAACTATGTTGCCCAGTTCTCTGCTGAGATTAATATATTAAAAGTTTCAATTTTTAATGTAAAAAACAATTTTAAACATGTAACCACAGAAATTATTGGTTTGGGTAAAGCTAGGGGAATTATAGGAGCAGAAGTTCAGCCTTACAGTAATCTAAAAAAAGGAGAACAAGGGCTTTTAATTCCTTTTAGAACAGGAGAAGTAAAAATACTCAATATTGCGGGGACGAAGATTAGCATAGTGGACTCAGAATTTTCACATGAAGATTTATTCTTAGAAATGGAAAACCCTAATAAATCAAAAATATCAGATCTTGTTAGCTCTAGAATCGAGTCCGGGTTTTATAATAAGGTTATAACAAAAAATGACTATATAGAGAATGCTAAAAATAATAGTTCTGACTATAGAACAAAAAAGATAGATGGTCCGACGCTAGTAGATTATTTAAATGAAGCAGGTATCGTAAAAAAATCTAAGTTAGAAAGTAAAATAGAGATTCCAGCGAAGAGCAATGATATGGATAGTAAGGTTTGGGCAGCAAAAGCATCTGTAAAGATTGAGCAAATTGATTCAACTTTTCTGATTTCAAAAGACTCGTTGATTATTAATCCAATTCCCGATGAAGATAATGAAGTTGCTTTTCACAAAACAGTATTTGGCCCTTCTGATTCAGTTTCAACTACCGAGACATGGGAAGATACAGTGCGTAATGCATTAGTCCCTGAGCCGATTGATCTTTCTAGTGATAAAGAATCTGGTGACCGTTCGGTAGATCTGTATTATGTTATGGTGATGGCTCCTTCTACGGGGCAAAAGGACAGATATGTTTTTGATGGAGAAGCTCCTTTTGGTGTTAATGTAAATCAAATACCTGCAATGGGAGATCCAACACATTTTCAACATAGTGTATCAGCCAATCTTGGCTATCTAAGGAGAGGGAATGATTATGATTTTGCATATACACTTAAAGAACAAGTTTCGGATAGTGTTACAACCTTAACGATGGTGCATGATATGCAAACAAATATTATATTTATGTCAATTTCACCTGGTGTTGATTCTATATCTCAATCATATCAACCAGAGGCATTTGATCCTAAATTATTTGAATTTCCTGACTATTTTTTCGAAGGGTTTCCAACTAGCTTGGGAATGGATTTTAAAGATAAACTAATTAAATTTTCATTCGATGACACTGGTGACAGTGTGAACTATCAAGGGCTCTATCTCTCAGCTACGACACCTTCAAAACCTTCACAGTCATTAGCTGCATTTCTAAATGAAGGGACCCTTCAAGCAATTCGTGGTGAAGTAAAAGTACGTGAGAATGGTTCTAAAAAAATAACAACGGAATTTGATATAACAGGATATTTAGAACCTACCGCATTGTTTTCTCGATTAATCCGAGAAGAATTTTCAGACTCATTAAAGACGAATTTATTACAAGGAACATATTTAGAGGAACCATTGTTTGGGCCTAGTGGTAAATTGCCAAAAGTCATTCACGAGAGGAGACTCCCAGGAGAACAGTTTGATCAACAAAACCCCAATATCCCTGTGGACCCCTTAAAAGGGATCTACCCAGAAGGGCAGGGAGTAATCAGTAATTCTAAAGCTAAAACAGAACTTGTTGCACCAAATCCTCAAAACCCAATAGATCAGCCGGCTTCACCAGATTCTGAAATTATTAATACTGATGGACAAATTGACACGCTCAATTTGGAGAAGATCAAGACAGTTCCAATACCTGAAAAGAGTGATAATACTTTCAACAATGTAAATAATGGCAATAATCTGCCTGAGTCAATAAGCATTGAACCAGACTCTAGTGGATTAATTCCATAAACAACAGATTATTGGTTTTTACATATTTTATAATTAATTATGAAAACAAATTTAAATAGACAAATAATTTTTCTCGCAACTATTTTGTTAGTTGTAAGTTTCTCTTTTGCTCAAAAAATTGTTCATATGAATGGCTCTTTTGACTTAGATGGTGACAATCTTCTTGAATTTATTTCACTTGAACTAGATCCGTCGAAAAATGTATTTCCAACTATGGTTAGGTTTAATGAGATTGATGAGGATGGGTATCAAACTGTAATCTGGGAGTTTGACGCGCCAAAAGAATTAGACGGTTATTTTGTAGATGCAAAAATAGGAGACCTCGATGGGAATGGTCTCCCTGATTTAATCATTGTGATGAATTTATCAAGGTTTGGAACAAACTCCACACCTCATGTTTTTGTTGCAGTCTATACTTGGGAAAATGAATCTTTTTCAGAGCTCCCGGCAGTCACTTTAGATATAGGAAAACAAGATCGTTCATTAAGGTGTAATAATTTTGCAATGTTAGATCAAGATGCAGATGGAGATCAAGAGTTAGTTTTATCATTGGGGAGCCCTTATAGGGGGTTTGCATTTTTAGATTTAGATAATCAAGGACGGCTTGTTATAACCAAAAAAATTAGGCCAGATGATCTTTTAGTTGGTTCAGGTTTATTATATGCAGCCGTTGTTGATTATGATAATGATGGGTACGAAGATCTACTAGCAATTAGTCCAGAAGGTAGTACAATAAAAGCCCAGCCATTTTATAATATTGGAGGGATATTTGATTCGGGTCAATTGATTCGGAAAAATTTTGATGGAATAAGCGGTATTCTTCATAATTCTTTTGAGCTTACAGATTGGGATGCCGATGGTTTTAAAGATGTTCTAGCTTCATTTAGATCTGGAGATATAATTGCTTTAACTCTAACACCTGCAACTTTAGTCATTGAAAGAGTACCGGTTCAGCCAGGCCCGCTCACTCAGATTGAAATAGCGGATTTTAATCAAGATACATTTAAAGATTTATTAATGCTTTCATCGGATATTAATGCACTTACACTGGTTTCAGGCAAAAGCGGGGGTATGGAAAGTGTCCGGAATGTTATGTCTAAGGTGCCAGAAAATATACAAGCATTTTCAATGTTACCATTGACTAAATTGGGTAACTATACCGGCAACATCATTGTTTCTGGATGGGATGGCAAAGAAAACTCAATATATATTCTAGATCTTGGGAAAAAATCTGCTCAATATGATCAGGGATTTTTATTAAGTACTGAATTTATATCAGAACAACTACCAGATTTGCTTAGCAACATTGAGGATGTGCAGCCAGAGATGCCAGAAATATATGTAGAAGTTATTCCTGAACAATGGCCACAATTGCCACAGCCAGAAAAAGAAGTTATTACTAAATTTGGTGAGCAAAGAATTGTAAGCGCACCAAAAGCACTAAACCCACTAATAATTGAAGGTGATGTTCTTAAAGAACAACCAAAATCAATTCCACCAAAGAAAGTGATCAGAACACTTGAGACACCCAAAACACTTAAAGAAGATGAAATGATTGGTCAGCGACTTCCAAAGCATGTGTTGCCTCAATATGTACTCACTTTAAACCAGCCTTTTGAATATATGTTGCTTAGAGATACTACAGAAGGGTTTCATAGTTTTCGGTGGCAGATATCTCCGCCAAAGGGCATGTTTTTTCATTATGAAAGTCAAACTGTAAGATGGGTTCCTAAGCAAGAGCAATTAGACGCGTTTCCAATATCATATCTTGTAAGGGTTAAGGTTGATGAAATAATGGAATCTATATCATCTGCAGAGAATCAAACTCAAGAGTATAAGACTGTTCCTGTTTTAGAAAGCAGAGACGAAAAAATATGGATATATGTGAATGACCCCCCCAGGTTTTTAACTCAACCTTTGGGGACTGAATTTGTTGCTGGAGGTGTTTTTCAATATGAACCAATAGTTAGAGATCGAAATAAAGATGCATCCTTGCAGTTTTACTTGGAAGTGGCTCCTCCTGGAATGTCAATTAAAGATGGAGTTTTGTATTGGAAATCAGATAGTATTAACGCTGAACAATATGATGTTAGGCTTGTTGTTTCTGATGGTTTTGATAGAGATATACAGGAGTTTCAATTATCAGCTAGATCTGGGATTCGAATACTATCTAAAGCTCCTGATATTGCGACTGTTGGAAAAAAATATAATTATGATGTAAAAGTATGGCGGCAAAGAACCAGCCAAGAAGCAAGTTATAAACTGTTTTTTGGCCCAAGCGGAATGTCTGTTGATAAAAAAAGCGGAGGTTTATCTTGGGTTCCAAGAGAAACACAAATAGATACAGTAGAGTATGCTTTAGTGTCAACCCACGGAGTTGCCTCTGATACACAATTTGTCAAGGTTTTTGTTAATCATCCTCCTGTAATTCAGAAAGCTCCTAGTCCTATGACAAAAATCAATGTTGGTGGCATCTGGGACTTTGATTTAAAGGTTCAAGACCCGAACGTGAATGATAAACTAATTTATACGGCTCATGTTCTTCCAGAAGGAATGCGCATGGATCCTCATACTGGTCGCTTGCACTGGGAGCCATCTGCATCACAGGTTGATTTTCATAAGCTTAGAATAGAAATTTCCGATGGGAATCTCAGTAAATTCATTAATTCAGAGTTTTTTGTAAATGCGCCAATAAAAATTGTTTCTGTACCAACAATGACCGCTACGGTTGGTAACGAGTATAGTTATAAAATTATGACTGTAGATAGAAATAAAGGTGCTTTACTTCCATTTAACAAAGTGGTAAAAGTTGAGGATGTAAGCAACACTAAAATTTATAGTATTAATATATCTGACGATGTTGTTATACAAAACATAGATCGTTTTCTAGGTGATTGGTACAACGCCAAAGAGGTTTACTATGTAAATCCTAAATATCCATCCGATACCCTCGTCTCTCGGCTTAATCTAAAAAGATATGTTCAATCAGTTTTTTACGAAGATAATCGACTGTGGGTTATTACATCTACGATGAATGGAAGAACAATAAAGATAAAAGATTTTTTATGGGAGTTTTTTCAAGGTAATAAGGGTAAGCCGCCTCGTTTAATGGTAGAAAGAGTTAATCCGGTACGTTTTAGTTTGACTGAATTCCCTGAAGGGATGGAAGTAGATGAATCTTTAGGTGCTGTTAAATGGACACCTAAAAAAGCACAAACAGACATGCATAGAATTTCTTTGGTGGTTTCAGATGGATACACTAAAGATGAGCAGGTTTATGAAGTGTATTCAAATCATATGCCCACAATTATTTCAAATACACCTAGAATGGCTTTAGTAGGTGAATTGTTTAAATATCAAATCAGAGTTGAAGACCTAAATGAAGGTGCAAACTTAAAATACGATCTTATAAAAGGCCCCCATGGTATGCAGCTTGATAAAAATGGTAAAATATTGTGGGTTCCTAAAGCAGCACAAATTAATTACAATGATTTTCAAGTATCTGTTACAGATGGATATGGAACGGATATCCAATCTGGGAAGATATTTATCAATAATCCACCATCAATTATTTCTACTCCGAAACCCGTTGGGCTGACTGGTCATACATGGCGATATAAATTAACAACAGAAGATTTAAATGGAGACCGAGTAACCTATCGAGCAGTTAGGCTCCCAAAATTTTCTAAATTTGATAGAAGGACAGCTACAATAGAGTGGACACCAAGAAAAAACCAAGATGGTGTTAATGACTTTATTTTAATGGCGGTAGATGAACACGGAGCTACAACTACTCACGATTTTCAGGTTCATATTTTTTATGATCCAAGCGCGAAACAACTAGTAAATAGTGGCTGGCCTTTGATGCTTACTTTTGTTGGTGTTGTTTTTGCTTGGGGCGCGGGTCAAATGAATTAGAAAATTTATCTCTCAAGATAATTGTTTAATAAATCTTCAGGTTCAAAAAAGAGTTTTACTCTAACAGAAAATAAATCTAGACTGCCAGAATAATCATTTATTTTCACCATGTCCTTCTCAGTAGTTATGAGAAAACTTGCACCATTATTTTTTGCTTTTTTTACAATGTTTTTAAGATCATTTGAAGTATAGTGATGATGGTCAGGATACCTGCTATGTCCTACAATTATAGCACCTGTATTCTCCATGGTTTTATTAAATCCCTTTTGGTCACCCAATGCTGAAAAAATGTAGATCTTTTGTTGTTTTATTTTATCTAAAGTTCGATTTTCGATTTTGAAACCTAATAAAACATCATCAAGTTCTATTTTATTGTATATGAATGGAAGGTTCATCATTTCAATTGTTTTTATTAAATAATTAGATGGTTCATGTATGTTAGATTTGGTTAAAATAATTAAATCTGCTCTAGATAGATTTGATAAAGGCTCTCTTAACTTTCCAGCTGGCATTAATTGATGTATGGCCGGGGTGTCTTTAGAATTAACGAGAACTATATCTAAATCTCGATATAATGAAAGGTGTTGAAACCCATCATCAATGATGATTATATCTGGATTAAAATTTTCTATCATTTTAATTCCCGCTTCATATCTTGATCGTCCGACAACTATAGGTATGTTCTCTAAGTTTTGAGCTAATAAATAGGGTTCATCTCCAAAATTTTCCCATGATTTCGGTTTGATTAATCCATCCGTGACAATTAGTGTTTTTTTAGATTTCCGACCATATCCTCTACTTATAATTCCTACTTTTATACCTTTTGATTGTAATAATCTGGACAGGTATTCTACTGTTGGTGTTTTTCCAGATCCACCGACAGTTATATTGCCTACACTAATGACTTTACAAGGGAGTGACTTGGTTTTAAATATATGGTGTTTATAAAAAAAGTTTCTAATAAATACAGAAAGCCAATATATAAAAACAAATGGTGATAATAAAAAAATAAAGAAGTTTTTATTGAATCTTTGCTTTTGCATATGTTTTATTATTTTTTTCTGTCTTCCCCATCTTTTCAATCAGAATATTTTTACATGATTCAAAGGTATCGTTTTTATTAAAGGATATGGGAGACCCGTATTCAAGAAATATGGTTCCAAATGGTTTCTCGAGAAAAAAGGTGTGCCAGTTAATAAACTGCCAATTTTTTGTTGAAAAAACTGAAACAGGTATGATAACAGCTCCCGTTTTTTGCGCGGCCCTAATAATACCTGGCTTTGGAATTTTTTCTGGACCCCTAGGTCCGTCAGGTGTGATTGCAACTAAAGTAGGTGAATTATTTAATACGTTTAATATTTCAATAAAAATTTCTGAGCCACCTTTAGAGCTTGACCCTCTAAGCAGATTCCATCCTAGTTTTGATCCGATTCTAGAAATAAGCTCAGCATCTCTATTGGTACCTGCTAAGCCATAATAATTACTTTTTGCTAGATGCATAAAAGGTACTAGCAAGCGTCCATGCCAGCATGATATTATAACACTTCTCTTATTATTTAATGCTGACTTATAATTATTCTCACCTCTGATATCCCACTTGTTTGTACTATAAATAAGGCTAAGAGCCCATTTACCTAATAGTGCTTGGGATGCTATTTTTGAGTTTCTATATTTTGTTTTCAATTAGGGGAAGTCCCATTTAATATAATATTTGCTGCTCTATCAAAAACTCCTGGGCTACCCAATTTTTTTCGTACCATTTTATAATTTTTTATAGTGGTTAGTCTTTCTGATGATTTGATATCAAGATATGGTAATATTTTTTTTATCAAATTTTCTGGAGTCATTTTATTCTGTATTAGCTCAGGTATAATTTTTTGGTTGGCTATAAGGTTTACAATTGAAATGTATTGTACTTTACCAAAAAAATTAAATAGCATCCAATTAATATATGACATTTTGTAGCAGACAACTGTCGGCAAATTTGCAAGTGCACACTCTAAAGTAGCAGTCCCCGAGGAGCTTATCGCTGCAGTTCCATATTGAATTGCAGAGCTTGAATCAACTTCAACGTTTATGTTATTTGGTACTGGGTCTAAGATTACATTATTAGACTTTGCAACGATTGTTTGTAATTCAGGATATTTTTTACGCAACATATCGATTGTTTTTAAAAAAACAGGCCAGTGGTGGTCTATCTCTTGTTGCCTACTCCCAGGGAGTAAAACTATTATAGGTTTTTCTTCGATGAAGTTGTGTTTTTTTAAAAAACTAATTTTGTCATCAAAATTATTTTTTGTTTCTATAAAGGGGTGTCCAGTATAAAAGGTTTTTAATCCCCTGGCGTTGAACCACTCTGCCTCAAAAGGGAAAATTGAAATAGATTGATCTATAGTTTTTTTCATTAATCTTATTCTGTTTTCTCTCCAAGCCCAGACCTGTGGCAAGATAAAATAAGTTATTGGTATCCTGAGCCTCTTGATTTTTTTTGCTAGTCGAAGGTTAAATCCTGGGTAGTCGATCAATATAATTCTATCTGGTTTGACATTTTTTATTGTAAATATTGTTTTCTGCATAATTCTTAATAGTTTAGGTAAGTGCTTAATCACTTCGATAAAACCCATTACAGACATATCATTAATATGGTGGATAATTTCAACACCTTCTTCGTCCATTTTATCTCCGCCATTACCTAAAAATTTTGTTTCTGGAGAGATATTTTTTATTGCTGAAACTAATTTAGCCGCATGAATGTCTCCCGAGGGTTCACCCGCAACAATAAAAATTGTATTTGGTTTTGGGATCATAGAACCTTTTGTAAAAAATAAACTATTTGTTCTTTAAATATAATTAAAGAAGAAATCAAAAAAATATTTTGCAGGGTTCTTTTTTCGGTTTTTAGTGTACTTAGTAAACCTTTTGGACTAATCTGGCTATCTCCTTTCCAAGCAGATAGTCTGGGGAAAAGTTTAGGTACATTTGTAATATATATATCATACTGGCTCTTAAATTTTTCTTTTAAGGTTTCTTCCTCCAAGGATATTATATAGTAATACTGGATAATAAAAAATATTGCTACAAAAGTGAGGGTATACCACACCCAAGCTCCACCAGCAAAAAACACCATCCCAGTGTATATAATCACATTTCCACAATAAAGAGGATTTCTTGTTAAAGAATATGGTCCTGAGGTACATAAATAAGGCGCACCGACATTTCTTGTCCTAGTGGCTCCGCCGGCATATCGAACAGCACTAATTCGAATTATTTCACCCATAATAATTAAGCCTACCCCAATCAATACATGTGGTTGTGATTGTTCAGAATAGTAAATAATTATTAATACTATTGGGATAGGAGTGTAGCTCCTGTTCTTAAAAAAAAACTGTCTTATATACATTACTTTAAATCCTCAAGTATCATATCATGTATTTTAATGGCAACATTTAGTGCGTTTCTGGCTTCAATCCCATTAACGATTGGGCTTTCTTTTCCCTTGATTGATAATATAAAGTTTTTCAATTCTAGGCCTAATAAATCATTTTTTTGAAGGCTTGGCTTTTCATAAGCAATATATTGTTCTTTTTTATCTAGTATGAATGGTTCCATTTGCAAAGCATTGGGGATTAAATTTGGATCTTGAGTAACACTATAGATTTCTGTCTGCTCAAGGAGTAAATCTATCGTTGAATAAAGATTCTCTTGAAATATTTTTACTTTTCTCACTTTATCTTTGGCTACTCTGCTAGAAGTAACACTAGAAACTGTCCCATTATTAAATCGAATTCTTGCGTTTGCAATATCAACTGAATCTGTAATTATTGAAACACCACTAGCATGAATGCTTTTTACCTCAGATTTTACAAGCGATAGTAATATGTCTATGTCATGAATCATTAAGTCTAAGACTACTGGGACGTCAGTCCCTCTAACTGTATAGGGCGCTAGCCTCTGTATTTCTATGAATTTTGGATTAAGATTATATGACTCTAATGCCCTTAAAGCTGGATTAAGTCTTTCAATATGACCGACTTGAATTATTTTATTTTTTATTTTTGCTAATTCAATTAACTCATCTGCTTGTTTAATTGTTTTTGTAATTGGCTTTTCTATAAAAACATGGCAGTCAAAATCTGTAATCGCCATTTTTGCAACATTAAAATGTGATTCTGTAGGAGTAACTACTGAAATACCGTCACACAATTTCATTAGATCTGAAGGTTGATCAATAAACTGAGTATTATACTGACTAGCAATTTTCTTACCCCTTAGAGAATTAGTATCATAAACCCCAGCTAAATCAGCATCGTCTAATAATTGGTAGTGTTTGGCGTGGTACTGTCCTAAGTGGCCAACCCCAATTACTCCTACTTTTATTTTTTCAGTGTTCATATATCTTCCAATTATCTGTTTACTTTTATGTGCAAAATTGTTGATATAATAGTGAAAACCCCATAAAAATTATTAATTGAAAAAAACTTGCTATTTGCATCTAAATAAATCAACTTTAGGAGTAATTCGCAGGTAAAATCGGAGTCTCGTTATGAATAACGACATAAAATCCGGGGTAGGCTATATTATACCATTAGGTGCTATAATTGGGTTCATTACGGCCTTATTCCTCGGTGAATATATATTTAGCATATTTATTGCTATTGCAGGAATACTGTTGTGGTTTCTGTATATGGTGGTCATGGAATCCTCGCCACCTTCAAATTTAGGAAATTTAATAATGTTTTTTGGTATCTTATTATCAATCGGCATTTTTATGGGGTTTGGGATAACTCAAAATATGTGGGGTGGAATTGAGTTTGTTTCAGAGGGGTCTTTATTTGCATTAGTGATTCTCTTTTTTTCAATTTTGACAGGAATGCTTTTCCGGAACCAATCTATTGTTCAGCCAGTTGGAATAGGAAACAAGTTAACAGATCAAGAGAAAAATTGGATAGAAAAAGCTTTAAAAAAAAGTGATACAAAAACAGGTGCTAATGATCCCAGAGTTATTGTTGTAAAACAAGAAAATAACGATAAGGGAAAAAATGTGCCTACTGAACTACCTAAATCTGGAGATACTCAATATAACA